>Ga0196901_1000780_pt1 | contig 16442 bp, 24 predicted proteins | sample CB_VirMetaG_FD_169099 | JGI IMG/M metagenome (GOLD analysis project Ga0196901, IMG submission 169099) | Freshwater to marine saline gradient viral communities from Chesapeake Bay - CB_1504_1 Viral MetaG (v3) (version 3) | ecosystem: Environmental > Aquatic > Marine > Coastal | place: USA... | reverse complement strand
TTGCCGCAGCATTGGCCCTGCCAGAGGTGGCGGCGTTGTGGGCGGCGCTGGACGATATGTGTGTTATCGCCAAGAGCGCCGACTGGGACATATCTCTATCCGGTCGCCAGTTGGTTTATCGCAACGCCCGCAATGCCCTGTCCGCACTGGAGGCCCGCCATGACTGACATCAGCCGGGGAGCGGTGGAAAACATCGCAATAACGTTGAACGCCCGTGACCTCTGGTATGAATCGGAAACAGTTCTTGCCCTACGCGCCGCCCTCGACAAAGCAGAAGAGACCATCCGGGAGTCTGCCCTTCAATATCTTTCTGACACAGGTCAGTTGATGGAACAGATTGCCCACCTGAAAGAGCGTGAAGAGTACTTGGTGGACCTCTTGGACCGTATCACTGACCACCAAGCAGTCATAGACTGTCTGACTCTCCAGGAACTAGATGAGGTATCTGGGGCTATGGCAGCTTCGTGGGAAAAATAGTCTTATGGCTATATCCAGGAAATATCGCTGGGAGGCTATCGGTTGACCCAAATACTTGGTTGACACTGTGAACCACTAAGTGATAACCTTTAAGGGTTGAAGAGAATAAACACCTGCCACTAGCTCAACCGGATAGAGCGTAGAACTTCTAATTCTAAGGTTCCGTGTTCGACCCACGGGTGGCAGACCAAAGCTGGCATAGCTCAGAAGGTAGAGCACCTGACTTGTAATCAGGAGGTCGCAGGTTCGAAGCCTGCTGCCAGCACCAATCGAAACACACTATGGAGTGTACATCACATGCAAAGCAATGCCGTGCTTCGGGTAGTAGAGAATAACAGCTTGTCCTCGAAAAACTTTACCATTCAAGCGTCTGGGAAGATGTTTCACATGGTGATCGCAGGGCTTTACTCCAACAAGCCTGAGTCCATTACTCGGGAACTGTGGTCCAATGCCTATGATGCACATGCTATGGTGGGTAAAGAAGATGTACCCTTCGAGGTAACTCTCCCCACTTCACTGACCCCCGTGTTTACCTGCAGGGACTTTGGTCCAGGAATTGCCCATGAAGACATGGAAGGGTTCTATACAGTCCTTGGCCATTCGACGAAAGAGAACACCAACAAAGCTGTTGGCAAGTGGGGTGTGGGGCGTATGTCCCCTATGTCTTACACAGACACCTTCTCCGTTACCTCTCGTCACAAAGGTATGGTCAGCTACTATTCGATCCAACTAGGTCCAGACGGATCTCCCAACCTCCACGTACTTGCCCCACCGTCCCCGACGACAGAAGCTGATGGGCTTGAAGTCTCCTTCCCTGTGAAGAGCTATGATCTGACGTCGTTCCAGCAGGCAGCGAACAAAGTTGCCTTGGGTTTCCCTGTCACCCCCACTATCAGGAACTCCAAAGAGAAATCCTTCACACCGCTCAAGAAGCTTTACGAAGGTAAAGAGTACATCCTTTATGAGGGTGCAGAGTTGAAAGGTGCTTACGCACAAATGGGTTGTGTCCTCTACCCTATCCCCAGCCAGTACTTGTATGATTACATTGGACGCACTCGTAGCATCATCTACAAGTTCGAGATTGGTGCTTTGGAGGTTACAGCATCTCGGGAATCTCTTTCCTTCGGACCCAACGATCCCACCACGGAGAGCATCAAAACTCTTGTGAAGAAGGTAGAAGAGGATATCTTCCAGGCCATCCAAGGTGAAATTGAAGCCCAACCAAGTCCGTTCCGTGCCGCCAAACTTGCCTCAAAGTTGAGGGCTTTTGTGTCCAAGGGAGAGTTCCGTTACAAAGGACTTCTCCTACCTAAGGTCTGGGCCTTTGAAGAGTCAGAAAAGTATTCCCTGCATTGTGGTTACAAAGGTCACAGACAAAAATATGCAGGGTTCGGTACTGAGCGTACAATATCCTTTGGACATGAGCCTAAGGTTTTTGTACAAGACACTTCCGACAAAAAAGGTTGCGTGGGTGCAGCTTCTCGAATTGGGTATGCTCTCCCTCAATATACGTACTATCTCTGGGTAAAGGTAAACCTCAAAAACGCAGAGCATAAAGCTGCGGTAGACGCTCTTATAGCTGACTTGGGGTATCCTGTGTCATATGTCAGTGACCTGCCTGCTGCAACCCCCTCAGGGAGCACCCGTGCCAAGGTTCAAGTCTCTCGTCTTACCCATAGGGGACTCGAAAAGTGGGCACTAGACAACGTTGAGTATGAAGCAGGTGGTTATTACTACCCTATGATCAGCAACCAATACCCAGACTATCTTAGGCAGTCCCTCCCCCTCATCAAAGAGAAGCTAAAAGTCTCAGAAGCTATGATGGTACCTAAGACTTTGTGGAAGAAGTTTGAAGATAACCCCAAGTGGAAACTCTTGGAGCCTGCCTTTGAAGCAGCTGTAAAAGAGGAGGCAGACAAAGCTAAAGCTGCTCTGGGCCAGATTTACAACACATACCCCATGAGTGAGCTCTCTGGGCTTATCTATGCAGGGGGGCCTGTAGGGGCTTTTTCAAGGAAGCTTCAAACACCTTCCCCGAGTGAATACTTGGGGCTCTCCAGAGGTGCTTGGAACGCTTTGTTGAAGATGTACAACCTTGGGGGTATTACAAATGCAGTGCCAGAGACTGAGTACAAAAAGATCCTTGACGTCTACCCCCTTCTTAGCCTATACAGTAGAGGTCATCGTCAAACACAAGACTTCGTAGCCTACATCAAAATGATTGACAAACTAAACGCAGCAAAGGAGTAACCCATGCGTATCCCTTACACCCTCTCCGACCACAGCATCACCGTCTTTGTTGAAGGCAAGGTTCGTACTGTCCTCTCGGGTACAGTTAATTTCGAGAAGCTTAAAGAACACCTTCGGGGCTCTGAACACGACGTAGACAAGATCCTCAAACTCTCTGACCGGGAACAGACTATACGTAATGCAGTGAAAAACTCCAAGGTTCGTGTCGAGGATGGCCAGGTCTACTATGAGAACGTAGAAATCCACAATGCTTTGACCACCAAACTCTTGGCAATGTTGGATGAAGGCTTCGACGCTACGCCTTGGGCGCGGTTCTTGGAGAACTTGATGGCAAACCCCTCCTTCCGTTCTCGTAGCTGCCTGTATGAGTTCCTGGAGAAGTTCAATGCACCTATCACTCCAGAGGGTAACTTCATTGCCTTCAAGCGTGTAGGGCATAACTGGAAGGACTTGCACACAGGTACAATGGACAACAGCATTGGCAGTGTGGTTGTTATGGAACGTAGCCAGGTTGATGACGACCCCCAACACACCTGCTCCTCAGGGCTCCACGTCTGCGCTGACGAGTATCTCAAGGGTTATGCCACAGGCGCTGACAACCGTACCCTTGTGGTAGAAGTGAACCCTGCACACGTAGTGGCTGTACCCTATGACTACAACTTCTCGAAGATGCGTGTCTGCCAGTACAAAGTCCTTTCTCAGATTGAGCCCAAGGATATCCCCAGCATCCTTGACTCCTCGATGTGGGACTACCAAGGGCATGACTCTGGTTTGGATTGGTTTGGGGATTACGACTACGAAAGGGGTGGGCACTAGGATAAAGTATGCTGCACACGGCACTAGTCCTTGCAGTGTTCTCTTTGATCCTGTACAGCGTGGTGGTATAAACTAAGAAAAGCCCCTTCAGTGGGGCTACCATCAACCCCTTAACAACGACGAGAAGAGTGGAGTAAAGAATGTACCACGTCGTAGTAAAAGACAAAGAAGAGGTCATTGCAGAGGCACTCCTAGAGGGGTTGGCAGAGGCTGTAAACTTTGGTGCAGAGGAGGGTGAGAAGACGAATCTTATCGTGATCTACGAGGCTCTACAAGATGCTTCTGGGGATATCATTCACATCTGCAAGGTTCTCTCTGCAGTGATCCTGGATGTGAAACCTCAAGTAGATACTTAAGTAAGTATTCTTACTTAAAGAGTAAGTACTTAAGTATCTCTTAAGTATTACTTAAGTAATAGATAGGGTAGCACAGGTCTTTGGTTCAGGCAAGTGCTACTCTATACTTTTTGAGGGGGACAAGATGAAGTACGTCAAGAAAGAAAAACTACAAGACGGATCAACGGTTTACAGGTTCGTACCCCCTGAGGATGTACGCAAGGCAGGGATCGTCAAGCAGCAAACCTTCAGTGATGGACGGACAGCCAGGTACGAGGTTCCACGCCTCATTGAGAAGGTCGATGCCTACCGCAGAGGGGAAATCAAAGTAGGGAATGTTGGACCTACCTCCAGGATCAAACATGTGATCAATTACTACCTAGCTTCAAAGCAGTTTGCTTCTCTTGCAAGCAGTTCTCAGATGAAGTACGAAGCAGAGCTTGAGAAAATTTCCAAGTCACCCCTTGGGGAACTGCCTCTGAATAAGCTGACGGCCAAGATCTGTAACGAGGTGTACGAGGGTTGGGTATCCAGTCACACTGTTGCCAGGGCTAACGAGAGGTCCAGACTCTTTTCTGTCGTTATCAACTTTGCTAGGTCGCTAGACCTTCTGAACGACAACCCCATGTCCAAGGTCAAAAAGCTTAAGCATCAGCCCTATACCCCCATTTGGAAGAGGCAGCAGGTTGAGACCTTCTTGGAGACAGCCTTTACAAAGTTTGAGTGGAGGAACACAGGACTCTTGGTGATGATGTGCTATGAATGGGCACAACGCCCTACCGACATCTGCCACCTACAGTGGAGCAACCTCGATCTACCCAATGCGAGGGTTAAGATCAAACAGTCGAAGCGTGGGGCAGAAGTGGAGATGCCAATCGAAGAGCCTCTGCTTACGATGCTAAAGAAACAAGAAAAAGATTGGGGGTTCCAAAAGTTGGTCGTCCCTTACCATAGGGCTTCCGATAACGCATACATCCCCTTGCACCCTACGATTTTCGGCCCTATACTTCGTGACATCAAGGCTGAGTGTGGTGTCCCTGAGGAGCTGAAGATAGGACATTTGAGGAAGACTGCCATCACAGAGTTTGTATCCGCTGGGGTTGACAGCACGGGCATCATGCAAGTGACAGGCCACAAGAATATCTCTAGCCTCAACCCATACATGAAACATACTTATGAGGGTGCTAAGACCGCCCAGAACACCAGGAAAGGCTACAAGAATGTTTGAAGACGGAGAAGATGACTTTGATATGTGGTGGATAGAAAACCCCTTCGCTTCTTCCAAACCCTCTAAATGCACCGATAACCACACACCAAAAAGGATGACAAAGACTATGGAAAAGAACAAACTCTACGAAATCAAGACTGACATCACTACCCTCTATGGGCACAAGCTGGCTGTTAATAGCCAAGGTCAGTGGGTTATGGAAATCAAAGGGACGGGAGCTGTCCTTGCAGTAAGCAAAGCTTCTGTGCAAGAGGTCTTGCCCTACACCATTGGTGTACAGTTTACGCTTGGTAAGATTGTCTATCATTATCTCTCGGAGGCAGGGAAGTATCAAGTTGGGGATATCTGTGTTCTGGATGCACCACTCGGACGGTCTATTGTACAGGTAGTCGCTCTGGATACTAAGAGCACTGGCGCAACGAAAGTCTTTACCCCCCTTGCAAAACTCTTGACTGCTTAACCCTTAGAACACCAGGAAAGGTTACAAGAATGGAGAATGAAATAAGCAAAGAAGAGAAGCTTCTGGGAGGCATCGTAAAGAAACTGGTGGACAACGGAACTTTGGATGACCTTGTAGTTGCAGTCCTGGAAGGGGCTTTGGAGGATGCTCTTGAGGACTTGGACAAGCTGACCAAAAAACCTTACATGGAGGCACACCACTGGATGGACTACGTAAATGGAATACGTTTCTCTCGCGCAGCTATTCGTGTGTTGCAATACTTCTCGACCCACTACTATGACAAAGAACAAACCTTGGTTGATCAGTATTCCCTTAAGGTTGAGGAGATTCTCTAATGGCACAGATCACCGCCACCTTGATTGACTCGATGGGATCAGATCTTAGTGTTGTCAATGCAGCTAGGGTTTCTTTCGGGAAGAAGAGTGAGTGGGTATTTGGTAGTGACTCTAGTCTTTCAGACAAAGACACCAAGTTGATCCAGTACCTTGCCAAGCACAAACACTACTCCCCTTTCGGCCACTGCTTTGCGTCCTTCCACATCAAGGCACCTATCTTTGTAGCCCGTCAGCTAGTCAAGCATGAATACCTGCGTATGAATGAGATTAGCCGTCGTTATGTTGACAGTGAGCCTGAGTTCTATATTCCTGAAGTGTGGCGAGGTAGGGCTAAGGATAAGAAGCAAGGGAGTGATGGGGAAATCAACCACCATTTTGACAGGTATTCAGATGGGGTAGGGGGTTTTAATATCAACCAAGTGTGTCTCCTAGAGTATCAACACCTTCTTGCTTCTGGTATTGCACCAGAAATGGCTCGTATGGTCCTGCCTCAGTCGATGTACACAGAGTGGTACTGGTCAGGTTCTATGGATGCCTTTGCGAATATGTGCGTTCTTCGACTTAAAGAGGATACTCAGTACGAAACGCGACTTGTAGCATCGGAAATCGACAAAGTGATGCAGGGTCTGTATCCGGTAAGTTGGAAAGCTTTGGTGCAAAGTGACTGACCTGGAGAAAGTTAAGCTGATGGAAGATCTGAACTGGAAGCCCGCAGCGCAATATTGGAAAGGGCAGTACTTAAAAGCTCACGAGGCACGAGAGAAAGCCATAGCTAAGCTGGAGGAAATTACGGCTTGGGTTGAAGAGCTCGGACTATACTCCGGGCAAGGTCACCTCCCTGTCTTAGCTTTCAGGGGTCTTCCAGAGTTGATAAAGGAACTGAAGTCTTGACAATGAAAGCTACACTACCCTATGACTACTCAAGGTGCGGCACTAAAGATTGCCCCCTAGAGGGCACCTGTATGCGCAAGACCCCAGGGAGAGAGCAGTACCAATCTTACTTCTCACCTCAACCAAGTGAGACTTGTAAGTACTACATTGATGAAGAGGAATGGAATGTCAGAACACCCACATAAACCCTGTCCCTTTGAGTCATGTAAAAGCTCGGACGCTTTCTCTTGGAACGACAATGGCTACGGGAACTGTAAATCCTGTGGCCAAAACTATCCGCCACCAAAGATGAGAGGCTTAAAGCCTTGGGCAATGGAGACTTACCCAGTGAAAGAGAAAATTGACACACGCAACCTTACTGTTGCCAGCAGTACTTATGAGGGTATCAGGGGGCTCGACCCCGATGTCTGCAAACTCTACGGCATCCAATTGCAACTCTCTGAGGAAGGTAAGCCTGTGCGCTACGCCTTCAAACATGCAGAGAATGTAAAGTACCGGGGGTACGACGAGAAGGTATTCTGGACGAAGGAGAAGGGTAAACCTTTCGATGATCTGTTTGGGCCAGAGTTCAATGCAGGTACTTCCAAGCGTATCTACATCACAGAGGGAGAGTTTGATGCAGCCTCCCTGTATCAGATCCTGGGCAAGACCTACCCAGTAAAGTCTCTCCCTTCTGCAGGAATCGGGGAGAAGTTTATCAAGAAGAACTTCAAATACCTTAACTCTTTCCAAGAGGTTGTGTATGCGGGGGAACTTGATGAAGCTGGTAAGAGGGCAGCAGAGCTTCTTTACGCCGCTATCCCACAGAAGTTCTGGTTCGTACCTATGTCACAGCACAAGGATGCGAATGAGTTCTTGATGGCAGGCAGTGGGGAGGCCCTTAAGTGGGCGGCAGTGAAGCCCCAACGGTACTCTCCTGACAACTTCTTCTGCTCCGATGATGCAGTAGAGAAGGCCATTCTGACTGAGAACCCTTACGAGTATGTTCCTACAGGTCATACAGGTATTGACTCCAAGTGCAGGGGTTTGGTCAAAGGTGGTTTGACATTCATCAAGGCCCCTCGTGGGATGGGTAAGACAGAAGTTGTACGCTTCTTTGAAATGGCTATGCTCCGTGACCCAGACGAGCGTATTGCACTTCTGCACATGGAAGAGATGAAGTCTACGACTTACCGAGCTATGGCTACCTACGAGCTTGGTTTCAATGTACGTACAAAGGATGATGCCAGAGATGCAGGGATCACTGAGGCAGACGTAGTAGAGGCGGCTCAGAAGGCCACTAAAGGTGAACGTACAGTCATCTTCGAGATGCGTGTGCATGACGACCCTACGAAGCTCCTAGAGTACGTCCGTATGGCTGCTTCGATCTATGGGGCAGGGTTTATCTTTATTGACCACGTCCAGCGTCTGGCATACCTCTCCAATGCGGGGGTAGATGGGGCAACCTCTATGCTAACCTCTCTGGGGGCGCAGATGGCCCAACTTGCCAAGGAGCTTAATATTGGGGTTATCTTTATCTCCCAGGTCAACGATGATGGCAGAACCAAGTATGCAGCTGCATTGGAAGAAGAAGCTATCATCTGCATGAAGATTGAAAGGGATATCGACAGTGAAGATGAAGTAGAACAGAACACCACACACTTTGTGATTGACAAGAACCGCCCATTCTCTAAGCTGGGGGATGCTGGTTCACTCTACTACGACACAGAAACAACCATACTGAGGGAAGGGTTCTAAGATGATCGTGTTTGACTGTGAGACAGATGGGCTGCTTGAGCAAGCAACTAAGGTCCATGTACTCTCTTGGACACGAGACGGCAAAGTCTTCAACTCTACTGGTTCTTACAAAGATATGCGTGACCTTCTTGAGGAAGAGACAATCCTTGTAGGACACAATATCTGTCGCTTCGACGTACGTGTCTTGGAGAGAATCCTTGGTATCAAGATAACGGCAAAGCTCTATGACACCCTTCCAATGTCCTGGGTTATCAACCTAGACCGTCAAGTGCATGGGTTGGAGTCCTTTGGGGAAGACTTCGGTGTACCCAAACCTTTGATCACAGATTGGGAAGGTCTTACATATGAGGAGTACAAGCACCGCTGTGAGGAAGATGTAAAAATTAACTGGCTTCTCTGGCAGAAGCTGCTTAAACAGTACCGTATGCTGTACGGCAAAGACAAAGTCACGATGGATAGGTTCTTCCAATACCTTACCTTCAAGATGAAGTGTGCAGCTATGGCCGAGCAGGCAGGGTGGAGGATCGACAAAGAACTGATCCAAGGTAGCCTTGAGACTCTCAATAAACTCCAAGATGAAAAGATGGAGGAACTGCGGGCTGTAATGCCAGATGTCACCAAGTACACCTTGAAGTCTAAACCTGATAAGTTGTACAAGAAAGACGGGACACACACCAAAGTCGCACTGGACTGGTTCAAGCTTCTTGAAGAGCATGACCTTCCCTTGTTCCATGAAGGGGACCTATCTGTCGTTAAAAGCACTGAGCCAGCCAACCCTAACTCTTCCGACCAAGTCAAAGATTGGCTCTTCTCTATGGGTTGGGAGCCTTGCACTTTCGACTATAAGAAGAATGAAGATGGCACTGATCGTCTTGTACCTCAAGTACGGAAAGATGGAGAGCTTACACCTTCAGTCAAACTCTTGATTGAGAAGAACCCTGCAGTAGAGGTGCTTGATGGTCTTACTGTCATACAGCACAGGAAAGCCACCTTCGAGGGCATGTTGGAGGCAGAGGTCGAGGGGTATGTTAAAGCAGAGATTAGTGGCCTGACGAACACACTACGCTTCAAGCACAAGAAGCCTTTGGTCAATCTCCCTGGCGTAGATAAACCTTGGGGTAAAGAGATTAGGGGGGCGCTTATTGCTGACGAAGGTACAATCCTCTGTGGGGCTGACATGGTATCTCTTGAAGCTACCACTAAGCGACACTTCATCTTCCCTTACGACCCAGACTATGTAGCAGAAATGTCTGTCCCTGGCTTCGATGAACACTTAGATCTTGCTGTAAGGGCTGACTACATTACAAGGGAAGACTACGACTTTTACACACGTTCAGATGAAGACACTGTCAATGACAAGACACGTTTCAAGAGCATCAAGAAGGTACGTAAAAAGTTCAAGCCAGTCAACTATAGTGCTGTGTATGGGGTAGGCAATACTAAGCTTGCCCGTACTACAGGTATGTCAAAAGACGAAGCTAAGGTTCTCCTCGAAGCTTACTGGGAACGTAACTGGGCCGTCAAACAGTTCGCTGCTGACCAAAAGATCAGGACCATTAACGGCCAAATGTGGGTGAACAACCCTGTGAATGGCTTCTGGTATTCTCTTCGTTATGAGAAAGATGTCTTCTCTACCCTCAATCAAGGTACAGGGGCTTACTGTTTCGATCAGTGGGTTGCACACTACTTGAAGCTTGGAGGGGTTATTTGTTTCCAAGCACACGATGAACTTGTTGCACGTATACCAAAAGGTGCTACAGAAGAGACCGAACAAACCCTGAGGCAAGCTATGAAAAAGGTTAACGAAAAACTGAAGTTGAATATCCTCTTGGACATCTCAGTTCAGTACGGGGGTACATATGCCAACATTCACTAATTGCATCGTGGTGGAGGGTGGGTACCCCACTCAAGACGGGTACATCAGGGTTTTAACTAAGCAGAGGAAAGAGGGGGGTAAGCTTAAGATGCTCCACCGCATCGAATGGGAAAAGTGGTGGGGACCTATCCCAGAGGGTTACACAGTTGATCATAAATGTAAAAACAGACAGTGCCAGAATATTAACCACCTGCAGGTCTTGCCCCACTCGGAGCACGTCGCTAAAGATAATGGGCAAAGATACTTAGAAGATACTGTTAAGGCTCTGCTTTGGATCAAGAGTAACCCTGGACTAAAACCAAAGCAAGTTGCCGAGCAGCTGGGGGTGAAACGACACTATGTAGAGAGGCTCTCCAAAGACTACCCGGAAATACGACAACATCTAAGCATGACAAAAGGAAGAAAACATGGAAAAGAAAATCAAAGGCCTCAAGCAGCTGACCAAGGCTAACAGCACCCCTCTTCGCTTGGCTAAGGGTGGTAAAGAGTATGAAAGAGACAACAGCAAGCAACGCAAATATAAGGTACCCGGTGAGAAATAGTTCTTGCCACCCTATCTAAAAACCTTATATACTTCCATGAGCACAACAAGGAGCAAAACATGGGAACTCGTAAAGTAAAATTGACTGGCTACGGTTACTGGATGAAAGTCTTCGAGGGTAATCGTGACCTGACGGGCTTTAACGACCAGCTTAAAGAGGTTGGAGGTCAGTGTGTTATGGACCTGGACCTTTCCCCTGAAGAGTTTGAGAAGCTTAAGAAAGCTAAGTTCATGTCTGCAGGTAAGCCCAGTGCAGACAACCCAGGACACACTCGGGTACGCTTGAAGCGTAAGTGGCAAGAAGAGTACGGTGGTGGTGCCCCTGTAGTTCTGAAAGATGATGGTACTGCTTGGACTTATGACGAAGATGGGACCATTGGTAATGGCTCTAAGGTTGCAGTAATTCTCCAGGTCTACGATACCAAAACACTTAACATTGTTGGTGCACGGCTGGAGAAGGTTAAGGTTCTGATCCACAAACCTTATGTCTCGGATGACTTTGATGATGACGACGAGGTTATCCCCGAAGAGCAAGAGGAGACTAAGCCTGCACCTAAGAAGGTAACAGTACCCAAGGTGTCCACTAAGCAAGCTGATCTAGATGAAAGTGATATCCCGTTTTGAAAAATAAAACCTTAGATACACTCGTAGCTGATATATACCGGGTGGTCGAAGGGAAAGGGGGTTGGGACGAGACCGTAACAAAGTTTCTCTCAACCTCTATTGCTAATGTTGCAGAGGCAAGGTTTTCTCAGGAGCAAGTTCCTCGAAACTACCTTAGCCTCTCCAGCCTTGGTACCCCTTGTGACCGTAAGCTTTGGTACAAGATCAACCAGACAGAAGACTCTGAGCCTTTGAGTGCAGAGACCCTTGGGACTTTCTTCTATGGAGACCTGCTTGAAGCTCTCATCCTATCCTTGGCTGTAGCGGCAGGACATAAAGTTGAGGGTATGCAAGATAGGGTTGATGTTCATGGCATTAAAGGTTCCCGAGATGCTGTGATTGACGGGGTGACTGTTGACGTTAAGTCTTCCTCCAAGTATGGCTTCGAGAAGTTCAAGAACCATAGGCTGCGAGAAGAAGACCCTTTTGGGTACATCAGCCAGCTTAGTTCCTATGTTTATGCAGGGAAAGAAGACCCTCTCGTCATAAACAAAACTGAGGGAGCCTTCCTCGTCGTTCAAAAAGACAGGTTCAAACTTTGCTTAGATCGTTACGACTTCACTGAGGAGATGGGGTCCAAAGAAGAGGAGGTTGAACGTGTTAAAAGCCTTGTTGCAGGACCTATTCCAGAGGAAAGAATCTCACCTGTACCTCAGTCTAAAACCTCTGAGAACACGGTACTTTCTACTACTTGTGGGTATTGCGAGTTTCGGAAGGTTTGTTGGCCAGAGGCTAGAACTTTTCTATACTCTACCGGACCAGTTTTCATGGTGGATGTCGTTAATGAACCTCGTGTAACAGAGTTGATTGAGTAATGAGAAAGCCAAAAACCAAATCCACACCTCAGACAATGGGGTATAGGTCTGGTCTGGAGGAGAAGGTTGCTCAACAACTTGAAGCTCTGGGGATTGATGTAGAATATGAGACTTATAAGATCAAGTATAAGATCCCAGAAAGCTCTCACACCTACACCCCAGACTTTCAACTGCCTAATGATATCATTATTGAAACTAAGGGCAGGTTTGTACTCTCGGACAGAAAGAAACACCTTCTCTTAAAGGCTCAAAAGCCAGAGTACGACATCCGGTTTGTATTCTCCAACAGTGCAGCCAAGATCAACAAAGGTTCTAAGACTACCTACGCAGATTGGTGTAACAAGCACGAGTTCCTTTACGCAGATAAACTCATCCCAGAAACTTGGATAGCAGAAGAAAAAGGAAAGAAGAAATGCTGAAGTGGCTTAAGAACCTCCTTAAGGAGCCCCAAGAAGAGAGTGCCCCCAAGCTGATGATCTGGGGTGTGCTAGAAGGCCCACTGTACTCCCAGGATGTCCCAGAGTCTGACTTCCCTGATGACTCTGTAATGCTCGTTATGAAAGTCTCTAGGGGAAAAGAAGTCTTTGATGCAGAGTTCTGGTTTGATACCTATGATGAAGCCTACGCCCTCGTAAAACACTTCGACAGCAGTGTCAAACCCATCGAAATCAATAACCACCAGGTGATGTAGTATGACAGGCAAAACAGTAGTGGTGTTCTCTTGTGCCCACAGCGACCCCAACCTAAGTAATGCTAGGTTTGAAGCTTTAGGAAAGTTCCTCTATGATTTGAAACCTGATATGGTATTCGATTTGGGCGATGGGGCAGACATGAGGTCGTTAAATGGGTATGACGAGAGGTACCCTAAGGCTCTAGCTGTACAAAGTTATGAAGCTGATATCGAAACGTACAACTTGGCCCAAGAACTTCTTCGTCGCCCTTTCAAGCAACACCGTAAGAAGCGCCCCTATTGGGTTGGGTTTGAAGGGAACCACGAGAATCGTATCAAAGGTTATGTTGCACGTAACCCCAGGACGGAAGGTCAGAAATACGGAGTCTCTTTCAGTCACCTCCAAACAGATCACTGGTTTGATGACTACCACGAGTACGTAAACAGCGGTCCAGCTATCGCTCTCTATGACAAGATTGCTTATGCCCACTACTTCACTTCAGGTAACTCTGCGACAGCTACAGGTGGCATCCACCATGCTCACAGCTTGGTTCAGAACCTGGGTTGTTCGGCTACTTGTGGGCACTCTCACAAGAGGGACATCCACTTCAAAGACGGAGGTATCCCGTACGGGAACATTGGTCTTGTCGTAGGTTGCTACAAGGGGGCCGCAGAGAGCTGGGCAGGCCAGAGTAACCACCAATGGTGGCATGGGATTGTCATCAAGAGGGAACTTCAGAACGGCATGTATGAGCCTGAGTTTGTCTCCCTTAAAGAGATCATGGAAGCATACAAAGAATGAAGTACGAAGTAACAATTGTAGTTGATCTGCACCCAGAAGCAACTTACTATGGGACTGAGGACGAGCTAGACAATGTGTACTCTTTGATCGAAGCTGCAATCCTGGATGTTGAAGACCTGAAGATAGAAGATTTGGAGGTAAGAGAACATGGCTAAGTGGATGGCACCTGATGCACAGTACACCTACTACGATGCAACCTCTGGGGTAGAGGTTAAAAAGACCCCCACGGAGATGGTGAAGGAGTTTGCAGAGGTTAGTGGACAGAAACCAGATGCAGACCTTTATGCAGACCTTATGGGGGAAGAGTTTGAAGAGTGGGAAGATGAACAGGTCTACACCAAATACTTGGAAGGGTCAAAGTACAAACCTGAGTTGGAACTCAAAGAACTGGCAGACCTCTTGTATGTCACCTATGGATATGCCAATGCCCGTGGGTGGGACGTTGAGGAGGCTCTAAAGCGGGTCCACGAGAACAACATGGGACGTATGTACCAACCTGATGGGACTATCAAACGTAGAGAGGACGGCAAAATTATGAAGAATGCAGACTACCCTAAAGTCTACTTGGAGGATCTTATCTGATGCAAGTGTTCATCCCGCTCTTGACAACCCTCTTCATTTACCTAAAACTGGTAGGTTCCATCGCTTGGTCTTGGTGGTGGGTTCTGAGCCCCATCTGGATTGCATTCCTTATTGCCCTTACCTTTTCATTGGTCTTCTATCTCGTCGCTAAGAAGCACTTCTGATGACTGTCCAGGAACTGATAAACAAACTCCAGACTATCAGAGACAGGTCCCTACCTGTTGTCCTTGTAGAGTGGAACATTCAGAACCCCCTGTCTACCAAACATGAAGTAGAGACTAATCGTATCGTGGTGCAACCCCATCGTGTTGCAATCATTGTGGATTAGTCCTACTATAACCTTGCAAAAGAAAGTGGAGGTAATGTGGTTAAACGTTTCTATTATGACTATGACGAAATTGACAAGGTTTATTTTATCCTTGAAGATGGGGGAGGCTGTGAACATGGGGCCTTTTATGACCTCTCCCACTTCTCTGTTCAGACAAAAGAAGATGCTATCGACGCTGTGAACCTACTAAACAAACTCTACGAGAAAGCAGAAAAGCAATGAATAACTACTTGCCCACCGATTATCAGTCCTTTATCGGAACCTCGCGTTATGCCCGATGGATTGACGCTGAGAACCGGCGTGAGAACTGGGGAGAAACTGTTGGACGCTACATCAAGAACATCATCCCAGAAGGGTTTGACCATAAGACCTGCTTCGAGATTGAGCAGGCTATCCTGAACCTCGAAGTCATGCCCTCAATGAGAGCACTGATGACGGCAGGCCCTGCTCTGGATCGTGACAACACGGCTGGCTACAACTGTTCCTACCTGCCTGTAGATGACCCCAAGTCCTTTGATGAGGCTATGTTCATCTTGCTCTGTGGCACTGGTGTAGGCTTCTCTGTGGAGCGACAGTACATCAGCAAGCTGCCAGAAGTCCCTGCACAACTGTTTGCCTCTGAAGACACCATCGTAGTCCACGACAGTAAAGAGGGTTGGGCTAAGTCTCTACGCAAGCTGATTGCTATGCTTTATGCAGGTGAAATTCCCAAGTGGGACATCTCGAAAGTACGTCCTGCTGGTGCCAAGCTGAAGACCTTTGGGGGTCGTGCCTCTGGTCCTGCGCCCCTCGTCGAGTTGTTCCAGTACACGGTAGAGAAGTTCAAAGGTGCAGTAGGACGTAAGCTGTCCTCCCTGGAGTGCCATGACATTCTTTGCAAAATTGGGGAGGTTGTTGTCGTTGGAGGGGTTCGTCGCTCTGCTATGATCTCTCTGTCTAACCTCTCTGATGATCGTATGCGTCATGCCAAGTCGGGGAACTGGTGGGAGAATCAAAAGCAACGGGCTTTGGCTAATAACTCGGTAGCCTACACTGAGAAGCCTGACATGGAAACCTTCATGCGTGAGTGGTTGTCCTTGGTAGAGTCCAAGTCGGGAGAGCGTGGTATCTTCTCTCGTCCTGCAAGTAAGAAGCAAGCAGCTAAGAATGGACGCCGTGATGCGAGTTATGACTTCGGTACTAACCCTTGTTCGGAGATTATCCTTCGTCCCTATCAGTTCTGTAACCTCACGGAAGTCGTGGTCCGAGCTACGGATACACTTGAGGACTTGGGACGGAAAGTAAAACTCGCCACAATCCTTGGGACTATCCAATCTACATACACCCACTTCCCTTATCTGCGTAAGGTCTGGAAAGATAACACTGAGGCTGAACGCCTCTTGGGTGTGTCGTTGACTGGGATTATGGATAATGCCATTATGAGTGGTAAAAGTCCCTTGTTGACGGAGGAGTATAGTCTTGCGGTAGTCTTGGAGTATCTAAAAAATGTCGCTATTGCTACTAACGCTGAGTGGGCTGAACGCCTTGGTATCCCTGCTAGTGCTGCTATCACCTGTGTCAAACCCTCAGGGACAGTATCACAACTTGTTGACAGCTCTAGTGGTATTCACGCTCGTCACTCAGCCTATTATATTCG
>Ga0196901_1000778_pt1 | contig 16464 bp, 17 predicted proteins | sample CB_VirMetaG_FD_169099 | JGI IMG/M metagenome (GOLD analysis project Ga0196901, IMG submission 169099) | Freshwater to marine saline gradient viral communities from Chesapeake Bay - CB_1504_1 Viral MetaG (v3) (version 3) | ecosystem: Environmental > Aquatic > Marine > Coastal | place: USA... | reverse complement strand
GGCTCGGCCGAAGCAGGGTGGGGTGATCTACCGCGGTGATGCGTACCGCACGCCCGAGCCGCAAGCCGCGCCGGCACAGCCCATCAGTGCTGCGGAGCTGCAAACCACCGTCGAGCAGGTCACGAAGTCTTTGGACTTGCCGGATGGCGCCGGCATCACGGTATTCGACAGCATCACGCAGGTTGACCCCTCGCAGCAAGCGGGCTCGCGGGCGGGCATGGTGACCGAAACCGGCGAAATTTACCTGTTCAGGGACGGCATCGCGGGTGGGCTCGAAGGCCAGAAGACGGTGTTTCACGAGCTGTTTCACAAAGGGCTGCGCAACCTGCTGCCGCCGGCAGAGTACTACCGGACTATGCTCAAGCTGTATCAGCAGAGCGCCCAAGTTCAATCGCTCGCCGACGCTTGGCTGGCCGACTCGCAGAACCAAGCGTACGTGGCCGCTCTACAGCCAGACCAGCAGCGCGCGGTGGCCGTTGACGAGGCGTTGGCCGGCATGGCTGAGCAGCGCAAGCTGCCCGGTACGATCCGCCAGATCGGCAACTGGATGGCCAGTATCGCAGCGCGGTTTGGCATGCCAAAACTGGCTCGCAGTATCCGCACGATGGGCATGAAGCCCCTCGAAACCTTCATTGACGATGCGCTGCGCGCTGCCGGACCAACACCGCAAACCACAACTATCGCGCCGGCGTACAGAACCGCCCCATTCCAACCCACTACAAACTTTGAGCAGATCGTGGCTTCCTCAGCGCTGCTGCAGGACGAGCCCGGATTTGTCCAGAGCTCGGCCAAAAAAGTAGCTAGGGCGTTCGAGACCTCGGCAGAAGTCACTGCCGCAGATCGGTTCCGAACGCTGACGGTGGACAGCATGGCCACGGTAGAGCGCCGCATCAACAACTTGTTCGATGGGGCTGTGCGGTCCGCACGGGGCATCTTAAATCCGATGGGATTGAACCGGCAAGCGCAGGACGTGGGCAAGCTGCTGGGTGACTGGTTCGTCGACGGAGTTCTTGCCCGTAACCCAACCACGGGTACCTACGAGACGTTCAGGATCAATGGCCAACCGTCCATGCGCGATGTACTCCTACGGACGCAAACGTGGGCGCAGTCGAAGGGGTACACGCTGGCGCAGGCAAACTCGATGATCTCCAAGATGCTGGAAGCTCGACGCCTTGATGATATGCGTAAGGCGAACGCTGCGGGAACTGGTGATTTCTTGATCAACAAGCTGTCCAACGCAAATCCGCAGTCCGCCAATGCCCAGATCGACGTGGCCCTCGCCGAACTTCGTGCAAATCCGGAAGTACTCGCAATCGCCGGCGATATGGACAAAATCCGCGCGGTCCTGATCGACCAACTGGTGCAGGTAGGCCGCTTGACCCCCGAGCAGGGGACTCTGTGGAAAGACAACATCGCGTACGTTCCGCTGGATCGCGTCACTGAGTTCGAGGAAACCTTCAAGAACATACGCCGTACGGGCGGCGGGATAGCACAGTTGGGCCGACTACCAACCCTCAAGGGGTCGACAAAGCGGGAAGTAGGGGATGTGATGTCCAACTTCACCAACATGGCCGGCTGGATGACGCACCAGATCGTCCAACAAGATGCTACGGCAACTACGCTTCAAATGCTGGAGAAGATGGGGTATGCGACTAAGCTAAAAGCCAAAACGCGCAGCGCAAACCCCGAGCTGACGGTGGCCACGTTTGAGGCCGGGCGCCCGGTAACCTATGAGCTTCCCTCGCGGTATGACGTACTAGCGTTCAAGGACTTAGGGGCGCCCAAGGGTGCCGTCGTGAAGATGCTGTCCGGGTTCTCGAACCTGTTGCGCACAACCATAACCTCTATGCCGCCGTTCGCTGTACGGCAGGTGATCATGGACATTCAACGAGCGTTCGTGACCTCCGGAGTGGAAAAGCCGTACCAGATGATCGCCCCAGCGATACGCAATTTTGGCGCAATTGCGTTCTCAGAAATCATGGGGCGGCGGCACCCTTCGGTCAAGAAGTTTGGCCGTCTGGGCATGGTTGGTGATTTTGACATCAACACGTTTAACCCGATGGAGTCGATCATGTACGACCTCGGGTTCAAAGCGCGAGGCCCCCTGCGGGGGGTGATCCATCGACTGCAAGGGATTACACGGGCCTCGGACTTGGCAGTTCGTATAGCGGTATACGACCAGACGGTAAAAGAGACCGGCGACGCGCTACTCGCGCAGACCCGGGCCCGCGAGCTCATCAACTTCCGTCGGCGAGGTTCTTCCGAGGTTGTAGGTGCTATGACAGCTACGATCCCTTTCTTTAACTCGTACCTGCAGGGTATGGATGTGCTGTATCGGGCGATCTCCGGCAAAGGTGCTTCAGCCTCTGTTGGGAAAGCTCAAGCTCGTAAAGTGTTTGCCAGCAAAGCGGCCACGATGGCTGCGTTCGCCACTATCTACGCAATACTGGTAAGCGGTACGGACGAGTATGACGAGATGAGCGCGCGCGACCGCAATAGCAACTGGATCGTTCCGGGGCTTAACATCAAGCTGCCGGTGCCCGGAGAACTCGCGGCGTTGTTCAAAGTACCCGCGGAAATGGTTCTGGAGTACATGCGGCGCAGCGGAACCGCCGAAGACATGGAGGCCTCGGAGGCAGCCATCACGGCACTCAAGTATGCGTACGAGCAGTACATCGGTGGACTCACCCCGGTACCCGCGGCAATCAAACCCGTAGTGGAAGCGATCACCAACTACTCATTCTTTACGGGTAACCCCCTAGAGGGGACGTTCCAGAAGGGGCTTCTGCCTAGTGAGCGCGCCGCGGTTAATACCAGCGAACTTGCGAAAGCCATCGCGCAGTTTACCAGCCAAACGTTCGGCGAGAAATTCACAATCTCCCCAATCAAGATTGATAACTTTTTGCAGGGGTATTTTGGCTCGGTTGCGGGGCTTGTCACGATGGCTACCGATCAGGCCATAAATCCGGATCGTATGGACCGACCCCTCAACCGATACTGGATGTTGAGCAACTTTTTGTACGACCCGGTCGGCACTCGCCGCCTTGAGGAGTTCTACTCCCTGCGGGAAAGGGTAGCCCCCAAGCTCAACACGCTGCGGCGCCTCGCAGAGACCGACCCGATGCGCGCGGAAAAATTCGCGCAGGACAACGAGCAGGATTTGATCCTAGCGCAGGGTATCAACACGGCGTTGCGTAGGCTCTCGGACACGCGGAAATACAAACAGTTTCTGTCTAGCAAAGCCGGTGCGGAAGACCTGACCCAAGAAGAACGGTCCGCGGAGTTGCAAGCGGTACGCGAAAGCGAAGTGGAGGTCGTTGAGTGGCTGCGGGAGGTTCGCGCACAGTTGCGTTAGAAAACCCGCCAGACCCTGACGCCATACCGCCCGTACTCGCATCGGGCGCGCACCTCGAACTCTACGTTGAGCCCCTTGGTGTGGGGCTTCAGGGCCTGAATTACCTGCTTGGCCGTGGCCGTGGTGGGTACGAAAAACGAGCAGCCTCGGGCGAGGCGCGTCCAGTCTATGAAGTACTCAGCCCCGAACAGGTTGAGCACCTGCAGGTCATTCGGGACTTCCATCGCTCTGCAGGGTGGCCATGCCAAGGCGCTCGGCATTGAACACGTAGCACCGGGTCGGTGCCCCTCTGAGCGAACCGTGGGCGCCGGCGGCAGGGCGCCGGGTAATGGGCTGTGTGGTGGCCAGTGCACCAATACGCACGAACTCCTCGATGCTGCTGCGAAAGTCCACCCGGCGCTCCACGAAGAAGTTGCGTAGCTCGGAGGCCACGATCACCATCTCCTGCGTGTCAGGCTCATACCGAATGCGCAGCGGCCCGCGTGGGGGCTCAATCACGGCACCCTTGGCGTTCTCGCTGTTGATGACCAAGGTGTTGGCGATGTTCATGGTCAGGAACTGCGAGAGGGCCTCCAGCGCCAGCGTGCGGGCATTACCCACGACAGACTCGGGCTTCTCGATCATCTCGCCGATGACGGACTCAGCAGCGGCAAACACGCGCCCCACGTTGATGTTGTGCAGGTTCAAGCGCTCCATGATGCGACCCGCCATCATGCCCACGGCCAGCAGCGCGGAGTAGAAACGGTCACTGCGAGCAAACTTCAGCTTCTCGTCCAGACGCTCCTGCAGAGCGGCCAGCTCCAGCGCGATGGCTTCCCGGTTGGCAACTACGTGCTGAATGAAGATGGGGCCGGCCACCCCGTAGTGGTCGCTGAGCATGCGGAAAACCGAGTCCGACACCTGCTTGTTGATGCCGTAGGGTGTGGGCACGTGAAGATCAATGATCCGCTTGATCTCGCCGTCGGCAGCCGCTTTGTTGGCCAGCAGAGCCTCGGTAATCACGGCGTTGCTGGAGGTGACCATGACGGTGCACCACGTCGTCTTGTTGTTGCGCAGCTTGTTGGACTGGGCTTCCATCCTGTGCGCGGCTCGGCCACTGGTTGCGCCATACACCAGTATGGAGAGTTCCTCTGGCGAAGAGTTGGTGACCTCGTCGACCGTCAGGCAGATGCTGTTGAGCATGCCGAGATTGTGGAACTTCGCGTTCATCGTGTCCCGCTTGGTCATCAGCAGCTCGGAGGGGTTGCCGTAGATCGAGTTGATGGCCATCTGCAGGGTGGTCTTGCCGGTGCCGGACTCGTTCGATACGAGGTTGAGCACCGCACCGCGAATCTGCTGGCTGTTGAGCAGCTGCATGAGGCAGGCGCCGGCGCCGACGAAGAACGCAAACGCGTGGAGCTCCAGCCCGGGGCGATCGTAGAAGTTGATCACCGTCTTCCAGCCGTCCAGCGAGCCCTTCTGGTGGAACAGGGGAGCCAACTGGCGCGTGCCGCTGGCCGGAGGAGCCAGCTTGATGCCGGAGGGTGTGTACTCCAGCTCCCCCACGACGAACGTGCTCTCCGAAGTCCACCCCATCTGGTTGCGGGTGCGGTTGGAGCTGACACTGCTTTGAAGCCGTTTAACGGCAGATGCGAGATAGGACATGATTAGGTTCACCTGTTTTCCAAAAGCAATAACACCGTGCTTGACAAGCACGTCGCGGAGTTTGTCTGTAGCCATGAGCGCAGTCATGGGCGCTGAGAACCGGCGCAAGCCGTCTTGCGGTAGATGCACGTTGATGGCCACCAGTTCCCCCTCGCCGTCGCCGCTGTCCGTGGAGTCGTAGTACCGGTCGGTCACGTACAGGTCGTGCTGGTAGACCTCAACGACGTCAGCGTCGTCATCGTCAGACCCCACCCGGAAATAGATGCCGCCAGCAGCACCCCGGAAGTAGCCCTTGGGCAGCGGAGGAATCTTGACGTCGACGAACTGAATCTCCCCCTCGTGGTTGGTCTCCACCGGGGCCAGAATAGGCACACTCCCATCGGCTGCCGTCTCAGCAGCCTCCACGTACCGACCCAGTACGATCGGGCTGGTCACGTTCTGCTTGCAGCCGTTGCAGTGGCTGGGCGAATTCAATCTATACCAAGCACAGGTATGTGGCTTGCTGGTCAGGCGTTGCGCCTTCTCTTCGGTATCTTCCGCGGTATACCCGGGGTGGCTCTTGGAGAGCTTGTGGATCGCCGTATGCCCGTCGGTGCAGTTCCACGCGATCGACAGCGCTGCGCGCCACAGGGGCTCCTCCAGCGTAGCGGCCTGCAGCACCGCATGCTTGATCTGAGCGCAGCCCGTGTCTTTCATGCTGCGGCGCACAATCTTGCCGAAGTTGCATGGGTCGAGCTCGCCCTGCACGATGGCCTTCGTGGTCTCGTCCATGCCGAACGCCTTGGCCGCCGAGAGGTCTACAGCGATGCGGGGCAGTAGCTTGACGAAGTCATCGAACTCCACTGGCTGCGCGGTGTGCATGATCTGCACTGGTCGGGGTACGTCCTGCTTGTAGTTGGCTGTCCCGGGCACACGCAGGATGCGAGCCGCGTCGGCGGTGCATGAGAAGTCGATGGCCAGCTTGCTGGTGGCACACAGGGCCTTCAGGGCCTCGGAGGCAGGCTTCCATGCTGCTGTAGGAACCGCGGTGACCAGTGGCCAGTAGACATGCAGTCCGCCGCCGGAGTTGACCACGGTCGGGGTCGGGAGCTTGGTGAGGGTGAGGAATTCTCGCAGCGCCTTCGCGGCACTGGCTTGGTCTGGGTAGGGTTTGCCCTCGCCGCAGTCGATGTCTGCAAAAAAGGCCCGGAGTTCCCGGGCTTCTTGGGCCTTGCGGCTGTGTGAGTTGAAAGCAGCCAATGCGAAGTACGCATCAATGCCTTGGTTGTGTAGGGCGTCGGCCCGGGCGGAAGCAGACTCTAGGGTGTCGTGAAAGGTCTGCTTGGGGCGATGGTCATAGATGCCGACGATGCAGTAGACGCCTGCTGGGGGCAGGACGGATTGGAAAAAGTCTGTCACGTAGCCTCACGGGGTTGAGGGTTTGGGTAAAAGGTCTGGGGGAGGCGGGCCCGTGTACCGCCTTGTCACCCGGGGATCAGCCGGGTCTATCCCCCAGAGGGAGCGATTATGCCGACTCCGAACGGAGTACGGCAAGAAGTTCGATCACATCAATCAATCGCTTGGGGCGCGGGGTGCGCGCTCCAGTGAACCAAGAGTACACCGTTTGGCGGGATACCCCTAGCCGGGCAGCGACTGACTCGACCGGCACATTTCGCTCGACGCAAAACCGTCCAAGCTCGACCGCGGGAGTGATAGGTTGGGCGCCCATCACCGTTGCAGCTACGATTTGGTCGTAGCCACGTACCCGCTGCGATCTCTTAGGCGTCGTCATCAGTTGCCCACTCGTCCATCACGCTGTCCACACGGCTGGTGGTAGGCGCGGCCTCAGTCTTCTTGGCCGACGAACGCTTGATGGGCTCCGGGATGTCATCCTCGGCCACGGGTGCAGCCACGACCTTGGCCACCGGTGCGGGTGCGTCTGCTGGTGCTGCGCTGTACAGGTCTGCAGGCTTGTCCTTGGGCTTGACCACGATCTTGAACTCCACCGCACGGGCTGCGTCTTCCGACTTGGCCGAGGCCTGAGCCATCTCCCACTCGTCGGGGGACAGCGGACGCACGGCGCGGAACTTGACCACCGGCACAGCCTCAGCAGTATCGAAGCGGGCTTCCGTCACCACACCCGTGATAGGCACACCGTGGCCGGCCAAGAACTTGGCGTAGGCATCCAGAGGCATCTTGTCGCCTTCGGGGCGCCCGAAGATCGACTTGGCCGGCAGCTGCAGGCGGTAGATGTTGCCCGTGATGTCGTTCTCCAGAGCCACGGCGATGCGGCGGCTGTAACGGCATGCGCGAGAGGTGCCTTCACCGGAGCCTGCGATGTTGTTCTTGCAGGTGGCGCAGGCCGAGCTCTGACGGCTGGCAGCGGGCACTTCTGGATCAGGAACATCGCCGCCGGCAGACCAGCAGGTGGCCTCGACCGTCTTGCCTTCTTCGTACTTGTCCTTGAAGAACGTGCGGTGCACCTTAGGAGCGGCAGCAACCACGACGAAGTTCATGGCGCGCTCTTCGTTCTTGGCCACCTCCTCACCGCCGACCATCATCCGCCACACACCCCCCTTGATGGAGATTTGCTTGCCGCCGCTGTTGCCGGCCAGCATTTTGGTGACGTCGTCGGACTGACGCAGGTAGTCGGGGAGTGCGATGTTGCCGTTTTTGAAGAGAGTGATATTGCTCATATGGAATCCGTAAAAAGTGATGGGTTAGGAAGGAGACAGACTAAGCAATGCGCCAGACACGCAGGCCGTCTTCGACGGTGCGCACAGCGAACGACACGCCATCGGCCTTGTGCCGACGAGCGAAGGAAGCCACCGCAGCGCCGACGCGACGACGATCGGCCAGAGTCACGGGCTGCAGGGGGATCAGGAAGCTGTCCTCGACGTGCATATCGGCCAGCGGGTAGACCGTGGCGACACCGGTGCGGACGCGTTTGGCGGGGAGGGGGATGTGGGTTTCGATTTGGTACATGGCAGTCTTACGACGGTTGGTTAAAAGGCAGGGGGCAGTGAGTTACGTGATGACGTTTTTAGGTCTCCTTACGATGATCGAGTACTTGGAGTCTACGTTCAAACCTTCCGGCAGCTTATCAGGATTATCTATCAGGAACTGCTTCATGTTAGTCTGGTGCAGCCGCTGCTCCAGCAGGTCAATGGCGTCGTTCGCCCGGATGAACTCGTACATCCGGCCCCAGTTGTTTGTCCAATACCGGGACTTGACCGATCGGCTGAAGCTGCCGAACTGCGTCTTGCCGCCGTCTTGGCCGGTAGTCTTGCACAGCTCCAGCAGAGCCTGCTCCAGCGCTTCCACGTCCGACTTGAGCTTGGCGATCTTCTCGTCATGCTCGCGCTCCATCTGCTCTTTGGCGTCGCGGATGCGAACGTAGGCCTTCACGAGTTTGTCAGCGTCCATTTTGTTTCCTTTGGTTGATGTGAGTCTGAATTATACATTGTCAATCTCTTGTTTGTACAGCTCTACGAGGTCCATGTGGGCATTTACCTTGCCCTGCAGGGCTGCGTACATACGGCGCTCCACCGGGCTGCCCTGCAGGTGCGTGACTGTGACCTTGTTGGTCTGGCCGGCGCGGTGCGCACGGGAGTTGGCCTGCAGGTACACCTCGGTCGAAGTGATAGGGCCCCACCACACGATGTTGTCCGCTCGCGTCAGGGTGATCCCGTGTGCGGTTGCCTGCGGGCTGAGCAGCAGCACCTTGACGCGATCCTCGGTCTGGAACCGCTTGATGATGTCTGCGCGCTGCGTGGCCGGCACCCCGCCGTCAATAACCTCGACGGCGTACGAATTGGGGTCCGCCCCGATTAGGCGCACTACTAGGTTGTCCAGCGCGTCTCGCAGCATCGCCGTAACGTGCCGGTACGGCACAAACACCAGCACCTTGTTGTTGGTGGACTCTATGATGTCTACCAGCTCCGCCAACCGATCCTTGATGTCGAACTGGATGACCTCGCCAGTGTCGGTATACACCGCTCCCTGCGCAATCTGGGCGAGCTTGTTGATTAGGGTTGCAGCATTAGCGGCTGTAATCTCTTCGCCGGCGGCCAGCGCCACCATGTGCGTCTTGACCTGCTCGTAGTACTTCTTCTGCTGCGGGCTCAGCTCCAGCTCTCGGGTGGCGTACAGCAGGTCGGGCAGGTCCAGACATTCCTCCTTGGTGTACCGGATGGCCGGCTGCAGCACCTCGTGCACCATAGCCTTGGCGTTGGTGTGGGGCACCCACTTGAACTGCGTGATCTTGATCATCACCCGGTCTCTCCACATGCCGTAGGAGCGCGGCACCGAGTCGGGCCGGACCAACTTGGCAAGGCCGTAGGCGTCCAACGGCGACTGCGCAGCAGGGGTGCCGGTCATGGCCCACACGCGAACGCCGGGCTTGCATAAGGAGTTCAGGGCTTTCCAGCGTTCGGTCTGTGCGTTCTTTACGCTAGTCGCCTCGTCAATAATAACGAGGTCAAACCCACCAGCCATTAGGGCTTGGTGTACCACCTTGACGCCATCAAAATTGATAATCACGAACTCATAGTCAGCGGCTATGACGGCCTCTCGCTGGCGCTTTGTCCCGGAGGCGATACCCACACTGCGGTGCATCAGCGTTCTGAAGAGGTCGGCCCGCCACGCAGTGTCCATGATCGAGACCGGGCACACCACCAGCACCCGCTTGACGAGTTTCTTGGTTAGTAGGTAGTCTGCAGCCCATGCAGCAGCGTTGGTCTTGCCTGTGCCCGGCTCCGACAGGCAGTAGCAACGAGAGTTAGCCGCGAGGAACGCGGCAGTGCTTAGCTGGTGATCGAACGGGGTGTAGATACCGGGCCACTTGTAGCGGCCCAAGATTGGGTGCGGGGGGTTTTTCAGACCGAGGTTGCGCAGCAGTTGCCACTCTTCATGCCCCCAGTGAACCAGCACCTTGGCTAGGGGGCCGTTGCGCTCCAGAATCTTGGACTTGGGTATGAGGGCAGCGATCTGCTCAGCTTTACGGGTGACGAATTGGAGTGCTTTGTTTTCAACGATTTGCATAGTACGGACGGAAAAAGAGCCCGGAAGCTAAACTTCCGGGCTATTGGCAACTCAACCAAAACGCCGGGGAGACAATCCGGCGGAGACAGTTTACTTCATTCGAGCGGACTTGGTGCGGGGGTACGACCGGTTTTTGCTGGCCGGTACGGCGCGCAGGTTGCCCAGCTTGGTCGCCCCGCCCTTGGCCAGCGGCTTCTTGTGATCTACATCCACGCCGGCAGGCAAGTCCCCGTTGGCCTTCTCGTACATGCGGCGGGCCTTCTTGCGCTCGGCGCGCTTGGCCATCACAGCCGGCTGACTGTCGTACTTCCGCTCTTTTTCGTAGTCACGGGGGTTGCGGGGCATCGCTACTCCTTGAATTCGCAGGTATCGGAGGACACGGGGCAGAAACGGCACAAGGGGCTCTTGCGGGGGTTCCACACACCGGAGGCCAGCGCTGCCTCGATACGAGAGGCCTTGCCCGCCCACTTCGACATGATCGCAGCAAACTGATCGCGTGTATAGTCCGCGGTCACGAAGTCTTTAGCTACCAGAAACACCAGTGCGCCCTTGACACGCTGCACCTCTGGGTAGTGCGAGAACACCATGCCGGCCATCAGCTCAAGCTGGTCAGTATCAGCGTAGCGACTAGACTTGCCAGTTTTCCAGTCAGCTACACGCGCTAGCTCACCGTTAATAATCAGCACATCAGGCACGCCGCGGAACCACACGTCTTTGTCGAAGAACCCACATGGCGTGAAGTCGGCGCGGATGCCCATCTTCAGCTCGCACAGGCGGTCCCCCTTGGCGCGGCCAATCGTGTCGGCGTAGCCTTGGAACTGCTTGAACTTCTCCGGGATAGGAGTGCCCAGCATCATGTAGTCTTCGAGCACCTTGTGGGCCTCTGTGCCGTACATCGTAGCTTCCGTACCCTCAGACTTGAACTTCTTTAGGATACGTACCTCGTGATACTGCCGTCCACAGTTTTCATACTGTTTTATGGATGAGTACGAGTGAGTTAGCATTTCAGGGTCCTTTTGTTGAAGCCCCGATTTTAGCAGTCCAGCAGGGTATCGCCAAAGAAACCTTCCGCTGCGAGGGGTAGGCCCGGGCAGAACGAGATCGGGTCGGTCAGGCACTTGATTCCGAAGGCCAGCGAGTGCTCCGCATCTTCCTCCGCAGCCAGCCAGTAGGCGCTGTCGTGCACCGTCATACGCACGGGGTAGGTCTTACCCAGACGAAGCATGCCCACAGCCATGATGTCCCGTGCAATCGCCTGTGTGGCACCTTGAAACACCTTGCTTCCGTAGATGCGCTCGGGCCCGTGCTTGGAGTCGAACACCCACTCAGGCTTGTCCGTCTTCGGGTTCACCTCGCGTCGCAGGTTCGGGTACTGCATGTACATGCCCGTAGGGCGCCGAATGCCCTTGCGACCGTCCACGACGCAGATACCGCCCCGCAGCATAGGCATCTGCTGATCCGCCAAGATAGCGTGCAAGGCGCGCTCCCCCTCAGACCATGCCCGCACCACGTAGCTGTACCGGCGCCGGTACAAGTCCACGATCGGTTTGACCTCCTCCAGAGGTAGCTTCACATCGCCCATGATGCGCAGAGCGTCCTTGAGCTTGGCCGCCCCCGTGCCGTAGATCAAACTCAAGTTCGAGACCTTACCAACCTGCCGCTGCTGCTTGTCCACAACATCGTAGGCTACGTTGAACACGTCTGCTGCGAAGTCTTTGTAGAGGTCCATACCGTCGGCCAGCATCTGCACACGGTCATCCTGCCCAGCCAGCCACAACCCAAGGCGCAGCTCGATGTTGGACAAGTCCGCCCCGCATAGCTTGGTGCCTACCGGAGCGCGGATAGCCTGCTTGAGCTTACTTGTTCTGGGTAAGTTCTGCAGATTGATCTTACCGCTAGACTCTGCACTCCATCTTCCAGTTAGCGCTCCGAAATACCGCAGTGGTACGGCTAACGCGCCGTGATCGGCGGCGTCGATCAGGGTCTCCGTCCGGCTCTCCTCGATGGTGGACTTGTTGCCCAGCCTGCCGGCCACGAGTGCCTGCACTGCTTCGTCGGGGTATTCCTCCAGCGCCTTGAACGCTTCGTCGGTTTTGGCGAAGGCCCATGTCTCCTTGCCCGTGGTCGGGCTGATCTTGCGCGGGGGCTCCACACCCAGACGCTGCAGCTCGGAGGCGAACTTCTCGTTGGACATGAGCAGCTTCTTGATACCGTCCAGACCCTCGGTGAACACCGCGTGCACGGCGTCCGGGTCGGCGTTCTGCAGCATGCTGTCCCGCACGGCTTCGAGCAGCTCCAGCTTGCGGCACCGTACCTCGGCCAAGTGCGTCTTGAGTAGCGGCGCGTCCAGCTCCAGCACCGGCTCGGTGAACATGCGCAGCGTCATGTCGATCAGCTTGAGCTCCTGCTTGGGGAAGCCCATGTCCATGTACCGTTTGAACAGCGCATAGGTAAGTTCCGTGTCGTTCATGCAGTAGTCGCCATACCGCTGCAGCTCCTGCGGGGAGAAGTCTGCGTAGCGCTTGCCCAGCGCGTTCAGCACCTCGTCACCCTTGACACCGATACCCATGCGCTTGGCCTGCGCGGCAAGGCTGTGTGACTTCTCGTGGGGAAACAGAGCCCGAGACATACCCAGCGTGTCCAGCCAAGCTAGCGGCTTGACTCCGTAGCGCCATGCGAGGATAGCTCCATCGAAGGCGCAATTTTGCGCTAAGACTAACTTATCCGACCAGTCCAGCGAGGCCATGACCTCGGCTACGTCAGGGCCCTTGACCCACGTCGTGGGGCCGTCGTTGATCTTGAAGCTGACTCCGATGGTCTCGAACAGTGGAGAGCGTACGTACGCCTCTGTGGTTAGCTTGGTTAGGGAAAACGTACTGTCATAGTAGGTTTCTAGGTCAATCGTAAGTATTGAAGGCATTAGCTTTCTCTCGGGTTATACGGCTCGTCATCGCGCTCGGGGGTTGGCGGCTCGGGCTCACGCCACGGCAGGTTTGTCTTCAGGGCGTACCGCATGCGCTTGCGCAGCACCTGCTTGAGGCGCTTCAAGTCGGCAGAATTCTCGCGTTGATGCTGTGCAATGAAGGTAGAAATTGGATCGGGCTTGTCTTGGGGCATTGAGGCACTCCTTGAGGTAGTCCAGATTGGTGTCGTTGATGACCAGCGCCAGACCGCCGGCGTCGTGGATGCTCTGCAGGGCCCGTATCTGCAGGGCCGTGGGCTTGTTCTTGCCGGCCTTGACCTCGATGGCGATGAACCTGCCGTTCAGACAAGCCAGTATGTCGGGGGCCCCCATGACTCCCATACCGTTAGACACCGGCATGAAGTAGTACACGCCGTAGGGGGCCATAGCCAGCTTGACCGCGGCCTTCACGCGGCCCTCGGGGGTTTGCTTAGCCATTACAACATCCCGAACGGGTGGTGCTTACGCTTCTCGGCAACGTAGGCATCTCTGGCTTCTTCGGGAGTAGCGAAATATCCTATACGCTTGAGCTTATTGTTATATCGTATCTGCGCTACCCACTTGTTGGTGCTTTTGTAGTAACTAACTCCTAAGTAGGGGTTGTTTCTAAAGGGCTTGGTGAGGTTCTGGCGGTTCTGCTGGTTCGTAGCCTCTCGTAAGTTGGCCAACCGGTTGTCCGCCTTGTCCTCATTTATGTGGTCTATCTGGTGCGTGGGCCACACCCCATGCACATACAACCACACCAACCTATGCGCCCGGTACCGGTGGTTGTTTATTGTTATGCGCCAATACCCCCGCTCATCACAGCGACCCGCAAGTCGACCAGCGGCCATCGGGCTGCGGTTAACCGCCCACGTAAACACCCCCGTCTCGGGATCGTATTGCAGAATACTTTGCAAGTATTCTTGCGTCAGTTGGGAGTCACTCGTTGCCATACCGCTTCTCCATCTCGATCAGCAAGTCGATCTCGTGCTTGATCTTCTCAAGGTCTTGGAACCGGTTCTCGGCGGGCTTGTCGCGCCAGCGGGTGATTCGCTTGACGATGCAGCCCTCTAAGAAGTTGAGCCCGTTGGCCGAGATGTACTCGACAGGCTGGATGGCTTTGCCTTTGTAGTGGCCGCCGGCCACTTGGATGTCTAGGGGATTGGTCATGTCAGTCTTTCTTGGGGTTGTGTGAAACTCACCACGTCGGCCAGACGTTCGACGTCCATCTTGGCCATTTGGTAGATTTCCTTGTAGTGCATCTTCTGCGTCATGCCGCGCTGGATCGCTTGGCGGGCTACGTTCTCGGCAACGGTGAGGGTGGCGACCTGCATCCCATCGAGGGTGTCGCGGAAGTTCTTCCCCACCTTGGCGCCTTTCTCAATCAAGCTCAGGGCCTTGTACTCCATCAGGGTGATCGACCCGTAGTATCGCTCGGCGTTCTCCGAGTTCTGCGCTTTCGCGTACTGGACAAACTCCTGCAGCGTGTCAGTCAGCACCGACCGGATCGCCTTACCCTGCAGCCTCGCCACCTTCCACTCGACTTGGGCGTTCTGCTTGGCGAGCTTGGCCTCCATCGCGTTGAAGGCCTCGATGAACTTGAGCTTCATGTCCACAGCCTTGGCACCGGTGAAGCCCATGACGAGGAACATGAACCCATCACGGGTCATCGTGTATTCCGGGAACGCGCGGCCTTTGTCATCTTTAAATTCGATCTGCGCAAAATTGCGCAGGTTGAACTCCTCGGGGGTTTCGAGGTTGCGGATCGCGCGAAGCACATCTCGGTGGGCTTTTCCAAACACCTGCGCGACGACCCGGCTGGTGGTGCGGATAGCGCGATCCGTACCGAGGGTAACAAGAGAAGTCATCAGTAGCTCCTAATGGTTGAAAGCCACAGTATACCCCGTTCAGTCCGCGCTACGCAACTCCCTTAATACAACCCTTCGAGGTCAGGCGCCACGTAGGTGGCGGGCTTGGCGATCTTGCCGTTGCGGTCGAACGTAGGCTGCCCATTCTCATCGAACTTACTCCAGTTCGAGCTGTTCACACGCGCCACCGCCTCGGTGGTCTTCATCCCCGCGCAGTACCCCACACCGACAGCTGTGACGATCTGGTCGGCCAAGGAGTCGAGAAACTCTCTGCGGTCTTTGATGCGCGCAACTGTCCAGCCGCGTTTGAGCGCGGTGGCAATGTCGCTCACAACACCCAGCGTGGTGGCGTACGACTCATATTTCGTACCGTCACGACCAAACTCCAAGGTCGCCAGCATCTCGGCTACTTCTTCAAGATGGCACCCCAACTGGACGTTGAAGTCAGTGTCGGTGGGGTTGGGTCGGGCACGCTTGTGCCACAGGTCAATTGCTTCGATAGTCATACGGGTTCCTTCTTTGGTTTGGCTTTTTTGTAGGTCAGGGGCTCTGGCCTTGGGCAGTTCGGTGGCGGCACGACGACGCAGATCACGGCGGTTTGTGTGTGCCGCCCAGTGGTCGGGCTGACGACGATCTTCCAGCGATCCTCGTAGGTGTCAGGCATCTTCTTGATGGCGTTGTAGACGGCGGTCAGGCCAAGCCCTGTGAGTTGCACGATCTCGGGCCGGGTGAGCCCGTCGTTGTGCTCGCCTCGCAGCAACCCCCGGATGATGACCTCGGCTCTCACGGCTTCTCACCCCTTGCACGAATGGCTGCGGCACAGTCAGGCCCATCTGCGCGTAACCAGCCCTCACACTCCAGCGCACACTGCTCTCGCTCCTGCCGTGCTGCGTGGTCAGCGACAAGGGCGGCGAAGAGGGCGATGGCCTCTAGTTGGCGTAGCTCGCCATCCGTCAAGCCCTCCAAGCCAAACGCTTTCATTGCTGCGATCAGCGGGAACCCCGCCTCTCTCGCCCATTCAATGATCTGGTCTTGGGTCATGGCTTCTCACCCCCGATCTTGTGGGTGGCTTCGATTGCGCGGGCGAACTTGATTGCAGCACGTTGATCCATGCAGTCGTTGCCCTGCATATTCCAAAGGTGCCACATTGCCTCATCACTCAGCGGCTGCTGCGCTGGTGCTGGGTGGGATGCAAAGTACGCGCCATCAAGAAATGCACCGGCAAATTTACGCGCCATGTTCTGGCACTCGACTTCTCGCCCGATGTAGAGCTGCCGCGTTCCATCGCCAGCAACAACAGCCCACCTATGGAACATGCTTTCATGGGATGGCACAACCTTGTAGCGCTCGCACGCAATTGCGTCAATCTGCTCCGCCCCCTGCTGCTGTGCTGGTGCTGTGTGGGTGTAGACGTTGTGGCATTCCGCAGCGTTGTCGAGATACGGCAAATCAGGCCAAGGGTAAAACCAGTGCTGATCTCCACAACCGGGGCGTCGAACAACAGTTACTCGACCGTAGGGCACAGCCTCCCCCTGCCTCTCGGCTGGCTGTGCGAGGGCTTCGCGCAGGGCGTTGGCAGCACCGCTTGCTGTGTTTGGCTCGTCGGGTAACTCATAATATTCCAGCGCCTC
>Ga0196901_1000774_pt1 | contig 16530 bp, 25 predicted proteins | sample CB_VirMetaG_FD_169099 | JGI IMG/M metagenome (GOLD analysis project Ga0196901, IMG submission 169099) | Freshwater to marine saline gradient viral communities from Chesapeake Bay - CB_1504_1 Viral MetaG (v3) (version 3) | ecosystem: Environmental > Aquatic > Marine > Coastal | place: USA... | reverse complement strand
GTCTAAGAATGTCTAACAATGTCTAACGCTCTCTAAGCCCTCTCAGAACCCCTACCCTATACATTGACCCTAAATCACCTCCAAAACGTCTCACAGCGCAATACAGAAGCTCTCAGAATATTATATCAAGGTATTTGTAGCTAAGCTTATCAGCCAAAACCAAACGCCCCGCACTCAACTTGATAATCAGCGGGCACGAATTCAAGCAACTCTAACCAACCCTCATTAGTCACCAAATGCCTGGTCGCGTCAAAACTAAAAAGCCCCTTGGTCACTAAGTGATCAAGGGGCTTCGCGTAGCAACCGACAAAGGTGTGCTGAGGTGGGTAGTACAACTAAGATCTGGTCGGGGTCAAGGTGATGATGTCCTGGGGGAGTTGCACCCTCCAAGGCTGCTCGAGTTCAGCTGGTCACTATACCGAGGACATCGTGAAACTAAGATCTGGTCGGGGTCAAGATTTCGCCTCCCAACGCAAGTATATATCACTGGGCGCCAGAGTCCAAAACGTCTCACAGCGCAATACAGAAGCTCTCAGAATATTATATCAAGGTATTTGTAGCTGAGCTTATCTGCCAGAACTAATCTCTCAGCGCCGGACAGCTCGATCTGTCTATTTTCCAGACAATCCCACACTTTCCAAATCTGTGCCGTTCCAGTATCAGGATCGACCTCCACATCAATTTTCAGCTGTGTTTGCTTTTGGTCAATTATCATCCATATTAGGTGTTCCATAAATCCCCCCATTTCTAGCCAGATTTTTAAAGCTCTGTGGCTCGGAATGACAGAGCTTCGTCACTTTTTCCAAAATTTCTATACAGTACTTTGAAGCTCCGTCAAAAAAGGTTCGTGGCCCTTAAGGAAAATTGTCTGACGACGAGCCTTTTTGGCTCGTCAGTCATACAGTATTTCCTCGTTTCCTTCGATTCAAAAATCACAAGCTCCGTCAAGCTTCGTCAAAGGTTCGTCACAGACCTTCAGCATCCTCTTTTTCTGGCCCGATCTGGTTGGTATTTGTTCATCCATCAAAACGCCGTCCAATATCATTTGTTCAATAATCGCCCTACTATCTTTCTGGCTAACACCAATCTTGGCTCGAGTCTCACGATCAAAAAACGACCTAATAACAGTGCCACCCTGCCCTTTAATAACTTCGATTATTTTTTCAACAGTTTTGCGGTCCCGCTTTTCGAGTCGCTCAATAGCTAAACGTTGCATATCTTCATCAGTACCAATCGACAATTCGACAAGCATTGGGCCATTACACTCACCTGCCCTTTTAACAAAATATTGGGCCGACTTAGTAGCTGTATAAGATGAGCGCACGTGCTTAACTTCAAACACTGAGCCATTGGCTAAGTCTTCGGCATCGCAAATCACATTCTCATCGCCCGTATAGTCATCATCTAACGTGGTCAAAACTGTCATGCTTCGAGTATTGTCACCCAGCACCGAGCCACCACGCCCAGAATACAGGTCAATCACCTTATCCCTGGCTTGAGACTTACCCGTATGATGAACGAGCACTACAGCGCACTCACAGGCTTTGGCAACAGCATCACACGCAGTTATACAAGCCTCGAAGCGCTCGTTTTCTTCACCCCCCGCAAAACGGGACAACGTTTCGAAAATAACCAAATCAGCGCCTAATTTCTGGACAATCTCGCGCACCTTTTTAACTGCATCAGCTGGTACAAAGTTACCCTCTTTCGACGTAACCAACTTACTACCAACGCCACGCAAATCTAAAAAGCTAATATTGCCAACCAAAGAATCAAGGTTGAAATTGACATCAGGAGCGCGCACAGCGTTATAAATCTTGGCTTGGTAGTCCTCTGTCCCATCTTCAGAAGATACAAAAAGAGTCTTAACGTCAGAAGCGGCCAAAATCAAAGCTTCACGTGTTAGCCACTGTGTTTTACCGGCACCACCCATCGCAACAACCGCAGAAGTACAACCAACAGGGAAACGGTCGCCGATCATCTTGCGCTTTTCTGGTTTCCTATTTAAAAAATTGAGGTCTAATGTTGTGAGTCGTGATGTTGATTTTTCATCTGTTTCTAATTCCTGGCCGATGTCGGGTCTAGTCAATCCCCACTCTTTTATAACAGTGCGAAACGTTATTTTTTTATCCGCTCCGCTTTTTTCAAAAGAGCGCCATTTGTTTCTAATCTCTTCGAAGTCATAGTTTTCACACTGTTTCGACCAATCGCAAAAAAGCTTAAATCCCCACTTTTTGCCCTCGCTCTGATGGTGAATAGCCATGCCTACGTTTAACCACTCATTGTAGGGGCTATCGATAGGCTCTAACTGCTCCATGACCGCGCTTACGACCTGCTCTTTGGACCAATCTATTATCTGAGCGTCGATCATGTCGTCAAAACTCAAAAGATCAAAATCAGATTTAGTGTCGACTTTACCGCTCATCAATTTTTTAATTGCGCTATGTGGTAATGTTGGTAACTTAGAAACATCCCCTAATTTCGCAAGAATATCGCCTTGGTAACCTTCACCAGTACAAACCCAACCGCGACCAGCGCAACGAGAATCAAAGCCTGGTATTTTAAAAAGCTCATCGCCTTGACGCATTTGATTAACTTGCTCACAGTAAAAAGCAAAATGCTGACCACCTCGGACAGTGCTTTGTAAAAAAGCCGCATCCCAATCGATTGCAGCACCTAGCGCTTTTTCGACATCAGTTTTTTTGACACCTTTATAGATATCTAAATCAATGACAAAAACATTCGCTGGAATAACAACGCCGATATTTTTTGCAGCGTCTATAACTTCCTCTGGCCATATTTTTGTCTTCCAACAATGTTTAGCTGGTGGTAGTTTTTTAGTCTTTCCGTTAATAGTGGTTATGTTGACGGGAAAACGAATTAAAGCCATAATATGAACACTCCTGTTTGAATTTCGAGCCGTTCCCCACGAACGGCTTTTTTGTTTGTATCATTTATAAAAGCACATCGCCGGTAACATCGGCTAATAATTCAGAATCAATCATCGTTTTGCGATCGATTCCAAACAAATACTCACACTCAATAGCTCGATCCACTGGCATAAAGCCACGGTCACACCACTTTTTGACTGCCGCATAAGTAACGCCTAAATGATTAGCTAAATGGGGCTTAGCATGAGCTGGTCCGCCCGCTTGTTCTGCCATCAATTCAAGTAATTCCTGCATTTTGTAAACCTCCAGGTAAAATTTATGTTGCATATCGTTTGGAGCTGTTATAAATTTATACCTGTCGGTTACATAAATCAACGAAAACATTAAGGGGCAGTTAACAATGGGCGAACACGCTAAGATTTTTCCACCATCTGCTAGCGCATCATGGATGAAGTGCCCCGCTTACGTCCCTGGAAGCGGCTCTAGCACACACGCTGAGTTCGGCACCCTGTGCCATGACTACGCTGAAAAAGTGCTTAGGGGTGAAGCTAAGCTGTCTCTGATACCTGATGCTGTGCGGTTGGTCATAACTGAGTATATAGAGCACTGCGAAGAAACTATGACCTGGGCTGATAACTACGTCATAGAGGGACGTTTTGACATCCCAGCGACCGGCGAATTCGGAACATGCGATTTTGCAGCGCTCTACCCTGCCGACTGGGGCGATACGGAAGTTCTGGAAGTGACCGACTTAAAAACAGGATCGAGTCACGTCAAAGCAGATAACCCACAAATGAGGCTTTACGCTTTGGGCGCTGTGCATCATTTCCAAGTGAGCGACCCAAACACCAAGATTTTATTAACCATCGTTCAGCGCAAGCACAAGCGCACCCAAGAGCTAACGCTAGCTGAACTGAACGAATGGGAAAAAACCGAATTGTCACCCGCTGTGACAAGACGTTTGGGGGTTTTACAGCTCCCAATCGAGCGACAATACCCACTGATGCAATGGGGTTACGGCACGTGTTTCTGGTGTGAGAATAACCGCACGTGCTTAGGCCCCAACTATGACGCATTAGAGGACTTTTAAATGAAAACCAGAAAAAACAACCATTCGCGGTTTTTGAATTCCCGCGAATTAACTAAACGAGCAAAGGTGACCACACAATGGCTAAAGTGATGCTTAAAAACGTACGTCTATCATTCCCTGACCTTTTCCAACCGAAATCATTTGACGGTCAGACAGACCCCAAGTATGGGGCTAGTTTTCTAATAGAAAAAGAAGGTGAAAATTACGACAAAATCATTAACGCAATGAAAACAGTCGCTTCCGAAAAATGGGGTAAAGCGGCGGATAAAGCCTACGCGCAATTGACCAAAAGCGGCAAAGTTTTCTTGAGCGATGGTGACGATAAAGACTACGACGGCTACAAAGATATGTATGTTGTCGGTTCGCGTAGTCACAATCGCCCTCTTGTTATCGACAAAGACAAGACCGTCTTAGATAGCACTGATGGTAAGCCTTATTCAGGCTGTTACGTGAACGCTTCGATCGAAGTATGGGCGCAAGATAATAAATGGGGTAAGCGTATCAACGCTCAATTACGAGGCGTTCAGTTCTTCGCTGACGGTGAGCCCTTCTCTGGCGGCGGTTCGGCAAGTGCTGACGAGTTTGAAGCGTTCGCAGAAGATGACGACGATTTCGACAGTTTCTAAAACCAACTAATTAAAAGGTACAGCGATATGACGATTTGGGTGTTCGACAGCGAAGTTTACAAAAATTTCTACATGGTTGCGTTTATGAGCACATCAAAAGTTGTGAAAAGCTTTCGAGCGCCCTTTTCGTCACAACAAATCAAAGAAATAAAAGCTATTTTAAAGAACGACACTGTAGTTGGATTTAACAGCATGAATTACGACTTGCCGCTATTATCGTTAGCTCTAAATAATGCGAGTGAGGCTAAAATTAAAAAGCGCTCTGACGAAATAATCCAAAACAATCTAAGATTCTGGCAAGGTGGCGAGCTTCCAGAATGCAAAGATCATATAGACCTGATTGAAGTGGCTTTTGGCAAAGCGTCTTTAAAAATCTATGGTGGCAGGCTAAACAGCAAAAGAATGCAAAGCCTACCTATACATTTTGACAAGGTTTTGACGGAAGAAGAAAAAGACCTAATAGAAGACTATTGCATCAATGATCTGAACGTAACAGGTTTGCTATGTAAAAACCTATCGCAACAGCTAAAAATACGACAGCAAATGAGCAAGGACTATAAAATAAATCTAATGAGCAAATCAGATGCTCAAATTGCCGAAGCTGTTATCAAGTCGAAAATTCCAAACGCCGAAAAGCGCATTGTCGAACCTGGCCACGCTTTCAAATACAAGCCGCCTAAATGGCTATCGTTCATCACTCCAGAGCTTAAAGATATATTTCAAAAAATATGTGAAACGGAATTCGTAATTCAAGACAGCGGAAAAGTTAAACTTCCCTATTTCGCCAAAAAGACGGTAATTAAGAAAAAAGAGGCTGTCGAGATAGAGTGTAATGAGGTCGCAATAGCGGGGAAACCCTATAAATTAGGCATAGGCGGCCTACACTCGATGGAAAAGAAAACCTACAGAACAGAAGACGCTGAGACTGTAATTAGTGACCATGACGTGGCATCGTATTACCCGAGCATAATATTAAATGAGAAATTATGCCCTGAGCATTTAAGCGATAATTTTTTAGACGTGTATAAAACTATTGTTGACGATCGTTTGAAAGCCAAGGCCAGCGGAGATAAGGTGACAGCTGACACTTTAAAAATCGTAATTAATGGGAGCTTTGGTAAATTTGGAAGCAAATGGTCTGTCCTGTTCGCACCTGAAATGCTTATTCAAGTGACTCTAACCGGCCAATTAGCGCTGTTGATGCTGATTGACAAAATGGAACAGCAAAAAATACCTGTTATTTCTGCCAACACTGATGGCATTGTCCTAGCCTGCCCCGCTGACCGCGTGGGCTTACGCGATAAGGTTATAAGATGGTGGGAAAGTAAAACAGGATTTATAACAGAAGAGACTAAATACAAAGGGTTATATAGTCGTGATGTTAACAATTATTTAGCTGTAAAGCCTGATGGTAGCTATAAGGGTAAGGGTATATTCGCTAAGCCATCAATGAGTAAGAACACACAATACCCTATAGTGTACAAAGCGGCGGCTAATTACCTGGCCAACGGTGAGCCTATAGAGTCGACCATTAGAAACTGCTCTGAACCTAGCATGTTTTGCGCTATCCGCACTGTTAAAGGTGGTGCGCTAGATGCTCAAGGCAACGAGCTTGGTACGGCAATACGCTGGTATTACAGCACAGAATCAGAAGCGCCGATCACGTATCAAGTCAACGGCAATAAAGTGCCGCAAACTGATGGTGCCCTACCTATGATGGAATTGTTAGACCAGTTGCCACCGGACATCGATTATAACTGGTATATAGACACAGCTAAGGGGGTTTTACATGACGTTGGAATCGAGTATTGAAAATTACTTAGTGAAAAGAGCCAAAGAAGAATGGTTGTTTTTGCGCAAGGTGTGTTGGATTGGTAGACGTTACGCGCCAGATAGATTGTTAAATAACGTTTACATCGAGCTAAAACGACCAGGCGAAAAGCCATGTGCTGGTCAGTTACGAGAACACGAACGAATGAGAAAAGCGGGAAACCGTGTAGAAGTTATCGATAGTAAGGAAGGAATTGACCGACTAATCAACGAAATAACCAAGGGGTGAGTCATGCCTGGTTTTGTTTATTTGCTTACTAACGATAGTTTAGAGGGGATGGTAAAACCAGGAATAACAACAAAAAGCCCTTTAGATAGGGCCAAACAGCTTCGACGCACTGGGGTGCCAACCCCTTTCACCCTTGAGTGGGCGTTCTGGTTTCAAAATCCCGAACAAATCGAAAGAGAATTTCACAACTATTTTGCAGATTACCGTGTGGCTATTGATAGAGAGTTTTTCGAAATGGAATTAGCAGACGCTATTGAATACCTAAACAATAAAATATATGACGATACTGGTAACGTTGAATCGATAGACGCAATTTTGACAATGCGCCACGACATCGAGAAAGCAATAACCAAAGCGGCTGCCCGTGGCGTTTGCGTTACAAGTATGTATTTTTTCATGAGTTTGATATTAAACAACATGCTAAACGGAGCTAAAGATGAAATATAACATTAAGGCTATTGAAACTAAATACGACGGGGTTTTGTTTAGGTCTAGACTTGAGGCAAGATGGGCGGCCTTTTTCAACTTATGTAATATTCCTTGGGAATATGAACCTTACGACTTTGACGGATGGATTCCAGATTTTGTTATAAAAGGTGTGGAGAGGGATATTTTTTGCGAAGTAAAACCTACAGACAAGTATCTACCTGAAGTAGCAGACAAGATGATGCAAGCAATGTACAGAGCGTACCCTTATGAAGAGTATGCAAAAGGTAAAAAGAAAAGTTATGTAAACCAAGACCCAATGGAATGTTGGAAATGTATCATTGCTGAGGACTTATTGCTGTTGGGGAATGGGCCTTTCTTAGATCCTGAGATTAGCGATTACCCACAGTTAGGGTGGCACCCCGAGCAATTCTGGTTCACAGCTGACTTTAGCCCTGTTAATTTCTTAGATGGAAATAAGCCGGCGGTTTTAGGTTCTGTAGAGGGAGCTTGGTACTGTTTAATAAACGGTTATTCTGGGAAAGATTTTTTAAAAGCCCTAGATGCGCATTGTCTACCTAGGGGCGAAATAGCTTTAAAAGCTAATGAAATTTGGAAAAAGGCACATGCTGAGGTTAGGTATAACCCAAGAAAGAGGGCTTTTAGATGAACTATAAACCCTACGAGTACCAGAAACTGATTATCGACATGATAAAAGAAAAAAGGCGCTGCAATATTTGGGCGGGAATGGGTATGGGCAAAACGTCATCCACTGCTACGGCTATACATGAGCTGAACGCCTACCCTGCCCTAGTTGTTGCGCCTAAGCGTGTGGCGTTAAGCACCTGGCCTGCTGAGTATGAAAAGTGGGACCATTTAAAAAATGTTAAAGTCGCGCCGGTCATCGGAACACCTCGGCAGCGGTCTGATGCCCTACTATCTAAAGCTGAGGTCTTTACAATTAACTATGAGAATTTGCCTTGGTTGTATGAGCAGGGTGTAAAATTTAAAACGATAGTCGCTGACGAATCCACACGCTTAAAATCATTTCGCACACGTAGAAAGGCTTCGAAGAAAACCGGCAAGCTAACTGTAAAACCATCTTACGCATTGGCAAAAATGACCTGCCAAGCCACACGACACATTAACCTTACAGGTACGCCCTCCCCTCTCGGCCTAACTGACCTGTGGGGGCCGCAATGGTTCATCGACCAGGGTGAGCGCTTAGGTAAATCGTTCAAAGCGTTCACTGATCGATGGTTTCGCGCTGAGCAAGTTGGCGCAAGTCGTTTTGCAGTTAAGCACACACCCTGGCCCAATGCTGAGCAAGAGATAACGGAAGCCTTGCAAGATGTATCTATAAGCATAATGCCGGCGGATTACTTGCCAATCGGCGAACCGATTTACAAAACGCTACACGCTCAAATGCCCGCAAAAGCTTGGAAGCTATATAACCAAATGGAAAAGGATCTGTTTTTTGATATTGGATCGAAAGAGATCGAAGCGCCGAGCACAGCAGCCAAGCTTACCAAGTGTCTGCAAATCGCCTCGGGCTTTGTGTATGACGAATTCAAAAGCCCTATTGATCTGCATGATGGCAAAATCGACGTGTTGAAAAGTGTTGTTGAAGAAGCCAACGGCGCGCCAATTCTAGTGAGCTACTGGTGGCAACATGATTTAAACAAAATACTAAGGGCTTTTCCACAAGCTGTCGCCCTTGGCGATGACCCGTCGATTATCAAAAAGTGGAACGCTGGCAAAATCCCAATGTTAGTTGCTCACCCTGCTAGCTGTGGCCATGGTCTTAATTTGCAGGACGGTGGAAACATCCTTGTGTTTTATTCTGACTGGTACAACCTCGAAGCTCATCAACAAATCATTGAACGCATAGGTCCAACGAGACAATTCCAAAGCGGACACAACCGCCCTACTTTCGTTTACAGCATCGTGACGGAAGGTACTGTGGACGAAGAAATAGCAGTAAGCCATCAAAGAAAAGCTACATTACAAGACTTGCTAATTAATAGGATGAAAAAACATGGATAACGTGAACCAACCTAAGCACTACAACAGTCACCCTTCTGGCGTTTCCTGCGTCGAGGTGTCCGAGCATTTTAATTTTAATTTAGGGAACGTAATAAAATACGTTTGGAGAGCTGGTTTGAAGTCAGACGATCCCGTCGAAGACTTACAAAAAGCGGAATGGTATATCAAACGTGAGTTGTTACGTCTAAATAGTCTATAGCGTTAACTTGAATATTAAACCGTTTGGTTTAATATTTATATTACCAACCAACCAAACACAAGGAGAGACAATATGGACGACAAGACACGAATGCGACACATACAAGTGCTTAATAAAGACATGGAAAGGACCCGTAAGCATCTTCAACGATGCAAGCTGCGAAAACAAGAAAAAACATTAAGCAACTCAATGTTTATTTTAATCTTGATAGCAATTTTAACTCTTGTTCTGATGATCCAAGAAGTAACCGCATCTCCTCTCGGCGGCTGGGATACCTTCCCCGGCCCTGTGGCTGAGCCTGTGGATTGCAGACCAACACATGATACGAGGTGCGCGTGATGTCAATTTGTAGAAACTGCGGTCAAGACGACCGCTATCCTAGCGGCACGTGCCGACCTTGCACAGTTAAGCGAAACAAAGCAAGGGAGGCAAACGGAATAAAGAACATCGCTGAGCATAGGGCAAAGAAATTGGCACAGGTAAATAATAGAGCGTTTGCATTGTGGGGGCTACATCATGCGAGTTGAAATAAGACACGGCGCACCGCGTCATGGTATCGACCACACTGAGCAAGCGATAGTAATCATTAAGCCACTTTTTAAAAACGAGGTTAGGCGATTAGCAATACATAGATGGGGTCAGGGCTGGCATTGGCAAGATAACAATAAGGAATGCCCCCCTAAAATTCAAAGAGCACTAAATCAATGAGGCCCCCAAAACTAACCGATCATGACCTAGCTCTGGCGATGGAATTAAGAACTGAGGGGTGTGGCTGGAAAGTAATCGCTAGGGGTTTAGGTTGTGATTGGGATCATTTGAGGCAAGAAGTAAAGCGAGCGAAAACGCGCGGGTTTCGGAAGTCCCGCGCAGAAATTTACGAAAACAGAGGACGTTGAGACATGGACAAAGCATTTTTAGGTGTCATTGCAATATCAGTCACGGACGCGATTCAGGACAAATATCCTGAAGTTAATCGTGATGTTGTAGAAACGATAGCATATAACACCATCTCTAAACTGTGGGACACGAACACGCCGCTTTATATGTACGCTCACGAATTAGCGGCAGACATAGCACCGCGCTATCACCTTAGTTTCGTGGAAACAAAAAAGGTGCTCAAAAATCTAAATTTTTCGCTTTAAGGGAGGGCCAAAAAATGGATTTAAACAATTGCAAACAGTTTTATCTAGACAACCCCTTTGCGGCGTTGTTCGTCATAGCTGACTTGTTGGGAAACTTAGCGTGCGTCTGGATGTTCTCAGATTTTAATTCTTGGCAGGGTTGGATGTTTTCAATTAGTGGTTTGGCCATCGCCGCCGCAATTGCTCTTGCCCTACCTCTTGTTGGTAGTTTTGCGCCCATCTCAAAAGTAGTTCTAGTGTGTTGGATAGGTTTTACAATTGCGAGTTTTAGTCTGTCGTTTGTAACTAGCTGGGGCAGAATGGAATACGCAAAATATAGTGCAGACAAAAGCACCCTGCTCCATCAATCTCTAAGTGCCGACATTAACACTCTCAACGACGCTGGCTATCGAGAATGGTGTAAGACAGCAAAAAGCGCTGACTGTAATCAGTTGCAGCTAACGCAACAGTCCAAAGCTGCTCGCGCTGAGTTAGACGATCACAATTTTAAATGGAGCCCGCACCAAATGGAATTCCAAGGCTTCAAATTTGGTCAGTATATTGTTATCGGCTTGGTATTTTTGCTATCACTCGGCGGTGCAATTGGCAGTAGCATTATGGGATATATTGCGGGTTTACGGACTAATGCGGCATCAAGTGCGGGGTCGAGAGATGATGTAAAAAAGCCCGAACTCAGGGGTGTGGGGTAGATTTCGTTCCAGAGCCCGAAATACCAGGGCTGGAACGAAATGAGGAACCTGTTTTAGGGCCTCAGGAACGAAAAATCCAAAAGGTATTTGGTGATGTAGTTGACCAAGTTGATGTAAAAAACGGCACTGTTAAGTTGTTCAAAGGCGGTAAGCGGGTCAGTAAATTGGCCCTTAGCAATGCGGCAAAAGTACGAAAGCAGGTTGTAACGGATTATCTACGGAAGGTTTACGCAAACTAAGGAGCTATCAAAATGATTGAATATTTTATTTTAACGTTATTTTTGTGTCCACCAGACGTAACAAAGTGCCCACACTCTGAATTGATACCGGCCAAAACTATAACTTTCGAAGTGTTCTCAGATTGTGATGGTGTAGGTCAAGCACTGGTAGACAACAATGAATATGACGATCACGCTTGCAGGAGACACGAAAAATGAAAACTATATTTATAATAATGGCCGCGTTCACTGGTTTACTGTTGGTTTTCATGGGATCGCAAGATTATGAAGGTGGCAAGCATCGAGTAACACAAGATCAAATACAACAATTCGAATCTAGATACCCCTGCGGTTTTCCTACCACGCCAGGGTTAAAATCAAGAAACTTACCGGAGGGCTGCTAACATGGAGATTTTCATTGTGATCATGTGTGTTGGCGTTTTGGTATCAGCATGTTTTTTAATGTCGAGGGGAGATGACTAATGTTTTTTAATAAGCGTGAAAAGGGTATGGGTAGCAAAGAACTAGCGCGAATTTCAAGGGCCGTGACTATTAGCGAGATGATACCGGCGTCGATCGATTTCAAAACACGTAAGTCAATAGTAAGAAAATTTGAGGGCCGAACGCTGCAAGACTCGAAAGAAGATCTACACGAAGAGATACGAAGTCATGGCGTCGAGCCGATCAACATCGACATACCAACAGTTAAATACGCGATGGGGGTACACGACAATGGGTCTGATTAGTTATAACGGATTGGTAAAACTTGTAGAAAGTGGCGTAATAAACGCAAAACCTGAGAACATAAACGGCGCAAGCATTGATATCACTTTAGGCAATGTTTTGCGTTTCGAATGCGTAAACCCTCGAACTGTAGACATTAGAGACGAATCATTATCGATGGTAGTCGAAGAGGGTGACCAGTTTTACATAAGACCTGGCGAGTTTTGTTTGGCTGAATCAAGAGAAGTTTTTAATCTTCCGAACAATATTGCGGCTGAGTATAAACTTAAATCAAGCATGGCGCGCAATGGCCTTAATCATTTGCTGGCTGGTTGGTGTGATCCAGGTTGGTATGGTTCAACGTTAACTTTAGAGTTGCATAACGTGACTCAATACCACACAATCAAGCTACAACCAGGTGTGAAAATTGGTCAAATGGTGTTTTATGAAGTCGAGCCGGTGCCCGAAGAAAAAAGCTACAAGACGAAGGGGCAATATAACAATCAGAAAGGTGCGCAAGAAAGCAAAGGCGTTCGCTAAATGGTTGCGCTATTGGGATACTTTCCCGATAGCGCTTTTTATTTTGTGGTGTATATTGTCAATGATCGGCCTGGTTCCTTGGCCGTGGCATCTACTATAGAGGGTGTTTGATATGATCAAATTTGCCAAAAAACTATTCCGTCAAAAGTCTGTAAAACTATGCAATGGAGATATTGTAAGGCACGGCGACAAAGTGCAGTTTATAGATAGCGATGGGGACATCAGACGTGGTTTTGTTGAGAGGCATTATAAAACAGGTAGACTGTATATTTTTAACAATACTTTCCCAGTAACTGCTTATAAAAGCGCCAGAAAGGGTTGGGCATAAAAATGATCAAAATAAAACATGGCGTTCAAATGCACGGGCTTAAAAAGTCTATGGAAAAGCCAATTGATTTTCTTGATAAAATCTTTCTAATGCTCGGCGTCGATTTTGTTGTCACGGATGCAATGAGGCCGCTCAATGGTAATGAAAAGTCATTACATCCAAAAGGCCACGCGATCGATGTCAGAACACGCGACCTTAGCCATCTTCAAAAAGCTTCGCTGTTTGTTTTACTCAATAAATATCTTGGCAATGACTACGATGTTATCGAGTACGAAACGCATTTCCACATCGAGTACCAACGACACATAGACGACAACAAACCGGCCAATTTTATAGGTGTTTTTGGCCAAGACAAATTCGAAACAGTATAAAAAGGGGCGTAAAGCCCCTTTTTTATTTGTCCTCTTTCCATGCCAGGGCACAATCTACAGCGGCACCAGTTCCCGAAACTGTTTTGACCGCAATAGTTAAAGTCTCGCGCGGTGCTAGTGGTTCAAGAACCCCAAAAATATTAAAGTTTTCGGATGACGTTGCGCCAACAAGAAACGAATCAATCAACTCGCCGCCCGTGACTGTTGTTCCCGACGTGTCATATTCCAGGATTGAGTCATTTTTATTTGCGTATGTAAAATTGCAAACACCGCCAAGCGTGGCGTCTTTCAAGAATTCCACCCTGATTGCTTTGTTATGGTCGTTATTGATTGACGCACTGACCGCTAGAATTTCGCCTAAATTGTACAGATAACCATAATGTCCACGATTCCTAATGGTAATTAAATTTACTAGGTTAGTATCCACGCCAGTTTTCGACGACTCAACAGCACGCGCACCGACCTCAATTTCATGCTCTTGGCTAACTTTTTGGATACACGCCGACGCGCCTTTAACTACTAGATTAGTACCGGACGAACCAAGGCTTGCTGCTGTCCATCCGACTTTAAGGTTAGGATTGCCTAGGTTAGTCTTAGTTTGATTGCGCGCTTTCATCCGATGCACTGGCACAAAATGGCCCAAAGCATTTACGTAGACTGAAAAAGTAATTGCAGACGATCCTAGATAACCGTAATCGATTTCGTAAATATTAAGCTTTGTTGGGTCTATATTATAGGTACTGTTTAGGTTCCACTGCTCACGCGGTACATTATTAGACGTTTTAGCTACCCCAGATTTTTGCTGTGTGATTGTAGCCGTGGCGGTTGCTGAACTAAAAGAGTATGTACCTGATTTTGGCCCAACACTTTTTGAAATAGCTACAACATGCCCGTCATTTTGAAAGAAATTCCACTTTGCGCCAAGCGTGGCGTCTGCGTTTAAATCCCTGGCAATTTCAAAAGCGTTGCCCGCTGCTGTGGTTGCTGTTAAATTCGCCGTTGCTGCATCACCGCCAAAAGTTATTGTAGCGGATTCAGCACCACCTGCGGCTGCTGTTACTTCTAACTCCCTGCATTCTGCACGACCGTGTGACTCGTAGATAATGCCAAAAGTATCGCCATCATAGCCAAAAGCTAGTGTTTCGGTTAGAGAAAAAAGGCCTGCAAATTGCAAAGAAAGAGGAACGCCAGCGGTGAACATCCCCGTGAGACGTGACCTTATGGCCTGGCCAGCATGGTACACAATTGCGTGTTTTGATCTTATTACGCCATAGCCGCCAATGCTTGTGCCGGTCTGGCATCTAAAAAGATTATCTTCAGTATCGGCACTTCCACCCGTTGCTGAGAAAGTTTCGTTTCTGTCATCGATAACACCATACGCACACGACGTCATAACTTCGGTAACTACGGGTAAATGGACCGGCTCACCGAACGCACTTTTATTCTCTGCCATTTCTTATAACCTCTTGTTTAATATCACCAACGAGCCTAATCATAGCCATAATTCTACGTTCGGAAGATTCGCCAAGCTCCTTAATTGCCTTGATCGCTTCTTCGTGACGGTCTTCCATGAGTTTCAAGTCACTTTTATAACGTGCGTGCAGTTCTTCAATTTGTTTACTGTGTTTGCTTTCCATGGCCGACAATCGCGCCTCACATTTTTTGTCAGAACGTTCTAGATCTTCCCTAGCTGTTTTTTCTGCGGCGTATAGCTTTTCGTCGTAATCTTTTCGGGTCTGTTCTAATTCGTCTTTTAACTCTTCGTGCGCGCTTGTCATTAGCTCGTTTTTGTCTTTATTCAGCTTATTAGTGACAATGTGCATCACTAGCGCGCCCGTTGCGAATGACGCTAACATGAAAAGCTTTTGCTCTACGAGCCAGGTAATTAATGCTTCCATCTATTTCAAGCCTTTTCATGCTGTTATTGATCTAGTGTATTATTAAAACGAATTGACATGCTCTACTAACAATAGAACCTTGATATGTCCCAACCCTTATGCTTATGCTGTTTGTGGACTTGGATCTATAAAAACACATTGTGGGGGTCAATGTTGCTAAAGTATCCTCTGGTAGGGCTACTATAGAATAGTTAGTCGTACCAAGATTATGAGTTAAGGTGTAAGACCCCGTTGTAGGGTTTGTAACACTCCAACCTGACGGCAAGCTTGTGGTGGTCGCGTTTGAATTCCAAGATCCCGCGTAATACTTTTGGCTTAGTTGTGTTTGCGTGACTGTCGCATCGCTAAGCTTACCAGCGTTTATGGTGTTGTTATCAAAAGCTGCGTTTTGAATCTTAGGCGCTCCGCTTGCGCCTTCAGCTATTGCAATAGGGTTTTGGTCCAGATAATCAATCAAAGTAACATTGATAGGCTGGTCTGCGTTTTTTAGGCTTCCGACAGGGTTATAGCTAGCCATAATTAAAACCTCACTGTATTAGGTATGGGTCATCGCCGTTGGACATTTCGTCGTCAGTGTCGGCAATAAAACAATATTTGTCTTTATCAGCTTGGGCGGCGCTGGTATAAGCGGTTGTGTATGAGTCGGGCGCTATAACACCGTAACGGCTTCCTAATTCGGTTCCGGTGAATACAGCCTTGTAACGCCAACGGTTGTTTTTCATGGCGCGTTTTTCAATTACGCGCATGTTTATAGCCTGCGGCAATCCGTCAGTGCCCTGCATTAAATCCGTTGTTATTAAGGCAAGGTCGCCAACTTCTAAACTTTCTTGATCCTTAGTGTCAACTTCCCACATAAATTCAACAGGGTTAGAGCGCTGCTTGATAAATCGAGACGATATTTTACTTGCCGTAGTTGACGCTGAATCAGGTAAGTCTGGGCAGAATAGGCGCTTAATGTTTGGCTTACCTAGTCCCGTTTCAATCTCGTTATCAATCAATATATAAAGGCTTTTATAGTTCTGTGGGTCTGTCTTACTGCCTTTCTTATTTATCCGCCCGTAGTACACCCAACACTGGCTAAATATGTTTTTCTGAGGTCTTTTGGCTGACGCTGAGGCTTGTAATATATGGTAATTGTCGTTCCACTCAACAGCGTTTGTAAGTGTTGGGCCGATAGCTTTTAACTTTATCTTTTGCGTGACATCATCCCAGAACAACATAACAAATGTTTGCTCGCATATGTCGTTCAAAACCTTGTCTACTGGTGTAGGCTCAACCACCCAA
>Ga0196901_1000772_pt1 | contig 16551 bp, 14 predicted proteins | sample CB_VirMetaG_FD_169099 | JGI IMG/M metagenome (GOLD analysis project Ga0196901, IMG submission 169099) | Freshwater to marine saline gradient viral communities from Chesapeake Bay - CB_1504_1 Viral MetaG (v3) (version 3) | ecosystem: Environmental > Aquatic > Marine > Coastal | place: USA... | reverse complement strand
CAGTATAAGTTGTTCCGCTTTTTATTAAAGTTGTGCCGTGAATAACCGCACCAGCACCACCGCCGCCACCACCATTAAGGCCGTTGCCAACATTGCCAGCACCCGCACCACCAGCGACAATAAGATATTCAACAGCAAGCGCACCAGCCGAAATGCCTGTTAAAGATGAGCCATCGCCAGTATAGCTTGTTGCCGCCACTGTGCCAGCCACAGTGATGCCGGTGTTGCTGGTGTTTAGCTTTTCAACTCCATTGTAATAAAGCTGTACCTCACCATCGTCTTGAACAATAATACCATTTTCGCCAGATTTAGCTTGAATATATATATCGCTGCCATCATCGCCATCCACGTTATTGCGGATATATAAAACGCCATCATTATTGTCGATAAAAGCGTTAGTGCCGTTGTGATAAATTTCTAAATCACCGCCAACACCGCCAAATAATGCTTTGTTATTTTGGCCAAAATCTATATCGCCAGTCACCGAACCACCAGTAGTCATCAAAGCACCAGCAGCAGTTACATTTGTAGTATCTGTTACATCTGCACCAGCCTCAATGCCAGTTAGCTTTGTCTTTTCAGCATCAGTGAAAGCATTAGTATCTGCTTCAGCTTCATAGGCTGATTTGATTTCTGCACCTGTTTGGTCAGCCGTTGCACCAGCCTCAATGCCATCCAGCTTAGTACCATCAACAGACACATCACGCCCATCAACGGTTTGCGTTGCAGAAAATGTAAGGTTGCCTGTTAGCTGCCCACCAGCCAAAGGCAAGAAACCAGAGCCAGCCGTAACGCCAGACTCCCAAGCACTACCAGTGTAAACCTTTAAAGTGTCTGAAGTTGTATTAAAGAACAGATCGCCTTCATTAAGATTTGTTGTTGGGTCTGTTGGGCCGCTAGCATAAACATCAGCAAAGGCTGTGATGCCTGATAGGTTAGATGCCACTGTGTTTACATCTGTGATTGACGCGCCAACAAGATCAACATTAGCAATGCTGTTTGCAACAGTATCAATCTCTGACACAGCCTCATTAAGATCGTTGGCTACTGTGACCACTTTAGCTACTTCAGCCGCAATAGCTGAGATGTCAGATGCGTTGGTTGCAGCGGCAGTAACATCAGCAGCAATACCAGCTACTGTCGTTACGTCAGTATCAATGCCAGCTACAGTGTTTACGTTAGCAATGCTTGTTGCCACAGTACCAATGTCAGTTGCATCAGCAGCGACAGCGTTAATGTTAGATGTGTTACCAGCAACAGTCGTCACATTAGCTGATATGCCTGACACTGTAGTCACGTCTGACGAAATGCCAGCTACAACGCCAATGTCTGTGCCATCAGCAGCCACTGTGCTTACGTCAGCAGAGATACCTGCAACAGTATTCACGTTAGCAATGCTGGCTGAGACTGTGCCAATGTCGGTAGCGTCTGCGGCTACTGCGGTAATATCAGCGGAAATACCAGCAGCCGTTGTTACGTTTGAAGAGATACCAGCAACAGTGGTCACATCGCTATCAATGCTAGCAACAGTATTGATGTTGGTTGTATTGCCAGCAACAGTATTGATGTTCGATGTATTGCCAGCAGTTGTTGTGACGTTAGCAGCAATTCCTGAGACTGTAGATATGTCAGACGCAATGGCTGCTGCGTCGCTAATAGCGTCAGTTGCTACTGTGCCATCTTCAATATCAGCAAGCGTGGTAATGTCAGCGGCAAGTGCAGTAATCGTTGTAATGCCAGAAACGGTTGGCCCCTTTACCGGGTTGCCATCACTGTCAAACGCCATAACTGTATCAATACGATCTGCCTTTGGCGGCAGCGTCATATCCAATGTGCCGCCATCAGCCACAAGCGCTGGGTCATAGACTGGCGCTCTCATTGAGCGCTGACCCTCTTCAGCAAGCTGCTGGTCAAAGATTGTCAGCGCATCAAGCTGCTCATTCAAGCTAGACGCAAGCAAATCACCGGCAGTCACAAAGTCTGTGACGCGCTCAATGTCGCGAGCGCCAATAATAATAATTGTGTCTGATGCAGTTGGTGTTGATGGCACACCAGAACCAGTCACAATTGTAACTGAGCCGGTGCCATTGGCATTTACCACAACCGTGTAATCAGTTGTTAGTGTTAGCAGCGTCGTGTTGAAATAAACAGCCACATCGTTTTGGTCGAGTACCTCAAACGAAAACGCATACGGCCCCAAACCGCTTGAGCCGTCAAAGACGGCACGGCGTGTAACTGCGTTGATATTGTAATCTGCCATTTAATGCCTCACATTCTGCTGTGAATAATACACCATTTACTGTTTTTCCGCTACCCGCTCTCGCAGTTCTGGATATTGATCCATTAAGATCTTCCGAGCCACACTGGAATACTTGCTGTAAATTGCTTTCATTGCATCCAGCTTGTCCTCTTTGGTAGGCAATTGGTCATAGATCCCGGAATACAACAAATCTGTTAGCGCGTCCTTTAGCGTAGGCTTGGTGGGATCTGGCTGGTTCAATGCGTAAATCAGTGAATTGTACTGCTCGTTATTAAGGATTACGCCGCTGATGCGCTTGCTTGGCATTGACAAGCCATCGCCAAGCTCCATCATTTCGCGATCTAGCCCCTCATATTTTGCGTCCATAATGCGAACAGGTGACCACATTTCCCAGCCAGCCCCGGTGCCTTGTGTGCGAACCTCGCCCCATAGGTTTAGGGATGGCGGCAAGTCAGCGCTAAACATTGGATGCCGCGCCTTAGCTTTTTGGATAGCTGTGTAAAAGCCCCTAGACGCAGGGTTAAGCAATGTCGGATCGTCACCAAAAAATCCTTCGCCGGGCAGCAGTGTACTTGACGCTGTTGGATCCATAACGCGCTCAATGCCAGCGCCCAAAGCTGATACGGTCGGGATGACTTGCATGAATGCTGTCGTGGCTCTCTCAGCAAAAAACGACTGTGCCTCTTCGTAAGCCAGCTTAGGATCAGCGTTGTTTAAGATCCGGGCTAGATCTGACACACCATCTAAGAATGGCTGCTGCATTGCGTAGTTATATAAACCAAGCGCACCGGCTGTTGTTAGGTTTTCTAAAACACCGTTATCATCCTCATACTGCGCGTAATACGAATAGTCAGCAGACATAGCCAACAAGCCCGACAGCGGGTCGAGACGCGAATAGGTGACGCCGCGATATGTGCCGTCATCCATTTTAAAGTTGACAGTGTGCGGGTAAAGGCCAAGGCGCTCCATAGCCTGACGCGCTTGCGGATCTGTAGGCCCAGCCCCCATAATAATTATGTTGTTGTCAGGCGTGTGCAGCCCGCCGCCCATCCACGCAAAGCCAACCATTAAGGCAGACCCGGTCATAATTTTTGCCATAGCCGTATCGGCATCACGACCACCAGCTTTTAATGCTCGGCGCACATCAGGGTATAAAAGCGCTAAGGGTGATCTTTCTGCGACTGCGTTCATAACATTGACCGGCGTTTTAAAGAACGGCGCACCAAACAATTTAACAGCGGGGTGTGACATAAAGCCCTGCATCTCACCAGCAAACCCGCCCAAGTCGCCTTGGAACGTCAATACCTTTGCTGCATCACGCGCTGTTTCCATTGCTTTTTGGTCTGGGTCTTCAAGCACTCTAACATATTCAGCAGCGGCCAAGTCTGACGCCTCAGATTTAGGTGTACCGCCTTCTACCAGCCGGTCATAAAAATCATACTGCCGCTGGCGGGCTTGTTGCTTGATTGACGTGCGGTAGGCCATTGCTTTAAAAAACTCATCCTCTGCCAGCATAAACCGGCCAGACATACGAATGTAGGTTCCAAAAGTGTTTAAAGCCCCAGCCATAACATTGCCGTCTTTGATCTGCTTGTAGATCTCAACCACGTCACCAGTGTCGCCAATAGCGCGTTTATTCTTAACGTCAATTTTGCTAGTAAAGTCACTAGCCTCTTCTTTTATAAAAGCCTTACCTGATACAACAAGCGCGTCAATAAAACTGGTGCCAATTGTTTCAAGCCTAATTAAGCCATCACGCGCATAGGCTCTGTCTTTTGGATTAACGCCGCCGGGTCTAATTCTGTTGACGCCGGTGCTGCCGATAGCGCCAGCCACCATTTCTTCAACGCCCTTGCTGATCATAAACACTGAGTTGCCAGCAATGTTTACGGCGTGTGTGACTGGGTTCGACAAAATTGAATTGATAAACACTTCAGTCAGGACATCGCCGCCACGTTGCATAATGCCTCTAACTAGCTTTGTTTTTGCGGCTGGGTTTGGCAGTGACAAATACAAGCTGCCAAGATGCTCAATATTAACGCCTTCGTTTTCTAATATGTTTAGCAGCTCATCAGCGCGGCGCAAATCAATGCCCACTGTTTGCGCTTGCTGCATTGCCCGCATCAATCTGGCGCTTTCACTAACAGCGCCTGATAGGTTTGAGTACAACGCAAATTCCATTGTGAGGTACTGGGCGGCATCAGCAAATAATTTTCGACGCATCTCTGGATCAGTTGCATCAGCAGCGAACTCAAAAGCCTCTTGCGTTTTGCGCGTTAGATCTCGCGCCAATATCAAACCGGCCAGAACGTCCTCAGCCACATCGCCCCTGCCGGGCTGACGTGTGAGCCATTTCTTTAGCACCTGATCCGCGCCTTGCTGCTCTGCCAGTTCTAGCATTGAGTTATAATTAATTGTGCCGCGCCGAGCGCGTTCAAACAAATCTTTGTTTAGCTCTTTGATGTTCGCCATATAACCGGCAAGGTCAAAGTCACCCGACGCATTCATAATTGCTGGAAGGTTCAAGCCCTTTTCAAAAGTGATATTTAGAACGCCCTCAAGCGCGTCAATGTCCTCTTGGTTGGCTTGGCGTATGACTGTGCTGCCGCCAATAACCTGCACATCTTTTTCGGGGATCTTGGCGGTAACCCGCTTTTCAGCTTCAGCGGTTCTGCGCTTAACAAAGCCAACCGCGCCGGTGACCGCATCGTCAAATAAGCTAGCGACTTGCACCGGCTCATCTGGCAACGACACTGGGTTGTTAAGCTGTATAACCTCTTCCGGCGTAACAGGTGCTAAGTCCTGTTGCTCGGTCGTGACCTCATCAGACGCACCAAATGAAATCTCTTCCATTTGTTGAGCCTTAGCCATTTCATCCATTTCTTCGCTGAGATCACGCGCCATTGTCTGCACTTTCCTGTTTTGCCGCGCCTAATGCTGTGATAGCCACAGGCCCAACAATACCATATTTTTCTAATATCTTGATCGCTTTATCGTCAAAGATTACATAGTTCATTTCTGCATCTGCCGCGTCTACGCTTGCGCCGCGTGAGCCAGCGGCTCGATATTTGATGCCGGGGATGCCAGCTTCAACAAATTTTTCTGTTAACGCATCATCTGGTATTGCTCCAGTACGCTTTACAGATTCAAGCAAGGTGCCAACATCGGCAGTGTTTGCAACACCATATTTTTCATAAAACGGCTGCAACACTTTTTTGATTTTCTCTGGCTGTTGATTTAATGACAAGTCGTAATCCATTAATTCGTCAGGCTTGGGAGCAAGGCCGACTTTGTATGTTTTGCCGTATTGCTCGGTGTCTAATTTAATTGTAGCGTCTCCTCTAGCCACAGATTCTACAATGTTTTGAAGATACGCAACTTCGCCCGGTTGATCTGTTGGGTCTTTGCTTTTTAGCGTTTCATTAATAATATTTATAAGTTCATCTTTTAATTCATCACCTTTTTTGGGTTCATATATTACACCCGCCCCCGGCTTTTTTATTTCGTTGTAAAGCCTACCTTCATTAATAAAGATATCTTCAATCAGTGATGCCTGTGCATAATCTTCAGCCGTTAGGTCTTGCACTCGGCGATATCTTCTATCGCGACCAAATGGCGTAGCCCCCGGGCTGTAATCTCTAAATTCTCCACTTCGCACTAAATCCAAATCACCAATAGAAAAATCAACAATTCCTGTGCCGCCGCCGACAGTTTGTCTGTAGAACTGCGCTATATCCTCGCTGTCAGTAAAGTACAGCCCATAGCCATAAGCCTGCGCACCTTCGCCAGTGCCAATTTTTTCTAGGCTAAATTGGTCAAAGTCTGCGCCAGAACCGTGAAACGCAATGATGCCCGGCTCAGTCTCAGTCGGCGGCACAGCGGTAACTGGGTTTTCTTTTGTTGGTTTTTGCAAAGCCTTCTGAGCGCCCACAATCGCCTCATCGACCATCTGGGTTAGGTCTACACCCATACCAAGCGTAACGCCGCTCTTAGCGTCTTCTAGGCGGGCTGGTGCGCCTGCTGCATAATCAGCAACAGCACCAGCCGTAGCCTTAGCGGCCTGCGGAGCAACAAGCCCCATCGACGCAAACTCGCCAGCTAGATATCCCTGTTTTAAACCTTGCTTAAACTCAGGGCTAATATCCAAGCCCTCAACAAACCCATCAAACAATTCACCGGCTTTTTCAGAGCCAAGTGTGCCGGATATGGCGCTCCATCCTTTTTGGAACTCATCCCACCCCTGACCCTTTTCTGCCAAAGCTGCTTTTAAGCCGCCAAGGCCTAAAGCAAAAAGATCTGGCACCCCTGTTACTACAGCAGAGGGAACGCCCACAAAAGCGCCAAGCTGCGTACCGCTAACCTCAGCCTCAGTAATTGGCGCGTCGGATGCTTGACCTAGCGAAAAAATATCTGGCTTTGCGCCCCCACCAAAAACGTCGCCGGGGCCAAGCGCCTGCGTTTGCTCCATAATCATATCTCTGTCAACAACGAGGCGCATACGGTAGCTGCCGGTGTCGTCGCGTACAGTCTCAATTGACCTGCCGCTTTCAGCCGCGATGATAGTGTTCATCATTTCTTGTGCTATATCGGTCATTGTTCAAGTGCCGCCCGAATGCGTTTAACAGTAGCAACCGCATCCAATAGTTTGTTGTGGTTTTGTTGATGCCTTTTGCTGTTTTCTAAAACACTAGATGATTTTAATATGAGTGCATCAAGCTCATCCTCAGTATCTGTCTTTGCGTCTTTCATTCCTAATTGGTCGCGCTTAATTGTGAAAATAGCATTTAGCGCTGGCTTTAGCTCATCCTCCAAACGCTTTTGCACGTTGCCGCGCTCAATAAACCCATCAGCCCATTTGATCCGATCTAGATTTGGGGTTTGTCTAATGGCTGCGTCTAACTCAACTATGCCATCCATCACAAACCTAGCGGCCTCACTTCTCTCACTTGTCGGATCAAGCGTTAACATTCCAATATCAGGGATGCCAAACGCGCGTTTAATCCTGTTGATAGCCTGCGTTCTAAAGTCATCTCTGTTAGATTTTATTACAGTCAAATATTTTCTAGCGCTATCTAGCGTTATTTTTCTGGCTGCTCGCGCATCTAAAATGTCTGTAGTGGTCAAAAACCGATCCATACCCTTTTGGTCTAAAAGCAACAATGTTTCTGGGTCATCATTGCCACCCTTCACAAAATACGCATCATTAAACTTTGATGCTTTATCGGGGTCTATATTACGCAACTCAATTATCTTTTCCCGGACAACCTTATCATCAGCGTCGCCATCAATTAAAAATCCAGTAAGCTCAACTTCTAAATCTCTTGCAGCGGCTTTTCTCTGGCGCTCATCTCTTGCATCTTGCTGTGCCTCTCTTGCATATACATCATTGATTGCGGTGTTTGATCTTTTAAAAGCCTCAAGGCGCTCTTCAGCGTTAAGAGACACAGCAATATTTGCAACCGCATTATCTGTGATTTTCATCTTGCCAGTGTTTAATGTATCTAAGATTTCTTGGCTGTTTTTTAGCGGGTCACGCAAAACATATTCGCCTATGGCGTTTATTTTGGCGTCGCTAACAGCCTTGTCAAAATTCTCCATTGAGGTTACTAAAAACGCTGGATCTTCAATTTCATCAGCAAAGCTGACCAATTTTTCTCTTTGCTTGAGGATATGGCCTGCCATTTCTTCTAGGCCTCTGGACGCTTGAGTAAAGACCATACCCGGTATGTCATCAATAATTTGATCCGCGCCTCTTTTGGCAATATATTCAGCTTGCTCTTCGGCTTTCGTAGCCATCATTTTAACGTGAGTTGTATAGGCGGTGTTGCCGATAGTTGACAGGCCAAGGCGCAATTTAGCGCCGGTTGCTGGATCAACATCAGTCATCGCGCCACTAAAGCCATTAATAACGCCGTCAATCTGCCTTTGAAGATCAACAACATTTGTAAAGTTTACATGACCCTCAACAGCTATTTGCTTGATTGCATCACGCGCTGTTATCTCAAGATTAGCCGCAACAGTGTTTAGCGCCGCCTGCCGCTCTGCTCTGCCACGCACGGTTTCGGTGCTGCCGGGTATTAGCGCTTTTCTAGCCTCAGCATCCTCAGCCTTAATAAGGTCAACAATGCTCGGCGCGTTGGCAGCGCCAAACTCAGCGCCCTCAATCTTTGCTTGTATCTCGTACTGTTGGAAAGCAAACCGCGACATTTGGTCAAGCGATTGCGCGATTGTGTTTGCCACTCTAGCTTGCGCGGTTCCAGTCGCAACAAAGTTAACGCCGGGCAGCGATGCGATGCCAACGCCAAGCGGCCTATATTCTAGTGACCTAGCCATTAAGCAATACTCGTTTTCATCATTAACCCAGACCCAAACGTGCCGATAGCAGCGGCAAAGCCAGCCTGACTAGCTGCGCTGGCTTGCAACATATATTGATCAGCCTGCATATAACCGCCACGCAAAGCGATAATCTCATTATTCTTAACGGTGTATAATTCCTTAACGCCCTTTGCCCGCGCTGCTTTCTTTAGGTTGTCCACATTGCCAAGCCCAATACCACCATAAGCGTTGATGGTCGCTGCTGTGGCTATCATGTTATCCATTACCGCAACAGCCTGCTGTTTTTGCTTTAATGCCTCTTGTTGGGCTTGTAGCCGCGTGTAACCGGCTTGCGCTTGCAAAGCAGCAGACTGCGTCTGCCCGGCTCTGTACTGCATAAAGGCGCTAGCACCAGCCAGCGCCAATCCTACTCCACCTAATCCCGCACCACTCATTGCCCTGCACTCACTTTGTAATCAATGCCAAGCAGCGTCATTTTTAACGGCACCTCTTGACCAATTGTGATTTGACCATCGTATGTATAACCTAACATAGAATGTAGCGTTTTGATACCAGTGTACTCAGGAACAGCCCCACCAAGAACGCCGGAACCAAATCGCCTAAAAGGAACCAGCTTGCCGTCGATGGTCAGCGATTGTGTTTCAAATAATTCTGCATTCACCTCAAAAATGCGCTTCTTAAACCCCTTCAAAGACCCGCTAGACAAGCGAGGCTCAACCGGCAATGTCTTTACCTCTGGCGTAAAGTTGATGCCAACTTGATGGCTTGTGGTTGCCGCCGTTCCAAACGTCACCGTAAAAGGCGTGGCGGGTACAACCTGATCCGGCTCAATAACGCCGTCGCGAATAATTTTTACGGTTTCGCCTTCAAGGTGATCCATAGTCACGCTGGATGCGGCACCGCCAGTTTTAGAGCAATCAAGTAATGCGTCAGCGTCAAACAGTTCGACATAATAAACATCACTGCTATTTATTGTGCGCTTGACTACAGTATAAATGTCATCAACATCGACGCCAATATTTAAGAACTCGCCATCGGTTATCCACTCAGATGGCGCGATAACATTCTGGCTTCGCAACAGCGTATAGCAAGCAATGCTGCCGTCGTCATCATTTACGATTAGTAGGCGGTCGCCTTCATCAGTACCTGTTGCTTTACGCACAGCCATCTCGCCCGGCGTCTTTAGCAGATGCGACGACAGTAATGATATCTTGGCTGACGTGTAGGCTTGCACGGTATCGCTGTAAATAAATTCTTGCAGCGCTTTTCCTTGGCGCTGAATAAATAGCGTTGAGCCATCGACGTTTTGCAGCCTGATACCCGGCTTCATACCAAAGGCTGTTTGCTGCTTTACAATCATATTTGTTGGCGTAATAGGTTCATCCAGCGCTTGTGGCACATAAAACTCAGCGCCAGTTGTAAACACTTGCAAATGGCGTCCAGAGTAAATATCGACAATAGCATTGAAGGTGCCGGTATCTAGTGTCGCCTCAACGCCCGCATCATCAAGCGCTTCACCGGGATCAAAGTTAAAAAAGTCAGATACGCGGCTACCCCACAATGTTGATGGGCGACCTTTGCTACCGCCAAAATACAAACGGCCTTCGTGAAATGTTACACTGCGAGGCCAGCCGCGTGTCGATGACCAAACCTCTTCGTAACCGTGTTCGCTATTCCATTTGCCTTGAGTAATCCCGGTTGTATCAAAAAAGGGTATTTCAACGTAGGCTTTCATTTCTGTATCGCTGACATACTCAACATAACGCGCACGACCAAAACCGCTATCAACTGCGGCATATTCGCCTTCAGCCGCTGTGCTAAAAGCGGTCACTTTATACTGAGATGTGCCATCAGGCGCAGTGTCCCACGCCGGGTAGACGGTCAGCACCTTGGTCGATGCGACGTAGTCCTCAACGTGGCGCTTTTGCCCTGACCCAGTGCCAGCCGTAATTTCAATAAACATACCATTAGGCTCATCATCTAGCGTGTAGTTCGATGCAGCCTTTAGCGTTATAGTATTAGCCCCACCGGCCTGAGCCGTGCCAGTGTCGGTTGTTACTGCGCTAGCTGTGATCGTAATGTTTCCAACTGTGCTGGATGGTGTGATCGTAAACTGTGGGCTGTGAACATCAAACTCAAACGCATATTTTGGGATGTGATCAAAATCAATCGTGCTAGCTGTCCAGTCTGCGTCTGTAGCGCCGCGCACAATTTTTATTGGCTCAAGATCCTCATGCACCACAATAACTGTGTCAGCAGATTGCACCCAATTCATTTCTGGTAATATAGCTGATGTTACCGCAGCCACTGTTAAGAAATCATTACCGCCGCCGTTAATGGCTGTGATCTGTGCGCCATCCTTAAAGACATACATTTTGCCGGGGGTAAACACCAGCATATAGCTATCAGAAACACTAAATTCAAATGGCACCATACGAACTGCGGTGCCTGCCCCGCTATCTAGCTCGGCAATAAACTTAGTGCCGTCACGGCGTTTTGCCCCGCCTTGCGGCTGAATGCTAACATTACGCGCAGTGGTCAGGCCAGAGCTATACTGGTCAATATCAGTCCTAGCGCGTAGCTTTGGATCTAACTCGCCGCTGGTAAAATCGTTTTGGATCTGAATAATCCGGCTCATGCTAGAACCTTATATCGGAAATAGGGAACTCTTGTATTGTCTGAGCCGGGCGGTCAGCGCCGTCAATGTTAATAGCAACACGCAACAGCCCGCCACGCATATTTTCTGATGGCGCACCGTATGCCTTTTGGTGATAATAATCCCCCTTAGTAAGCTGGTCGGTTACCGGCTCGGCAAAGTCAGCCGCTAGCGCTGTCTTTAACAAGCGCACAAAGTAAGGTGGGAAGACGGCCTCTGTTGGTCGGAACTGGTAATCAATCCAAACCTCTTCGTAATTTGTGTAAAGGCCAAGACTGTAGATCTCAAAATCTCGCACTGGCAGCGCTCCAACAGCGCCAACATTAAATACAGCTTTTGGGTTGCCAAGGATATCGCCCGGCAGCGCATAGGTATATTTCCACTCATTAATAGGGGTGCTAGCCAAGCGGCCTAACTTAACTTTTTTAACAGACCAACTAAATGGGTACTGCATTAAAATAGTATCGCGGATATCGTCATAAAGACGATCAGCCACTTGCGCTTCATCGGTGCCGGTGGCAAACGATGAAAGCGGGGCAGCGCCCAGCATGATCAGAGCCTCGGAACATATAGATAGTTTGGTATCGCCCTGCGCCATTACGCCACTCCAAAATAGGGAAATGGGGCGGCGCAAGCCGCCCCACTATTATTAGTCAGCGTCAGCGACTGATACAGCCGTGCCGTCTGATACGTCAACAACACCAGATGTGTTTGACAGAACAACAACGATTGACATTGTTGGTGTCGCGCTGTCGTGAACAAAGATCACATCACCAACTGCCACTGTGTCTGACAAGTCGTTGAAATATCCTTCTGTGTTCACAGTCGCGATTGCGTCTGCTGATGTGTAGGTGTACATGCTAGGTGCATTGCCAGATTTAGCTGCACCAATAACATTCCATCCTGCTGAAGAGAAAGCCATTTTCTACACTCCTCTCTATTCGGTGCAAGAGATTTTGACGATGCCTTCGTCGTCAATGGCAACCGCGCCAGCGGAGAACATTGAAGACACAAGGAACGACGTTTTCTCAGGAACGTAGTTGATCTCAGACTTTTGGTTCATGCCGATGCCCATACCCATTGCATCCTTGTGGAATGCAAAGCAGGTGCGAGTTGATGGCAGTGGCAAGCCACCTTCATCACGGTCACCAAGAGTTACGAACTTGAAGCCCATAAAGGTGTCAACCTCACCAGAAACCAGAGCCTTTACTGTCGCAAAGTCTGAGCTTGTGATTTCGGTTTCGCCTAGCATACCAGCCAAGTTATTAGCGTGGATGATCATGCAACGGCCTTCAGATGGTACGTTGTTCGCATCGAGCAGCTTCTTTGCTTCAATCAGCTTTTCGATGTTCATGTTTGTACCAGCGCCGCCAATGGTAGTAGCAACGGTCAGTGATGTTGATGATGCGTTGAGAGCATCAAGCACAAGCTGATCCATACGACGGCCAATGGCGTTACCAACTACCTGCACCAACTCACGGCGCTCGTCAAAGTTGACTTTTTGCTGTGAGAAGATATCGCTGTATTCAGCAGCGATGTAGTCAGACATTGTTGCTGTAACCTGCGAATAGGTTACGTTAAGAGGGGTAACGTCAGTTTGCGGAACGCGAACTGTTGCGGTGCCTTTTCCGATCTTTGGAAACTTCACCTGATTGCCTTCGACATTTGCCCGCTCGCGGGTTAAGCCTGCCAGTGCGCGTGACGACTGGTATGCCTGCTTAACCTCGGCATCGAACAACTGTACAAAAGCATTGGAAATGCCAACTGCCATTTTCCTATTCCTTTGTAAAAGTTAAAACACGATTTGACGCCTAGCAGGTATCCTTCCGGGCTGCGGCTTGGGCATATACGCTACGCCCCCAAGCGGTTGCGACAGGTCAAAGGATGATTATCTGTCAAGGGTGATTTTATAGAAAAACGCGGCAATTGTAAACAACTGCCGCGCTTGCATTAAATGGCACTGTATTCTTGCTTGCCATAGACGTTTTCAAACATCTTTTCGACCTTCGCCCGGTAGGCTGGGTCGCTTTGATATTCGGGCTTGCCAACCATTGCCATTAGCTCTTCTTTAGATGGCGCGTCGGTCATTGGCGACACGTCAATTGGCACTGGTTTATCGCCATAATATGAGCGGATCTTTTGCAAAGCGCGTAAGCCCTGCGCGGTGCCGCCCATAATTTTAAACTCTTCAAAGTCAGCGTCAGACCAAACGCCTTTGCGAACTAGGCTAGACGCCCAGTCGGTCATTGACTTGATTGCAACGTCAGCATTAGGGCCGAGCTTTTCGTATTCCTCTTTGTATGAGATCTCGGCTTGCTGACTTTCGCCCTGAGCCATTTCGATAAATGTGCCAGCTAGCTGTTCAAACGCTGCCTGACTAACACCATTTTCTTTTGCCCAGTCTTTGTAAACGCTATAAAGCGGGTCATCGTCACCAATGCCAGCCTCTTCAAAGATTGTTGTGTCGTACTTGTCAGGGGCTTTGTGCTTACCCTGACTAAACTTTTTTTGCAGTTCATTGTAAGACTTGACAAGGTTTTCTAGATCCGGGCCATCGTCTTCGTTCCAAAACTTTTCTGGATACCACTCTGGCTTTTCAAGCTCTATCTCTTCACCTTCTTTTGCAACGGTTACGCTATCAACTGACGGCTCGTTGTCTGTTAGCTGGTGTGGGATTGTTGTCTCTTCAGCCTGCTGCTGGTTATCGTCGCCCTCGACTTGGGCTTCGGCCAACAGTCCATCTGTATCATTCATAGTGATCTCGCTCTTTTCATGCGCCGCTCAATTTCTCTGACCAAACTGTTTTGGCCTTCGCGAGCATAACCGTGACTGGCGTCCTCACCGGGATACCAGCTAGGCTGCTCAATCGTCAGCGACCTTAGATGGGTGAGCAGCTTTGCCCCATCATCACTGGCGAACACGCGAAGATAAAGACGATCAATGTCATCTTTATCTACTTGCTGTTTTTCTGCTATTTCGGGGTCTACGGTTTGCAACCCCTCCCAACCGTCCGGGTTCATTAGATCATCCCTTCTGGTGGTGCCTCGCCTTCAACTGGCGCACCACCCTCTGCTTGCGCTTGAGCCTGCATCATTTGCGCGGCCTGTTGCATCATCTCCTGACGTTCTTGCGGCGTCGTGCGTAGTTCCGCTGGCACACCTAGTTTATCAGCAACATAGTCAGCAATGCTGCCCATCTTCACCGCCATTTGACCTTCCGGGCCAAGGGCTGATGACATTTGAACCCACTGCATAATCTTCTCGATATCACCCATATTCTGCGCTTGTGCAATCGGGCTGACCGGCGTCACTTTAACCTCTAGGCCATTGACGCGCAGTGGCATCTCAATCAAGCCGCGCTCATCCATAACATATAGAATGCGGGCGACTAGCGGCACCATAGTCTCGGTAATCAAACGACCAAAAGCGGAGCCAAGGTTCTGCGCCAGTTCTTTCATGCGTTCTGCAATCTCTGTCGCAGACCTTGCGCTCATGTTGTCAGGCGGCAGTGTGTCATCAAGCAAAATCTTCTTGACGTTCATACGCAGGTCATTAATGACAATCTGCGACACGTTGAAATCGCCAGAGCGTGGCATCTGTCGCAAGCTCTCACCCTGCGGGCCGCCGTTACGCGCAACCGGGATAATAGCGCCCGGCTGGATGCGGATGTTTTGCGGGTTCAATACGCCATCATCAGCCGCCGTATAAACGCCCGCAATTGACAAGCTGGCATTCTTTAACAGCAACTCCAGCGTCTTGTTTAGCGTTTTAATGTCAGGGATAGCTGTGACCAGCGGCCCACGACCGTAAACCTCGCCCGCCACTTTCATGTAACGTGCAACGATCCAAGGCGATGATTTCATGCGGCGCATAAGCAGACCGGCTTTGCCCTCAGCCCAAATGACGTGATAACAGAAATCGCCTTTGTCTGGGTCATACAACGTAGCTTCGACAAGTTCGATTTCTTGCGTAGGCTTGTCGTCAATCATGCGCTGCAAGCGCTCTGGGATTTCGGCATCTTGCCAATGCTGCTTGATGGCCTCGCCTTTTAAGCGCATCCGGCGGTAAACATTATCGACCTTGCCGTGTGCGCCCTCTTCGATGCTGACCAGATATTGCGGCACAGCAGTAAAGCGAATTGGCGTCATGTCGTCACCGGGCTGCACTAGCATGACGGCAGTGCCAACAGCTAGGTCAAGCAAAAATTCACCCATAGCCAAATCAAAATTAGATTGGCGCAGCAGGCTAAACATAATATCGCTGTACATATCCAGCGCGGTTTGCGCCTCTAAGCGGCGCTCTTCTGGGATATCTGGCCCCGGCTCTAACCGGCACCAAGGCGCATAAGGTGGAAACAGGCCAGACTGGATGCGGTTCGCAAAGCGCTGTGTCGCATTAATGGCCGTGCTATCAAACACGCGTACCATTTTGTTTTGCCCCGGAGAGCCACCGCCCTCGTAATACCCATCGTAAAGATTGCGTTGCGGCAAGCCAAACTCATAGCAATCTTCATAGATCTGCCGCCAGTTATCTTTGCGGCGCTGCGCCACGTCGTGACGCTTTAGGATATCTTCAACACTATGCACTGGCTTGGTTCCTTTTACTTATAGCTGCCGCTTTTTTCTTGGCGTCTGCTTTTGAGCTAGCGCCCCAAGCGCGTAGCGATAACAGCAGACGTGTGGGTTCGCCGTCCTTATATTCTGGCCCCGGCATACCGCCCATTCTAGCCAAGAATGATGCGCGGCGCGGATTGTCGCCCGACTTGACCGGCGCTTTTAGGTTCATGCCCTCAGCCTTAGCAGAACGACGACCGGCCTCATTTAGACCGCCCTTTGGGTTCTTACCCGCCTTGCGTGTCCAAGCTGGGCTAGCCACGCGCCGCCCTCATATTATCAATCAGGTTTGGGTATGGACGACCGGCTTTTTTAGCTGCCCGCATAGCGGCGCGTTTCTTTGCAGAACTCAACGCCTTTGGCTTGCCCAAATCCTTTGGCCGCTTTTTATCCCAAACCTGTTTGGTCATTTGCCGTAACCCTTACCTTTTTTCTTAGGCATAATTTTTCCTTTTCGCCATTTTGGTTTTTATGTTGGCCTCAGTTACCCGGCCACCAGTCTGCCGAGCGTACTCTTTAGCCGCATTCATGCCAGCCTTGCTGTAAGCAAAGTGCCGGGTCTTTCCATCTTTAGAAACTACTTTTGGCATCTACGCCCCCAATGTTGAGTTGGATGATAACAAAGTTCGGTTGCCAAGCTGCCTTAGCCCAGCACTGCTGCGGCGTATACGCTCGGCTTCAATCTCT
>Ga0196901_1000770_pt1 | contig 16574 bp, 19 predicted proteins | sample CB_VirMetaG_FD_169099 | JGI IMG/M metagenome (GOLD analysis project Ga0196901, IMG submission 169099) | Freshwater to marine saline gradient viral communities from Chesapeake Bay - CB_1504_1 Viral MetaG (v3) (version 3) | ecosystem: Environmental > Aquatic > Marine > Coastal | place: USA... | reverse complement strand
TGTTGTTGATCTTTAGAGTAAAGTCTTAATAAGACAAACATTTACACTTTAAACATAAAAGGATATCTAAAATGTCATTTAACGCAAAAGCCTACGTGGCACAAGTTAAGGCGGACAACGCAGAACTATTTGCTGCTAGCCGTGAAAACGCAAAAAACTACTTCACTAGCAACCCTTCAAAAGAAGAACTAGTAGATCACTTCGTTGGTCGTATGGTTAACGAGCGTATGAACATGGTTGAAATTTCAAACCGTGTTGCTAATATGCCAGCCGACACTAGCCCAGAAGAACTAGAAATGCTATCAAAGCAAGCCTTTGACGAAGCAGTTCACTTCAAGCTAGTTAAAGAAGTTATCGAACACATTGCCGGTGGTGAAATCAACGTTGCTGAAAAAATTGAATCAGCAGCAGGCGACGCAGTTGCTGAAGGTAACTACGCTAAGGGTGCTACCCTACTAGCTAAGTACGAAGCAGCTACCGATCCAGTTTCACTAGCACTATATCAGCTAATTGCTGAAGGCCGTGCTGAACAAGTTTGGGACGAAATGGCTAACTGTATTGAAGATACATTCGTATCTAGCCGTTATGCTAAGATCGCTCGTGACGAAGGTTTCCACAGCAACATTGGTGCTTGGAAGCTAGAAAAAATGCTAGAAGCTAACCCGGCTCTAGTTGCCCGTGTTGAAGAATTAGCACCACAAATGCGTGCTGACCTAATGCACATTAGCAACGAGAATACTGCCCTAGCAGCATAATGAACATTGGACTCACACAAAGAGTCTTAGTTCATAACCAACAAGCGTATGACTCAATAGATCAAGCGTGGTATCGCTACCTAAAGGGTCATACGCTTTCTTTTATTCCAAATAGAACTGATCAAGACTTTGAACAATTAGCAGACACACTAGACTGCCTTATTATTACAGGTGGCGACGATAGTCCTTTGCGGCGTGTTACTGAACTAAAGATAGCAACAGAGATGATGAAACAGCAAAAGCCTATACTAGGTGTTTGTCATGGTTCATTTTTATTGCAAGATGTTCTTGGCGGGACCATAAAATCTATTAACAATCATTACAATACAGAACACACTGTATACTATAATAACCAAGAATTCACTGTTAACAGTTATCATATGCTAAGTATTAAATCAGCGTGCGGAAACACTGTTGTAATTGATAATGACGGAAATACCGAAGCATGGATAGATAGAAACATTGCTGGAGTTGTATGGCATCCAGAAAGAATGGAACATCCGTGGCTACCTACAGAAATTAATAATTTAATATATGGCATTTAGAATTCTAATAATGGGCCTGTCCGGAGCAGGTAAGACTACGCTAGCAGAAAAAATTGTAAAGGGCCTTAAAAACGCTCAATTTGATATAGCGTGGTTTAATGCCGACGAGATACGGGCTCTTACTAATAATTGGGATTTTTCCGAAGAAGGACGCATATTACAAGCATATACCTTACGTAAATTAGCAGACGAAACACCTAATGATATTGTAGTTGTTGATTTTATTGCTCCGTTGGCACAACAACGTGCTATTTTTAAGCCACATTTTACAATCTGGGTCGATACGATCGGTGCTAGCCAATATTCAGATACCGATTCTGTATTTGAAACGCCTGCGCATGTTGACTATTACATTTCTGACTGGGACGAAGGGCACGAAGTAAATATCTTAGAACTACTTCTAAACTAATGATCGATCCTTACACAATACTAGGTGTTTCTAAAAACGCTTCTGATGAAGAAATTAAACGGGCTTTTAAAAAGTTAGCCATGAAGCATCATCCTGACCGCGGCGGCGATGAACAGCAATTTAAACAAATTAATGAAGCATATGCTATATTAAGTAATCCAGAGCGCAAACAACAACACGACAATCCGGGGTTTAATTTTAGAAGTACCCCGGGCGGAAATTTTCATGACGTTTTTGATGAATTTTTTAGGCAACAACGGCAACAACGCACATCAATAGTTAGACTATCATTATACATAGATTTAAAAACTGCTGCTACCGGCGGCGAAAAATTAGTAAGTTTACAAACTAACAATGGCCCGCAAGCAGTTGAAATTGAAATCCCCGAAGGCATTAACGACGGCGATACTGTACGTTATCCGCAGTTACTCGGACACAGTGATTTACAAGTTACATTTCGTATACATCCGGATAAAACGTGGAACAGACAAGGAAGCAATTTAACCCGAGAGGTCGAACTTGACTTTTGGGATTTTATACTAGGATCTAAGACAGAAGTCGAAACTATATACAGCGATCGTATTGTATTAACTGTTCCTCCTAAAACGCAACCTGGTACATTAATGCGTATTAAAGGCAAAGGTATGCGTGGGAAATATGCTGGGCAAACCGGCGATATGTTTGTAAAATTAGCAGCAAAATTGCCGGAAAATTTACCAGAAGAACTTGTTGATCACATAAAAAGATTGCGGAACTAAATATTTTTATGTATAATATACGGGTATTATAACAACCAGGAATTACGGATGCAAATTAATCCAGAGATTGAACAAATTACCGATTACGCAATTACCATTGCAAAGAAAAAAGAACACCATTATGTGTTAATCGAACATTTACTTCTCAGCCTAATACGGTTTGATGCTTTTAATAAGGTGTTAATTAAATACGGTGTTGAAGTTGATTTACTTGATCATGAATTAGACTATTATTTAGATAGCCTGGTAAACTTGACTAACAAAGATTATGACGGGCATCCAAAACGCACAAATGGGCTAGAACGTGTGTTTAATCGTGCTGGAACACAGGTGCTGTTTACAGGGCGTCGCTATATTACTACTGTTGATTTATACCTTAGTATTACTTCGGAAACTAACAGTCACGCCCATTACTTTTTACTCAAGTACGGTATTGAAAAAGAAGCATTCACTGGTTTTTGGAACGAAAATTATAAACAAGGCAAAGTTACTCTCAACGATGAACAGGTTAAAGAAGTTCTTGAAGAACATTGCACTAATCTTAATCAACTTGCACGCGAAGGAGATTTAGAACCGCTCATCGGCCGCTCTGCAGAATTACAAGATGCTATCGAAATTCTTGCTAAAAAGTTCAAATCTAATGTATTAATGATCGGCGATCCCGGCGTAGGTAAAACTGCTATTGTAGAAGGACTTGCACAAAAGATTGAAAACGGCGATGTTCCTGAATTCCTTAAAGGACACGAAATTTGGAGTTTAGAAGTTGGATCGTTACTTGCTGGTTCCAAGTATCGCGGCGAGTTTGAAGAAAAATTTAAAGATGTTATTAAAGCACTAGAAGCAACTGATAATGCTATTTTGTTTATTGACGAAGCGCATACTATGCACGGTGCTGGTGCTGGTACAAACAGTAGTCTCGACATGGCTAACATGCTCAAGCCAGCAATTACAAAAGGCAAACTAAAAGTTGTTGCTTCTACCACCTGGGAAGAATATTACGAAACGTTTGAAAAGGATCGTGCTATGATGCGTCGATTCTACAATCTTAGTATCGATGAGCCAGACCATGATACTACCATTAAGATCTTACAGGGACTTAGCACACGTTTAGAAGAATATCACGATGTAAATATTGATCCTGCTGCTATTAACATTGCAGTTGATCTTGGCACACGTTATATTCATGATCGTAAAAATCCAGACAAAAGTATCGATTTGCTTGATGCTGCGTGTGCTAAACAACGTGCTAAAGACAATGCAGGTGTAATTATTACACCAGATTTGATTTATGTAGAAGCAAACAAACTAACTGGTATTCCAACTGAACGCTTAAAAAATGAAGATTGCGATAAAGTTCGCAATCTAGAATCGCGTGTTAAAGAACGGTTGTACGGTCAAGACGAAGTTGTTGATACTGTGTTAAAGCGCATCAATGTTAGTTTTGCCGGACTTAACTCGGACAACAAGCCTGTAGCAAGTTTCTTATTCCTTGGTCCAACCGGCACTGGTAAAACTGAACTTGCTAAATTGTTAAGTGAAAACTTAGATATGGAACTGTTGCGTTATGATATGAGTGAGTATCAGGAAAAGCACACAGTAGCAACACTTATTGGTGCTCCTCCGGGTTATGTCGGGTATGATGACAGCAACTTAGGCGGTGGTAAATTAATTAACGACTTATCTAAGGATCCGTTTAGCATTATTTTATTTGATGAAATTGAAAAAGCACACCCAGACGTAAGTAACGTATTACTGTCCATGCTTGACGAAGGTAAAATTACTTCAAGCTCGGGTAAAACTGTAAACTGCACTAATGCTATTATCATTCTTACTTCAAACTTAGGTGCAAGAGATAACGAAAATAACAATATTGGGTTTGGCACAGAACTAGAACGTACTGGGTCGGAAGATAAAGCACTTAAAGAATATTTTAAACCAGAGTTGCGTAATCGCTTAGACGCTATTGTTAAGTTTAACAAACTGGATACACTCAGTATTAAGAAAATTGTTAACAAATTCCTTAATCAACTTAAAAAGAACTTGTCCAAGAAAGGAATCTCTATTAACGTTACCGAGCCTGTAGTTGAATACTTAGCAGAAGTTGGTTATGATCGCAAAATGGGCGCACGTCCGCTATCACGTAAGATCGACGAATTGCTTAAGGTTCCACTGTCGGAAAAGATTTTGTTTGAAAACTTGCGAGATACTGACATTGCCATTCAATTAACCGCAGAAAAAACCATAGATTTTGTAAATAAAAATAGCGGCGGTCAGGAAGCCGCAGTTAACGAAAATGGATTCATCGTTCTGGACCAATTCAAACCTAAAGCATAAAATACGAGAATCAAATCGTTTATTTTACGATCAATATCGTTACTGTGCTTCAGGAGAGTTAAACTATGCTAAACTGCTTCGCGGGTTCGATTGCGAAACATTAGGGCATCGAATTAAAACATATCGTTCTATGACCAAAAATGAGTTTGGTTACTTTTTTTATAGTTACGGGCAAGGTAGAAAACCGATTATTGATCAAACAGAATTGTGTTTATATAATTTCTTAGATTTACTAGAAAGTATTGAAAATGATCACAAGATAGTATTGGGCTGGCATGATTTTTATTTTTATACCAACAATATAGATGATGTTAACCGTGTTCTAGCAGCAGATGGTGTTCACGCTAAACCAGTTGTAGAAACTGTAGTAACACACCCTGCAAAAACAATCGTAAGAAAACGCAGTGATTATCAATATAGATGTTACTTGTCGAATTCTATAATTACTCAATCTCAGTACGACCAATTAATTAAGTTTTTTAATAACCATTGCGAAAGTATACGGTTGAGTAAAACTTTTCGTGAGTGGTTAGATAAAGATTATAAGTATTGCAGAGATTACTTTTTCTTTGACTATAACGACTCAGGATTATCTCTATTACTTGAGATGATCATTCCTGGTTTAATTAAAGAGACTGTTAAAATTATTACGCAGGATTAAAAGATTATGGCTAGAATTCAAGAAGAAACATTGACTATTAAAGTTAGTAAATTATTACGAGATACAGACCAGGACGAAATTCTTGTCACTGCTGACTTAAAAGCACAACTTGAAGTTATCTTAAAAGAACTTGCAGGTCAAGAAGTGTTAATTGAAATTTACAAAGGCGAATAGTAGTACTGTGTTTTAAATAAATACAGTATCATGAATTTAAAAGAACTAGACAGTTATAAATTAGGCGATGCTGTAAACTTCCACGAGGAACTAAATCCTGCGCTTTGGTATAATGACGAGATGCGTCCAGACGTGCGTAAAGCACTATTACGTATTGCCGCAGACTTTCAAGAGTTCTTAGGTGTAAAGGATCTAGCTGTAGATGATGTACGTGTTTCGGGATCAAACGCAGCATACTCATATACACCACATTCAGACATTGATTTACACTTAATTGTTGACTTTGATCAGATCAACAACGATGAAGTGTACCAAGAATTATTCAACGCAAAAAAATTCCAATATAACCAAGAACACAACATTAAAGTTCGTGGTTATGATGTAGAGCTGTATGTCCAGGACAGCAAGCAACCGCATGCCAGTTTAGGTGAATATAGTGTAGCACGTGATGAGTGGACTCGAATTCCAACAAAGCAGCGTGCCAACCTAGACGACTTCGCAACACGTCAAAAATACGACAAACTCAAAGGCTTAGTTATGGCTGCGTTGGTTAGCAAAAAACTAGAAATGGTAGAGGATGTTGCCGAAATTATTAAACGCTATCGTCGTGCTGGACTAACTGAAGGCGGAGAGTTTAGCCCAGAAAACCTAGCATTCAAGATGTTGCGCACCCAAGGTTATATTGGAAGACTATGGAAACATCGTAGTGAACTAGAAGATCGTGAACTCAGTTTAGAGCACATCGAGTCTATTGTAGAAGCAGCAACACATGAATTAGAATTACATCAGGTATTAGCAGAAATGAAACTATCAGACTTTATGCCAAAAAAATCTCGCGAACAAGAGCGTGCTGAAGAATCATTAGCAGTTGACTTATTAATGTCAATCAGCACTGCCACTGATTATGAGATTGAAGATATTATGAAAGCAGTTGATGCTGCTATTGCTTCTGGCAAAGTTCGTGACCGTAAAAGTGGTATGCAAGCAGCCATTGACTTATTAAAGCGCAGACACGCACCTCTAGAATCATGAAATATACGCTCAGAGTTGAAACGCCTAACATTCCTAACGTAAAAGTACGTACATATTCTATCTACGACGATAGAGGACAACGAGTTGGTAGTGCATTGCGTAATGGCGCCGAGGTTACATTTCAGATTCAAGGCGGCCCGGTTATTAAGCGTAAAACAAATAATGCCGAAGAAACAATTAATAGTTGGGCAGAAAACAGAGCTACTCTTGGCGAAGATAAAGAATATAATGTTATTTTGTTAAACAAAGATGGCGAAACTAGAACTTATGCTATCATGCATGGTACCAAACCCATCGGACGTGCAATTCGTGATAAAGGAAAACAACTTGTATTCCAGGTTACCGGATACGAACCGGTGCGTATGTATGGCAGTAATGTTGAACGTATGATTACTGGTTGGTTAAATCGTAACTACGATTCCTCAATTAACGAAGGCGACGTTGTTAAACATAAGTTTGGATTAAAACAACAACAAAAGAATAAAACCAAATATCGTTTTTATCAAGAAATCAAAGATGATATTCCAGTGTTTGATCGTGGCACACACTCAGCTATATTACCAAAATACATAGAGTCACACAGACATCCAGAAAACCTAGAACCATTTGATCACTTCGAAGTTCAACCAAGTGTTAGTGGAGTTAATGGTAGAATGCTTGGCATTACCAAAGATGGCATGAAGGTATTTTTTGCTGCGTCAAGATTAGAAACTGCAAAGGCACTAGTTGATGCGTATAACAGAGGCGGGTTTTCAGATTTAGATATTGAGAAAGTTCCATTAGAACCCACAGAAAGCCGTCGTCCAAGCGCAGCATTACGAGGTATTGCAGAAGCAGATAAAGAGCATCCGGGCAGAGATGCTATTAGAAAATATATCCAACGACAGCACGATATGCGTAAAGCAACAGGTGCTGATGTAGCACGTAAACACGCATTAAATAGAACCAAAGCCGAGCGTGTGACATTTGATGATTTAGAAAAACATGTATTACAGTTGGTTGGTGAAAAAACATACAATAGCGATGATCCTGCCGATATAGAACGTGTGGAAAATATTCGTTTAGCATTAAAGCGTAAATTATCTAAACAAAATCTAAGTGACAAACAACATAGTGAAAAATTGTCCAAGTTTGAAAAATCTGTTGATATTTCAAATAAAGCGTATACTGGGTATGTCGATGAAGCTGGATACGAAAGTTCTTGGCAAAAGCGTTATAGAACAGATCCAGAATTCCGCGAGCGTCAAAAACAAAACGAACGCAATCGTAGAAAGAATCCAGAATACGCAGAAAAGAAGCGTGAATATCAACGTGAACGTTCACGTAAGTTATATGCTGATCCAGATTGGCGTGAAGAAGATTTAGCAAGACGCAGAGATATATATGCTGCTAACAAAGACGCAGTATTAGCCAAACGTCAAGCGTTAATGAAAGATCCAGCATATGCTGCTCGTAAAGCAGAATACTGGAAACAAGACGCTGCTAAACGTAAAGAATTAACACAAAAGTTCCAACAGTTAGTACAGGATCCAGACTTTGATCCCGGTAAGTTACCAACAGCAGAACTTAAAAAGTTTATTAAATTTTTAGAAAAAGGAAGAGTATAATGTCGTCGCAATTAAACGAATTTTCATTTAGAGATTTACTAGATAAACTATCAGGTAAAAAAGATACTACGCCAGTTGCTGATGCTGGGTCAGAAGATAATATGGATGATGCTGCTAATACTGGTAACATTACTCCCGGACAAAGTTACAGAGCACCTGCTATGTCGTTTGCCGACAAGTATGATCGCAGTCCTATTAAAACATACGACTTGCCACCGGCAACAACACGATCAGAAAATCCTCCCGGTACAGAAAATGAACCATTTGATTTAGATGCAATGGAAAAAGACCGTGCGTCTGCCGATGCTCGCGATTCATTGAGAAATTTATTCAAGCGCGACACAGAAAGACAACCTGTTAAGGTAAACACCAATCCAGGCACTAAACCGAAGTATACAGGTGTTACTAAAGCAGTCGATGACGCTGCTACATGGGTTGGTGATAAAGTCGATCAAGGTTGGGACGCTGTTAAGGATTACTTTAATGAGCCAGGCACAACAGAACCAAAAGCAGCAGACGCTGAATCAAGTTGGCTAGACGGTGTTGTGGATCGTTATAAGAGATTTTATGGTGCCGGCGATAAAAAAGCACCAGCACCTAAGCCCGCTAAACCAGCAGATACCGATGCTGCTACGTCAGCAGACGATGCACTAAGCAGACTAATGGCCGATCCAGAATTTACAAAGATGCTAGACAAATAATGAACTTTTACGAGCTATTTGAATCCTTAGTTAGCCATGACATGCCTCGCAGCGAGAAATATAGCAGCGATCGGACTGACTTCGAAGTACAGCCACAACTAGGTGAATTAATAGATCGTATTGAAGCAGGTGAAATCGAACCTAAAATTGTAAACATAAATCCACAAAAATTACAAGCAACGCAAGGATGGCTAGATACACGTAATGGTGGCGGAGCGCCATTGTTAGATCGCTATACAAAATTACCTGTTATTCTAAAAGATCAGTCAGGATATCATATCTTAGACGGACATCATAGAACATCCCACGCTCTTAGCAAAGGACAACAATCGATTAAAGTTTATCTATTCCGCATGCCCGATGATTTAACCGAAGCATCATTTGCTGATCTAAAGAAACGTATTCCTTCGTTTCTTGTTGATGAATGGCACGAGGGAACTGGGATTCCTAAAAAAGTATTATACTTGTACGGAGAACTAGGGCAGGATCAGCGTGCTAGACCTGAACAGATCATGGTTCAACTACAACCATACGTAAGCGGTGTGTTGGACTTTTGTATTGAGCATGTGGGTGATTTATCAAATCGTGCTACACCCAATCACGGACTAAACTGGAGTTGGGGTTCTGTAAAAGAAAAAGCAGAAAAAACATATCGTACACTAACACACAGTTACGGGTTTGAACGAGAGTTTGAAGAAAATCTCGCAGCAAACGCACAGTATCGCGGCCTTGATCTAGCGGAATATAAAAAGAAAGTAGACGCCGGACTTAAACAGTACGCAGCCGCACACGCAGAATTATTAAAAAATGCACATTGCCCCTTGCACAAAAACTGTGTTCGTGCTGCTGTTGCTCTGGGTAAAAAAGATTTTGCAGGTGCCGCAACGTTCTTAGAAAATATTCTAGCATTAGTAAAAACCAAAGAAAGTTATGTTAATGCTCTGCGTGATTATGAACCCAAACTCAATCAAACGCTAGCAGGCGAAGAAGTGTTAGATGAAGACAGTGCCTGGGATAAAATTAAAAACACAGTTCAACAATCCTGGCAGAATGTACAAACTGCCAAGGCAGCAACGCCAGCATGGCAAGCAGCAATTGACAGCAAAGATGTAAAAACCATTGAACAAGGTATTTCAGATCTAGCAGACAATTTGGGTGTTGATAAAACCGATCCTGGGTACAAACAGTGGGCTGGCAAGATGCGTTATAAAGCATACAAGCAGGCAGGTATTCAAAAAGATGTAACCGACCAAGCAGAATTAACCGCATATGGTCCTAAGTTTAATACAATAGAAGTACCAGGTGTTAAAGATGATGAGTGGATCAAGTTTGGCAAAGATAGACCTCCTCCTTTCCCGTCGCGCATTAAATTGCCATTGGATGAAGAAGCTCTTGAACGGTTTGAGATAGGCATGGGTTTAGAGCAGATGCATAATAATGACATTGCTCTTGTTGGTGGTATGCGTTCGGGCTCAAGTCCAGCAGGCTTAACACGTTTAAGATATAGCATTTATGATGTTCCTATGCTAAAACAGTTAAAACAAGACGGTGGTGACCAAAATGACGCACTCATGGGTTATGTCGAGTTAATGGTAGAAGATGGGTCTGGCAACATTGCTGGTTTAATTAACATTGAAATGAAACGAGGCAGCAAGCGTGCTGGTTATGGTACACAAGTTATTCGTTCTATCATGGATAGTCCGTTTGCTCAAAAACCATTTAGAATTTATGACATTGAACTTAAAGCTGTGGGCTTTTGGAAGAAGATGGGCGTAGAGTTTACACGCTCAGACTTTAAAACTCCTACTGAGCCAACTAAACTAAACGCAGGGCATATCTTTGGAATTATACGATGAGAGCACGTGAATTTATTAATGAAGTAAATGTAAATCCCAAGGATCAATGGTTTGGTCCTGGGCAAATCGGTGGTGGACGTGCAGTCGGGGGACTTCCTAAAGTAACCCCTCGTACAGAAGTTCCACGAGACTTGCCCAAAGTTAAGTCAACTGATAGATTTGATAGTCCTCCTCCATCACAAGGGGCACCTGGATCAATTGATGCATTAAGACACGAAGTGTATAAACAAAGTTTACCTAAAGTTAAAACAGATACAGCCGTGCCCACAAGAGAATTACCACGTATTACTAATCCTGGTAATCCACCGTTGACTGCTAAAGAACTTGGCGGACAGGCTCCTAAATATACGCAATCAGAATTAGGTACATTTAAACGTACACCAGACGGTAAAATCGTTGATCCGCAAGGACAAGTAGTTAGTCCACGCACAGGTGATCCATATACCAAAGCAGATGTGTACAGAGATACCGGAAAGAGCCCAGAATTTAAGAGCATATCACCAGAACGTTCGCACTATGCAAGAACATCGCAAGCAGATCGTGCTAGAGATGCCAGACATTCAGCAAACGCAGAAAAATACGCAGATGAGTTAAAAGCAGCAGAAGCACAGTTTAAAGAAAAGGGCGATGCTGCTTCATTTGGACGCATACTGGATATTCTAAATAGACCATGAGAGAACTACGTTATAACACAGAAACGCTAGGGTTATCATCCGCAGATGACAGTTGTTATCTGGATCCCAGCGATCCTATTCACGAGTTTCGTCGTACCGGTAATGCTACTGCACTTGATCAACCACGACGTATTCCTGTAGCACAGCAATCAGAAGAACATCAGCGTAAATTAGCGTTAGCAAAAGCACAAGGCATTCGTCCTGGATCCCCAGCGTGGTATATGTTATAATGGCTAAAGTTAAAAATAAACTAGCTACAACAGTTAACTGGGATGGTCCTGCTAAAAGAGAATATTTTTTAGATTCTCTGGTAAAACAAAATGGATGGAACATTGGTGTAGAAGTTGGCGTTAGATTTGGTCGAGTATTGTTCCATTTGTTAGATAACAATCCTGATCTAACAATGTATGCAGTTGATCAAGATATTAGCCAATTTTATAATAACAAAATTAAAAACAAATATGGAGACAGACTTGTTGTTTTAGAAGGTATTAGTTGGGAACAAGCAAACAACATTACCAGAAAGGTTGACTTTGTTTTTATCGATGCCGGACACGGAACAAAATCTGTTACACACGATATTAATGCATATTCGCCTTTATTAAATACTAGTATAGGTTTAACTGGACACGACATTGATTATCCGTCTATACAATTGGCGCTTGATAATTTAAAAATATCGTATGATGTTGGTCCAGACAACGTTTGGATAGCAAAATGAAAGTAGCAGAAATTATCACAGAAGCAGGCGTAGGCCGAATCACCAAACAAAACCAAACACCGGATGTTGGGCCCAATCAAACATCTATTGAAGCAGCAAAGATGGGCTTTAAGGTAGACCGGGATGGTCGCCCTCCGCTGTTAAGTTCACCCGCAAAGAAAAACACAAATACATTGTTTAACCTTGGCATAAAATAAATGTCATAAATACGTCTATATGAAACTAGACGACATTCTCAACGAAAAATTAAAAAAAGTAAAAGGCAAATGGGCTCTTGTTAGCAAGAGTGACCCAGATAAAGTTCTTCAATATTATCATGGGCCAGAAGGACAAAAGCCAAGCAAAGAATGGGAAAAGAAAGTCGAGCGTCGGGTTCACGCATTCTCAGAGTCAATTTCGAATCACACTGATATTAAAGTTGATTTTGGAAAATTACCCAACTCAACGATTAATACAATCATTAGGTTTGTTAAAGGGCCATTTGGCCATATGACCGACAACCAATCTGCCAGGTGGCTCGATCATGCCAAAGTGATTCAACTCAGTCGCCATAATACCTTATTGCGTGTTAAAACTTCAGCATTAAACAATGTTCTAAGAACGCTTAATAATTATAATGTAAAGTATGAGATTGTTAAAGATGAGCAATCTTTACCATATCCCGAATCGTTACCATATCCTGATGATTTAGATGAAGCAGAAAGTCTAGATAAAACTGTTGATAGAATGCGTAATTTAGATATTGACGACATCGAACATTTAAAACGTTATTCAAATCCACAATTAAAAGATTGGTTAAAACGTTTAACAGCAGCAAATAAAAACAACATCGGTTCAGCACTTAATACATTAGACTCAATAGGCCCTATTGCTAAACCATTTGCTAAGTCATTTGTACAAAAGCAATTCCCAGGTATCGACGATACAGAATTTGATCAAGCCTGGAAGTTCTGGCAAGAAACAGATCCGGCGACCCGCTCAGCAGTTACTAAAGGCGACTTAACTACGCTTGATCCAAGAGATGAACACGGCTTTGTTAAAGAAGCAGATGATTACGATGCTTGGTTAGAAAAAGCAAAGAAACGTGCTGAAAAGCAGGCGCAAAAAAAGAAGGCTGAATTACAACAAGTAATGAAAGGTGTAACCCGTAGAGAACAAAACAAAGATCTCTACAACACTATTCATTCAGCACGCAAGGAACTTGTTAAGCGCGAGCGCGAAACCCGCGAACGCATGAAAGATTTAGAACAACAATATTATGATCTACCAGATGAGGTTTTAGATCAAATCATCGGACGTTACAGCAAAGGCCCAGGTGCTGGTTCAGATTTTGTTAAATGGGTATATGCTATTAAGAAAAGAAAAGAAGAAGATCGTTACGGTCCAGATCGTCAAATGGATTTATTGCGTAGTGTGGCCGGAACATTGCAGGGCAATCAGAGCCAAAAAACTGCACCCGCACAAAATGCACCGTGGACACAAATGGGCATTGATCGCAAGAGCTTTCGCAAGATCCTAAACAATCCACAACATCCTAAACATCGCGAAGCAAGGGCATTAGATGCACAGTATAGACCGGTAGAAGAAGATCTAACACGCAGAGATTTCTTAAAAGGTGTAGGCGCAGTAGGTGCACTAGGATTAGCAAGCAGTGCTGCCAAGGCATTTGGGTTAAAAGATCCTACAAAAACTGCGGATAGAGAAGAGCAATACAAACGCTTTACTGGCACAAGTCAATCTCCGCTACACGCAGAACCAAGACTAGACCTAAACAACAAATATAACAGAGTTGGTGTTAATCAACGAGGCAGTCAATTCAGCGTCGTACTAACCAAAGATCACGGATTATATCTTTACTTTGAAGTTACTGATTTTGTAGAATCGCCATATGCCTACATTGAACTTAGAAATGGTGAAAAGTACAAATTCCGCAAGCGTACACTACGCAATAATATCTTTACAATTGAAGACGATCGCATTGCAGCAACCTTACTAAACTATGAAGGTCCGTTTAACTTATATGTAGACAACGACGTATATACTTTTAATATTGCATCCAGTCCAGATGCACAAAAGTTATATCGTTGGTGGAAAGAAGGCAAGCACGAAGGTCTTTAATCGTAGTTTCCGTATGCCCATGAGTCCCATTCTGGGCGATAATCATAACGATATTCTCGTACTTTTCTAATCACAGTAGTTGATACATAGTCACGACAACCACCGTATGGATCACAGTGCTGTGTGCTGCGTTCGTTGAGTTCTGTTTGTTCTACAGGAGACTTGTAGTCGCGTGGACGATAAGGTTCTTGGCTGGTTGTCCATTCCCATACCGCTGTTCCTAGAATGCTAACACCCAGCGACTCCAAAAATGCGTGAGACGCTGGGCTATAACACCCAAGTGCAACAATGATTGCCAAGTAGCGCATTAACGACGTTCTAGATCATCAAACGCACGTGCAGCAGCAGTTTCATCAACTACAGTTACAGGTTCGGCCTGTGCTACAACACGCTTGTCGGTAACTTCCAATGACAGGTTAATGTATGCACGATACATAGAACCTTCCTTGAACACAGCCTTGTTTACAACCTTGTAGCCGTTTACAGGAATATCCTTAAACTCGCTAATTGATACAAACTCGTTAGTCTGTGTTGAATTACTGGTCACGCTCTTGCGATTGTCTGCGGTATACTGCTTGAACTTGCCGGAAGTGAGCGCAGATACTTTGTCGCCCAGCTTGATCTTGGCACTATGCAATGCTTTTTCCATTGCAAATTCCATGTCGTCTGCAAGTCCAGTAGCAGCAGCAAAAATAATGCTACCATCTTCAACGCCCGGATCAAGATACCATACTGGTACAATTTCCTTCTTTTCAAGAGGCACTACACCTACTACATCAACGCCTCCGACCTTGTCTTCGGCTTCCATACGTGCTACACCGCTGTTAGATGCGCATCCGCCCATTACAGCAGCAGCCATAGCAATCACAATTGCCTTTTTCATTTCTTAGTAACTCCGCTTGAGTCAATAATTTGAGATTTGGCATTTGAGAAATCTGCCTTCATCCCGTCCCATGTGCCCTGTAGTGGGTTTACCCCGGTGTAGCAAATTGCCAGGGCAACAAGCAGTGCTACAATAATCAAAGTTTTCATAATTAAAATCCATTCCTATATTGCGAAATGTACTTATATTATACACGAGCTATACCAAATGTCAACCACTAGTTTTGTTGCATAAATACAACATGCGTGCATCAGAATTTTTAACAGAATCACATCCTACAGTAAGAATGACTCTTGAACAGTTCTTAACAGAAGAACCTGTAAAAAGTTCTTGGATTGCTGATTTAACCTATGTTGAATTCAAAGACGGATCTGGTGGCGTAAACATGACCACACACGGTGGGCGCACTTACTTTATTGAAGACGTACCTTACGAAACCTATGAGCAGTGGATGAAAGCACTGAGCAAAGGCAAGTTCTGGTGGTCAGATATCAAATACATCTACACTTAATCACTGCATAAATAGTAGATGCGAGCAAGAGAATTTCTACTAGAATACCGACACGACATCACCATGCAAAACTTTGGTGAGAAATTTCGAGATCGCATGCTTGGCGATATGACTATTACTGCCAGCACACAGAATAAATTAGAAGATGCTAAAGCCAAAGGTATCGGTCCAGCTAGTGATGAAATTACACCTGGCTATCTAAGAAGAATTGAACAATCCGACCCAACCGCTAACAAAGAATACACACAGTGGATGGTGCGTGCTTATATTAACGGCATAGCTCGTTACTACGAAGATGTGCTGTCACAGTTGGTTGAGTTTGTGACCTGGTTTGATAAACTCAAACGCCATCGTCAACTACCAGCAGAATATCGCGACATTAATCAGATCAAGGATCGGTCAACATATAACCGAGCATGGCGTGCGGTTGCTGATATATATGATGACTTTGTTGAAAAACAACCACTAAGCAAAGGCGATGCTGAAGAAATATTCAATGGTCCAGAAGTACGTATTATTAGACCACATGACCAAGATGCTGCTTGTTATTATGGCCAAGGTACCAAATGGTGTACAGCATCCACACAAGGTGTAAATTATTTCAAAGACTACAACGAAGACGGTCCGCTGCTAATTCTACTGCCCAAGAATCCTCAGTATGCTGGCGAGAAATATCAAGTACACGGCGAAAGCGGGCAAGTCATGGACGAAAAAGATGAATCTGTTGGGTTGTTTACACTGTTGGATAGATTCCCCAAAACCAATCTGCGTGATATTTTAACTGACGTTGACGAAAACTGGGAAGATTTTATCGAAACAATGGATCCTGATGACC
>Ga0196901_1000765_pt1 | contig 16593 bp, 37 predicted proteins | sample CB_VirMetaG_FD_169099 | JGI IMG/M metagenome (GOLD analysis project Ga0196901, IMG submission 169099) | Freshwater to marine saline gradient viral communities from Chesapeake Bay - CB_1504_1 Viral MetaG (v3) (version 3) | ecosystem: Environmental > Aquatic > Marine > Coastal | place: USA... | reverse complement strand
ATAATACTCTCTATATTACTGAAAACATAATTAGCCTTCCTCTCCTCCCTATTTCCTAATTCCGCATCATTAAAATCTTCCGCCTGTCCATGCATATAATAATTCCATGCACGCTTAACCATCTCATTCCAACCTATATCTTTACGGAACTTTATCGCTATATCCCTCTTCTCTATCACCCATTTCAAAAGAGCCTCATCGTTTTTCTTCGATTCCTTCCTCTCCTTATATGTAGGTTTATCCTCTTTGTAGTCTTCCATAAAGTTTAGTTAGCAGAAAAAAGAATCTTTGCTAACTTCTATTATACGCTGTCTATTTAATTCTATCAATGTTTATTGACAATCCTCTAACTTATTAAAGTATTTTTCAAAATTTTTTCCAGCATATCCTTTTAATGCACATGACTTACAAATTAAAAACTCCTCACCATCAACCCATATAACTTTTTGCGCTATACTTTTCTCACAACCCTGACAAACATTTGGAGAGGTTGGAACTACAATTTTTACATGCCCGTCATTTATGCCCGTCATTTCTTTTCCTTTAGTGTTAGCCAAAAACTCCTCCACTGATACGCCTACTTTGTCATGCCCGTCATCATTTACCTCTATTTTATGCCCGTCATTTGCCGTTTTTGTGCCCGTCATCGATTTTGCGTCTATTTCTGACGGTATCCATTTACCAACTACATTTCCCCTATTGGTTACCTCAATAACCTCTGCAGCTAGCGAATAAAAGGTTCTTTGGAATTCTCTACTGGTCATTTTTTTCATGTAGGCATAATATTTAATTGCCCGTCATTTGTCAATTGGAATGCCCGTCATTATAAAAAGTACTTCAAGTTTTTCTGATAACTGGCTTGTTCTAGCTGTTCTTCCAGTTGTCCAAGACTTCCTTCTGGGTATGGTTCGACATAAGGCACGGTATCTTGTTCGTAATGTCCAGCCCCCCATACTGCTAATGCTAAACTATTAACGCAATCATCATGATATCCTGCTGGAGCGTTATATCTGATCATTCTTGTCTTTGGTGAAAACTCATATTCAAATATCTCTAACTCATGTAATAACTCCTTTATTGCCGGGAAACTAACCTGTTGCTGTTCTATTTTCAATGATAGATTCTCGATCAAAAACTTCTTTGACTGATTCGTATACTTATAAGGATATACAGGTATCCCATCTCTCTCAATCGCTTCTGCTATAGGATTGCCGACTCCTGTAGCATCAATCACGATCGGAGCATGGTAACTTCTGTGTACGGCTTTAATACGTTCGATTTGAAAGGCGTAATCTAATTTATTGAACCTATCAAAGGCTACGACATGAAAGTCCGTTAGATCGATTACAGTAATCGCTGTGTAGTCTTCGTACTTTGCGAGGTCAACTCCCATGATATATGCATGCTCTCTATTATACTCCCGAAATTCTCCTTTAACGCATGCCCTTATCCCTCTAAATACTTGTCCAGCATCTTCTAAAAATCTGGCTAGATACTCCTGTTCGTAGGCTACTTGCGGTAATGTTGTCCTTGCTTTCTCCTGTTCTTCTACCATATGAGGCAATGATAGATTGTCTTTGCTCTCAAAGGTGAAGGAGGCGTAATCTGTGAACTGTTCTTCCTGCCCCTTTAGGTATAATTCATAGAACCAATTCTTCCCTTTAGGAGTGGAGATCATGAAGGCTTTACCCTGTTTATCGCCTAGCGTAGGGAATAACGCCTCTTCCCATACCTCTGTTTTAATCCGACTTGCCTCATCTATTATCAGAAAATCTACACCAGCCCCAATACATGATGCTGGATTTTCCGCTGTCTTAAGCTCTAATATCGACCCATTCTCTTTATTCTCAATGCTTAAATTGCCCTGGTTTATCTTCCATTTAGGGTAATATCTTAATGCCCAACCGTATATATATTTCCAGGTTCGTTTAGCCAAATCATATGTCGGAGCAACAATCCAAATTGTTTTGCCCGTCGCCCTTAAATAACCGAGTGCAAGCGTACTCGCAACCAGTGTTTTGCCGAATCTTCTCCCAGCTGTAACGCATGTATACCGCTTCATGCCGCGTACAATAACCTTTTGATTCTCATGCAATTCTACCCCTATATGCTCAAGAATCCCTTTCAAACTTACATCTGGATTCTTTTTCATTACACATCTATTACTAAATCATTGGCTTGCTTTAGAGAATGCTCAACTGTTCCCTCTGTCTTTTCCGCGTAACCATGATTCGAACTTAATATCAATTTAGCAATCGTAGAATTGTACTTTCCCGACAATCCATTATTCAATAATCTGCGCTCCTGCTCCTGTAAAATACTACTTAAAGCGTTGGAAAAGCTTTCGTAACTTTTAGCCCATTCATACAAAGTTGTCTTGTTTACTCCTATATAACTAGCTAATCCTGCTACTGTAGGGAGATCAACTATTAGATCTGATTCATAAACTGTCTGCTCCTTTCCACCCTCTATTATTTGTTTAACTTTTAACTCTTCTTTGTCTTGTCTTTCTTTTAAGTATTCTTTTACCTTTGCTTCAATACCTGGGTAATATTTTGTCGGACGTCCTGTCCTCTTTATTACAATATCCTTACTCATGTAATTATTGTGTTACCATTACCGACTTCTATTACCAACTTATTGTTCTGGATCTCTATCCCTTTAACTAATGTAATGAAGTTTCTTTTACTCCCGTACTCCTGACCATATTTTTGTAAATCCTCTTCACTTGTTACTTCAAACTTATCTCCAGTAACAGCATTGTTATAATATGTAATTGCCATTCTATTTAATAGTTAACTCTTCTACTAGATAATATTTAAGCGGGTCGACTGCATTAACTTTTCTCCCTATCTTGCCCTTAAGAATAGAATCCACCATAAACCTCTCTCCATTCTTTGCAACTGTAACTATATCTCCTGGCTTAATGTCACTAGGAGGTACAACATCTCTTATCGCTGTTCCCTTTATTACTGGCGCACCTGGTACGATCTCACCCTTCTTTGCGTGCATTCTTAAGTGTGAGCCGTAACCCAACTGGCTTTTGCATACCTTGCCGCATAGTGGACATTTCTTTTCGCTCATACTGTCTAGTTAAAAACAAAACCAAACCCGAGAAGCCTCTACCCTTCCCGAGCTAGGCATCAAAACCACTTAATTTATCAATCTATTCATAGTTTGGTTTTACCTTTCACTAGCTGCTTATATTATATCCTAATCCCTCTAATGGTGCAAGCCTAGTGACAACAAACGGGACAACTTGTCAACTCAAATGATTGTTTATACTTGACTATGTTATAACAATCGTATACACTGAAGTTACATTCATTATTAATTAACCACTTAATTATGAAAACTCAAGACTTTATAGAAAGCAACCTACATAACAGCAACCATGTAGAAAAAACTTGCTCGTCAGTGTTCACAAACGGCAACGGCACGTTTTACAGTTACGGCTACCATTACCCGTTATTGGTAAGGCACGGCGGTTTATTCTTTGCTAACGATGCTGGTTATTCTAGCTCAACAGCCAAGCATATTGGCTGGGCAAAGGGCGCCACTGGTTACAAAGCTTTAGTCTATGACTACAGATACGCAAAAGACCCTAGGGATACAAGCAAGGAAGGCATCAAGGGCGCTGTAAAAAATGAGATTAAAGATGTAAACAAAAAGCTTAAAGAGCTGAGCGCTAGGGCTTTTAGGCAAAAGGAACAGCTAGAAAACAGGCTTGAAGAGTTAAACAAAAGCTTGAGCAACTTATAAACAATTTAACAATCAAAACCATGACAAACACAACAAACAATCAGAACGAAAGAATGCAAGCCTTAGCCCAACATCTAGGGCTTAAAGGTGAGGAAATAGAGGAGCTACAACCCTCAAGCTACGACGAAAAAACTATTGAATACGGGCAAAAAGATTACCTAGTTGTCACAGATGAAGAGGCGGACGAACTCTGGGACGAAGAGCTAGATAATTATGTTGACGAATGTGTTTTACCAGAAATACCAGAACACTTACGATACTATTTTGACATTGAAGGCTGGAAAGCGGACGCAAAATATGACGGAAGGGCGCATGCCTTAAACAGATATAATGGCGGTGAAGAGTGGGAGAAAATAGGAGAAACAGAATATTACATTTATAGACAAAACTAATCCTTAACAATTAAACAAATGGAAAAAGAAAACAATTTCATACAAGACCTATACACTGGCAAGATGCCAAAGCTACCCGACTTAATAGAGGAAATGGAATATTGCGCTTGCGGTGCTGAACTATGCGAGCTAGGGCGTGAGTATGGCGTTTGCCAAGACTGTAAATAATATTTAATAATTATCACCATGACACTAAAAGAATTAATTTGCGGGACAGTGCTAGGACTAGCCTTTTTCCCTACTATCTACTTGTGTTTATCATTCCTTCATTCATTATAAAATAACAATAAAACCATGACCAAAGATCATAAAGAATTATTTAAAATTCTTGCCGAAGAGTTTAGGAAAAAAGAGGCAGTAATCAGGCTTAAAACTAGAGCCGATGGCGAAGAGGGTGGAGTATCAAGCACACCAGAATTTGACTGGCTACGGGGGCTAATGAGCTTGGCATTTCTAACAGTGCATAGAAAATGCGACCTTCAAAGTCATCAAATGGCTTCACTAATGTCATTCGTCGAGTTTGCATTAGACGAACCAGAAAACATAATCGAAGTATATAATCAATCTTAAAAATAATTATGGACACTAAACAAATCTTACAATCAGGAACAGTAGTAGCAATGTTAATTGCTAGCTTATCTATCGCTCACTATTACGTCATCAGTTTACCAGCTAAACATCATGCGCTAGTTGAGATCGAGCAACAAGAGCTTGAGATGAAGCAGAGGGAGGTACAACACCAGCTTGAACTTGAAGACGAAGCCCGAAGGCAAGAGGCTTACGAAGACAGCATTAGATCAACATGCCACGAATCAGCAGAGCAATCAGCTATAGATTTATATGCAAGCACTTGCGACGGCTATTATATGGAGTGCTCGGAGGGTAGATACCTCACGAAAACATACGAAAACGGCTATGCAATTTGCTTACAAAGTTACGGACTTTAAACCCAACAATATGAGAGAAACAATCAGAAGCATATTCTACTGGATACTTGCGGGAATCGTGTTAATTGTCTTATCTGGCTCACCTAATAGCCCTAGCATGAGCGATTGCCCCGACGATATGAGCGTTAAGACCTGTAAGGAACTAGTAAAAAACGCAGTAGAATCAATCGAAGGCTATGACTCACCTACTATCTAACCAAACAACATGAAATTTTCAACAGAACACAAGGCTTACGAATACCTTTACTCGCTCGGCTTTACTGATCAAGACCTGGAAGGAAAAGATCTAATCAGAATGGCTGACAATCAATATTATTCTCAAATATGCGAACAAGAAAAATCATCTAACCTATACCAATGAAAATATATTTAACAATCGTGCCAGATCCAGGAGAAAAATTCCTCACCTTTGAAGCCAGATGCAACTCTATTGAATCTTTAGAGATGGAGCTAGGAAGGTTTGAAAGGCATGTATACAAGAAAAAGCTAATTGCCAATGATTCTCCAGTGGGTACAAACATTGCCTACGAAATGTTTAAGAAAAAAGATTTACATTCAGAGGAAGAGGGAATATAATTATCCAGCCCAATTAATCCGCCAACATGACAAATAAACACGAATAAGAATTATATACAAGCTACTGCCCTCGCCGTTGGCGGAATCTCCTGCGGGGGTGGTGGTCTGTATATAATCTAACAATAACAATTATGAAAACAGAAGAACCGTCTTTAGAAGACAAACAAAGGCTTATTCTTACCTGGATAGCAGTAGACCTGGGAGAGGATAGAGAATTTTTAAACAGGGTAAATAAACTTACGTTTGGCTTATTAAAAGAGAATAACGTCTACTAAACAATTAACAATAATAATTATGGAAGGCTGGATTAAAATTCACCGTAAACTTTTAGAGTGGGAATGGTACGACGACACCAACACGAAGGTGTTATTTATTCACCTACTCTTAAAATGTAACCACAAAAAGAAAAAGTGGCGTGGAAAAGAAATTAACCCTGGTGAGATAATCATCGGAATTACTGAATTCGGTGCGCAGATAGGATTAAGCCGCCAACAAGTTAGAACCTCTTTTAATAAGCTGATATCAACCAACGAAATAACCATCTATAGTACTCCGAATTATAGCTTGGTTAAGCTAAATAAGTGGGACGACTATCAAACAGATAACCAACAGAATAACCAACGAATAACCAACGAGCAACCAACGAATAACCAACGAATAACCACTACTAAAGAATGTAAGAAAGAAAGAAAGAAAGAATTAAGCACAGTATCTAAAGATACTAACTCGGCTTTGCCTCGTGTCCAGTATGAAAAAGAAAACGGGATTAATATTTCGACCTTAAAGGAAAAAGCTAAAGAAAAAGAAAAAAATTCCGCCCAAAAAGAAAAAGAAAGTTACGGCAATCCTGGAATCAACAAGATGTTATTAGCCCTAAAGGGAGCGCTGGGCATAGATGCATTTGCTGATTCTCGTAACGAGAGAAACATTGGCAAGCACCTGGTTAGCCTGTTCGACAAGGTTGGAAAGCAGGAGTTTAAGAGGAGGCTTGATTATGTTATGGGGGACGATTTTAGGCGGAAAAACTGCAACAGTATCACGTATTTGTACAACCAGCTCAAGAGCGTGCCAAAAGAAACAGTCAATAAAAATATAATTTTTTAACCATTTCACATGGATATTCAAGACCACATCAACAACGCAGCCAAAAAAAAGAATTACGGAGTGTTTTTCTTTGGGGGTACAGACCCGCTACTTGTTTCCCCGCAGCACGCAGCAAAGGTTAAGATCGCACTTCAAACAGGGGCGAAGTTTGTTAGCCTGGGGGAGAGCCTGTATGCAACAAGCTCTATTTCCGCACTGGTTTACAAGCCCGAACCATGTTACACCCACGGGCAAGAACCAAAAACCAAAGAGGAGATGGCGGTTTATAAACTCGGCTACTACGAAGAGCAATATTTAAATAAACAAAAGAAATTAACATGAACCCACCAAACGACGTAGAATTAGAGAAGCAAGCAATAAAAATGATGATAGATGATGCTGATTCTATCCCGATACTGGTTGCGAAATTAAAGCCAGACGATTTTTATAACATGCTTCACGCAAACAACTTCAAACAAATCAAAAAAGATTATATTGCTACTGGTGAGATAAACATATCCGCACTGCAAAAAGCTTATCAATACCTGGAATCTGATTATTTCAATACGGCAGCGTTTGCCGAAGAGTTCGCAGATAAAATAATCAATCTCAAAAAACTACGAGTGCTTCACTTCCACCAAGGCGAGCCAGTAGGAGATGATGCAAAAGCTTATATCGAAAAAACATTGCAAATATTTTCAGGGCTAGGAGATGAAACAAAAGAGAAAAACGAAATCAAAGATGTTTTAGCCGAAGCCTACGAAGACTGGTGCAATATTGGCGACGGCATAGCGGGAGATACAACAGGGCTAGACTCACTTGACGACGTGATCGACGGCTATTGCCCTGGTCATTACTGGGTCATTGGGGCATACACCAACTACGGGAAAACCTCACTCGCTTGCTGGTTACTGGCGCAATACATCAGGAGCCACCCCGACAACCATGTAGCTTTTTTCTCGGTAGAAATGAGCAAGAAACAAATTTCCGAAAGAATAATCACCCAATACACAGGTCAGCCAATATGGAAAATCAGACACGAACCAACAGCTTTCGACGACGAAATAGACCAGGTTGCAAAAAGCAACGTCCACATCTTTGACAGGGACAGAACACCAGATGCAATCAGGCTAAAGCTTATGGCACTTAAAGCCAGGGGTAGACTTCCCCGCCTGGTATTCGTGGACTTCATTCAGAACCTACACGTCCAAGGGGGAGAGTACGAAGGTACAACAAAGGCAACACTAGAGCTTCAAACCCTGGCGGGAGATCTAGGGATAACGATTATCGCACTTTCCCAAATCTCAAACGAAGGAGCCAAAGCCCCGACAACAGTCATTCCCTTCAAGGGATCAGGGGCAATCGCAGCCTCCGCAGACCTGGGAATAATTCTCCACAGGGACAGACAAGCAGAACTAGAAAGCCCGAACATGTTAGCCACGCTCACCATTCAAATCCGAAAGAATAGGCACGGAAAACTAGCAGAAATCCCGGTGCTATTAAACCAAGACACAGGAGTTATAAATAAATAAAAAAGATTTGACTTTGTATAACTCCCGTGATAACTTATGTAAGAACATTAACTAAAAACTATGAGATATGAAGACAGGCTAGTCGTGAGAATGACTGCCAACCAAAAAGAGGTGATCAACGAGTTTGCCAAGGAAAAAGGCTGGTATACAGCAGCCGACATGATTCGACATTTAGGGAACTATCCTAAATATATTCCAACAAACCCAGTTGAATAATGCCGTGTGAGTTATTTGTATAGGGCTTACGTCGATTTAAAATCAAAAGCCGATACATCTATCCGCTCACGAAACAAAACGCCTTAAATCTAAAATAAATGCCTATGAAAATTATTACTATTGCGGAAGCAATAAACAGGGACCTCATAATCAAAGGGGCTAACAAGCCTATCCCCCTGGAGGAATTATTTAAACCATTAACAAAACCACATGAAAAAAGCACAGACAATCAGGTTGAGCGGAAACACAGAGTACGCAAAGGTATCTGACAGGCTCAAAATATTTAGGGAAGAATGCCCGCACGGACTTGTAGAAACTACTCCTACAATCGGAGAAGGGACAATTATGTTTAAGGCTCGGATTCTAAAAGACAAGGGCGACGAGTCTTCAGCGGAGGCGGTAGCTCATGCGATAGGAGGTACAACAGGGCAAAAGGCATTTGAGAAAATTGAAACTATTGCAGTTGGTCGGGCTTTAGCGATGCTCGGATATATGGCTAGCGGGGAGATTGCCAGTAGTGAAGAGATGGCAGAGTTCCAGGAGTATTTGAATAGTCAAAAACAGGACGAAATTATGGCTATCCAGGACAAGCTTTCCAAGCTTAAGACTATTGAAGAATTGCGGCTATTCTATAAGGAAAACAGCGGCAAGGGGAAAGATGTTGATGCAATGATTATGGCTAGAAAAGATCAATTAACCTTATCAAAATGAGAATCATAGACGTAGAACAGGGTAGTCAAGAATGGCTAAACTGTAGAAAAGGGAAGGTTACGGCTAGTCATGCTACTGCTATCGCTACTGACGGAAAAGGTTTAGATACCTATATTCTGGAGCTAATGAGTGATTATTATTCTAGCGGTGAGCGTGTTTATTATTCTAATCCAGACATGGATAGGGGTAATGAGCTAGAGGAATTGGCGGCAGCTATGTATGAAATGGAGAACGGGGTAACCCTTGAGAAGGTTGGATTCGTGGAGTTCAATGATTATGTAGGTTGTAGTCCAGATCGATTAGTCGGAAAAAATGGATTAGTCGAAATCAAATGCCCGAACGATAAGAATTATTTTAAACTGTTATTAGACGGGAAGGTTTCTACTGACTATATAGCGCAAATGCAGATGCAGATGTTGATAACCGGGAGAGAGTGGTGTGACTTTGTGGCGTATAACCCTAATTTTGAAAAGTCTTTGTTCGTTAAAAGGTTTACGCCAGACCAACAAAAGTTTGATCAGCTAGAAGTTGGATTCCAGAGTGCAGAAGAAAAGATCAAACATATTAAGAAACAATTAACAACAATCAAATGAAAAAAGTTAGACTATTAGAGTTCGTTACAGAGGAAAAAATCTCTAAAGCTGGTAAGCCTTACAAGGTTGCTACGGCAATGTTTGAGGGGGAAATTGCGCCTAGAACAGGCTTTGTAGATAGAGAAATGGCAGGTTGGCAAGAGGGCATGGAGGTTTTAGCCGTGCTGTTTGATGAAGAATATAACGGGAAGATTTATAAGAAGTTCAAGGTTGCTGGAGAGCTTGAGTTTTTAAAAGCAGAGGTTGCAAGCCTTGCTGATCGAGTTAATAAACTTGAGGGAGGTACAACTCCAGCCCAAAAAGAAAACCCAAAAGACGATTTAGTAGAAGAGCCAGTAGATGATGACGGATTACCATTCTAATATGATTACTTACCAACTAGCAAAGGAGTTAAAGGAGGCAGGGTTTCCACAGGAAGTGACCTGGTATTACGTGGGCGAGAGTAAAGAGCTGGAAACAGAAGACCATTGGTTGACGGTTGACTGGGAGTGGGGAGATTGCAGAGAGTGGTGTGATGTTGATCATCTTGCTTGCCCCACCCTATCAGAACTAATAGAGGCGGTGGGAGATTATGTTTCTCTGGTTGGGACAGAAGGCGCTTTCGTTGCAAGCAGTTCGGCAAGTGTTGCCCCAGAGTTTTTCGGTGCTACCCCAGAAGAAGCAGTAGCTAAACTATGGTTAGCACTTAACAGAAAAGCATGAGTTACGACGATGAAAATAGGCAGTGGGCATGGGACCAATTAAAGAGTGCGGGTACTGCGCTGAAAAGGCTTGAGGGGAAGTTGTTTGAAGCAGAAACGCCAGAAGAATATTTCTTAAACGAATTACCAAATGAACGAATTTAATCCAACCAGGGCTATTCAAACGCTTAAACAAAATGCGATTGATATAGCAAAGAAAGGGGCAGAACTGCACAAGCTGCGGCTAAAGTTTATCGTAGCAAAGGCTATGCTGATGGACGCAGAACAGAGCGCAAGGCGTGGACTATTTGAAGACAAGGCGGACGTGAAGGCATCTCTTGTAAGGGACTGGATAAAATGGTGCGTAAGTGCTGAACAAAAGACCCATGACGAGCTACAAGAAAAAATCAGGGACGTTAAGGAGCAAATAGAAATAATGATTGAGGTGAACAATAGCCTAAAGGCATCTCATAGGATCATAGAACTTGAGGCTAAAAACATGATGTAATAATTAACACTAGGCTTATGAAAATAATATTTCTGTTCGCAATTGTGACGCTGTTTGTATTCTCCCTCTTTGTGTTCAAACTAGCGCTGAAAATAATTAAAGAGGAAAGGTATATCAGGACATCTATTAAAAAATCTAACCCAAGAAAAAATGTACGAAGAGAGTAATTCAACTAAATATATCATTAAACTGATTGCATGTGGAGTGTCAGCGGTAGTGGCTTTGTCCCTAATATTTATGAGCTTTGAAACTGTATCGGCTGGTGAGCGTGGAGTGGTGTTGAGATGGGGAGCTTATGACGGAGTGTTAGAAGAGGGCTTCCATGTTATCAATCCTTTTTCTATGTCTATTAAAACAATGAATGTCCAAACTCAAAAGGTAGAAGTTACAGCGGATGCAGCAAGTAAAGACTTACAAAGTGCAAATTCTGTTGTGGCTTTAAATTATCATGTTGATCCAGCAAGGGTGGGAACTCTTTACCAACAAATTGGTAGGGATTATGAGGCTCAAGTAATTGCACCAGCTATACAGGAGGCAGTGAAATCTGGAACAGCTTTGTTTACAGCCGAAGAGCTTATATCTAGAAGAGCAGAGGTAAAAGAAGCTGTTAAGAATAACCTGGTTGCTAGGCTTGATAAGTTTTATATCCTTGTTGACGACTTTAGTATCGTGAACTTTGAGTTTTCTCCACAGTTTGATGCAGCTATTGAAGCTAAACAGGTTGCAGAACAACAAGCGCTACAGGCTGAAAACGATTTAAGAAGGATTGAGGTTGAAGCGAAACAAACTATTGAGAGTGCAAAGGCTGAAGCCGAAGCAATTAGAATAAAGGCTCAAGCGATTACTCAACAAGGCGGAAAAGACTATGTTGAGTTAAAAACTGTAGAGAAGTGGAACGGAGTGTTACCTGTTAACATGTACGGCTCTGCGCCTACACCATTTATAAACATAAAATAAAAACCTATGCGAATACATGCAACATTGCCGAACGGAAAAAAGAAGCCGCACGGTGAATACAGGAACGGGATCTTTACCAGGAGGATAGGACCACAAACTGTTAGATGGTCGGACAAAACTATCCCCCTAAACAGTAGCGTGATTCCACAACTGGATAAGCTGAAATGTCAGCACTTGAGCTTCATATATATTGGAGCCAAAGATAAAACAATTTACGGAATATCTTATAAGAAGGCTAAAGCTGTTGGAGAAATGGTTACAAACGAACACGGAGAAAGAGATTTGCGAATACCCCTTGTTGCATGTTCTGTAAAGGACGTAATTCCTTATCAGGCTAAAGAGGAGGGGGCAGAGGTAGAGATAGTAAAGCCTAGCCAGGAGGCATTGTTTAAGGTCAATACGGAAAATCGTTAAATACGGGTGGTGGTGGAATAGGTAGACACAGGCTGAAACGCTTTAGATAAAGAAACTGCTGTCGTGTGATACTAGAGAGGCGTATCAATAAATGAGGGCAAAACGAGGAACTAACAGCGACGTTGCAGTGGTGCAAATCCCTGCCCACCCAACTATTAACCGATAACTAAACATAAGATGAATAAAACATTATGGCAAAGAATAAAAATCGCATGGAGAATTGTATTAAATAAGCAACCAGTGCCTAAAATACACTCCTTTACTTTTATCTCACACATCAAGCTAAAGAATTCCCGATGGAGATTTTATTCTTCAACACTTACCTTTGATTGGAGCAATGACTGGTATATGGAGCAAATGTTTATGCCCTACTCTCACAGGAGCAAAACACAATATGTGGCAGGAAGCATTGCTGACCTAAAGGTGCTAGACAATGGAGAGGTTCACACTAAAGTCAAATAACTAACCAATAACTAAACACAAGATGGGTAGACCAGAACATTTAAATTGCGTAAACACAGCGGAGGGAATTAGTAGAATTAACGCAGACCAAAGTTATTACGACTCTGATCCAGAAGGTTATGAGAGGAGAGAACAAGAGTACAGGGAACAGTATGAACGAGAGGCATATGAGAGAGTAATTGAGGAGAGAAACATGAGTGAGGAACAGTCGAGAAACGATAGCGGATTGCCATTTTAAATTAATCAATAACTAAACATAAGATGATTTCACTTGGCTGGCTGCCCTCGATGTTTGCAGCAATGAGTAGGCAAAGAAAAAGACCTGAAACCGAGGAAGAAAGAGTGCATAGGATAAATAGTCAATCACTCAACAATAGAATTAATGATGAGTATGAGTGTGCTTCTACGAGATGTTTAAAGTGTAACCACGTTGGAATGAATTATGAAAGGCATTTAATGCTCGGAGTTTGTAGGAATTGTGGTGAGGAATTATCAATGGAATTTATTAGAAACTATCTTAACCAACAACCACCCATGAAAATAGAATAACTACTAATCAATAACTAAACATAATATGAGCGAACTAGAAGCATTACAAAAAGAAGCAGAAGACCTTTTGAGCGGAATGATTACATCGGAGTCCGTAAAGTCTTTTGAGATATTTGCTATTAAAACACTAATATCAATCGCCTATTTGAGAGGGCAAAACAAAGTATTAAATGAGCAATTAAACAAATAAGCCTATGTGGAACATTTATCACTTATTTGCAGTCGTTTACACCTTTATGCAGTGGGGCTTTTGGTATGGTGTGCTGTCAATATTTTTGCCAATTTTCCCAATGATTGATATAATAAGATATGCTTTTAATTAGGTTTATATGAGTATAGTTTTAGATCATGGAGATTATGCAACCGCTAGGACATGGGACCAAGGACAATCCTTAACATGTGTATCTCATGCTTTCTTTGCACTACTAGCAGAACACGTACAACAACACACCGAGAAAATAGTAGAGTTTGATTTCTACAAGTACCATGACGAAGCAGAAGAATATAAAAAGAAACATGGCGGCAATAGAGTTGTTGCTTTGTGTATGATCGCTAAAGATAGAGGATTTAAAACAAAGACAGGAGAGCTAGTAAAGATAGGGGGCTACAGAAGATACGCAGCCTATAGAAATTTTAAATGGTTGTGCAGGATAATCCAAACCGCAGGACCGTTTCTGTTATCTGTACATCTTTATAAAGGACATTCTTTAAATCCTAGTGCTGATATTATCACAACACCAAAGGGTGCAAGAAAAGGAACAAGCCACATGGTAATGATTAGAGGATTTGATTTCCCTAGTAGATGGCTACGTATTCAGAATAGTTGGTACTCAAAAGATGAAGACAACGTTAAGTGGCTACCACATGACGCTTTAGTTAAGATGTGTCAGTACATGTACTACGTTAAGGATGTAACAATTAAATAATATGAATCCAGATGGGAAAAAATGGGACAAGCAAACACTCTATCACTACAACGAAGCTCAAATACATATCATGCAATTCCAGCGACGAGCTGGCGTCATTAGTAATCCGATACAGTACGTTACCTGGGCAAAAGCATTTGAACTACTGGCACACAGGGATATCGAAGGGCTACGTGAAGAGGTTGAACGGTTAGCAATGGACCAGGTTGCTATGAGAGAACAGGAGATAATAGAAGAAACACTTAAAAGAAGATAATGAAAGGATATAGTGTAGAAATAGAGATAGATGAAGTTCCGCCCACAATGAACACTATGTACCCCACAAGCAGGCAGGGCAGGAGATACCTATCAAAGAAGGGGAAGGAGTTTAAGGAGTACGTCCAGTTTCACTTGCTTAACTTAATCAACACTAAACGAATCAAGCCGTTTGGAGATAAGCGAGTTTGTATGTATTACGAATTCCACTTTAAGGGGAAACGTAAAAGGGATACATCGAACTATGTTAAAGCTATGGAGGATAGTTTTACAGGATTATTGTTTGATGACGATGAACAAGTAGACGACTTCAGGGCTAAAAGATTCTATCACGCAGAATATAACCACACTGTAATTAAAGCTTATGAACTTAAAGAAGTGGCATAAGGCTGTATGCGAAAGAGATATGTATGTATGCCAAGTATGTGGTAAGGATTTTAGTTATCCTATGTATTTTAATGGAGATAAAAACCAATATGTTTGTGGACATCATGTGTCTAGCCAGGGGTCGTCCCCAGCCGAAAGGTTTAACGTAGATAACGGAGTGTGCGTTTGCTCTCCATGTCATCACGATATTCATACAGGTAAAGCGGTATTGGAAAGCCACTATCTTGATAATAGCTCCCAATAACGATAGCACGTTCCCTGCTTGACAGTTTTTTGCGTCCAGGAGTGCTTAATGCGCTCTTATTTTTGTATCTTATATAGACCAGTGCCGATACCAAACACTATTGCTCCAATAGTCCCCATCTCTGCTAGTACTGCTTGAGTGGCTTCTTCACCAACAAAGGCTACTGATAAGCCAAAGGCAACAGCTATCAAAACACTGTACCCCAAAGAGAACATGCGAGGATCAATATTGGGATAGATCATTTTAAGCAAGCCTACCACCATTGGCATTAATGGTCCGAATACCAATATCACGTTTGTTACTTCCATAGTTTATTTGTTTAATAGATCATAATTTTTTAAAGTTTGCCAAAGCTCAACCCTAGTCATAGGATCGTCAGGTCTTTCTCCGCTCTTGCTAATGCCGTTTTCAACAGCCCAGGCAGCGGCTTCCTTCTTCCAGTCATTAACACCTTCTGAATCCTGGATGTTTTTAATATAACTTATAGGCTCGGCATAGTATTCTCTCACCTTATCAAGTGACATCATTGACGTATACTTGGTCCAACTTGAAAGCTCTTTCTTGATAATGTCGAAGTGGAGATGTGGACTCCAGTTTCCTCCAGTTCCTCCACAATGTCCGATGACATCACCTTCTTTAACTTTCTTTCCAACCACCACTCTAAAATCAAGCAGGTGAGTATACCTAGACCAAATACCATAGTCAGGATGATTTATGACCACAAGACACCCCCAACCCTTGCCAGTATCCCTGGCGAATACAACTTCTCCATTTGCAATTGATTTAACTTCTTTGCCAAGATCTTGATCAGGACGACCATAGTTAAGATCCACACCGCTATGTAGCTGGTATGCATTAACCTTGTCCAGGTAGTCATGACCCAAGTGCGTATATTCCATCGGAAATATCATACTTCGATTTGTTAATATGTATACAACGCTAGCATATATCTTAAACAATGTCCAATTCTAGGGAGGTACAACACTACTTCGACCTCCTAGACCTGTTCATTGACTTTGTCAGTATCCGTAAATTAGATAGGGTATTAGACCCACCTTTTGTAATAGGCTTAATATGATCTACATCTTTACCTTTTAGCGCAGCTTTACCGTGTTTCTCCTCCATGATACGCCTAGCAAGCACGTTTATAGACCTTGCTTGTCTTCTGGCTGGTGTTGAGTCCCTTTTTTTATTATAAGCCTTTAAATCAGCTTTATTTTTGTATGGCACTGGTGGGTTGTTAAAGGATGTTGGTTTTTATTATACATTGGCTCTTGACTCTTGTACATAATTGGAATATTATGTGCTTGCATAACGTGAATCTAAGAGCCTTATATAGTGGGTGAAAGACACTGGGAGAGAAATCCTACTCATGTTATGCACCTCACCTGCTATATAG
>Ga0196901_1000763_pt1 | contig 16618 bp, 22 predicted proteins | sample CB_VirMetaG_FD_169099 | JGI IMG/M metagenome (GOLD analysis project Ga0196901, IMG submission 169099) | Freshwater to marine saline gradient viral communities from Chesapeake Bay - CB_1504_1 Viral MetaG (v3) (version 3) | ecosystem: Environmental > Aquatic > Marine > Coastal | place: USA... | reverse complement strand
ACAACTTTAGTGCTCATAGTTTTCTTCTTAAGTTTAAGTAGGCAGGCTCTGTACTGAACAAGAACTCTTGCCACACTCCTTCTAATTCTTCAATAGTTTCGGGTTTGTATATTTTAATATTTGGTAGTGCGGCCAATACCTGTTCATCATCGTGTGCCCAATGGCTCATACCATCGTGACTATAATCATAATCTCTACCACTGCCTAGCAACTTAACAGGAATCCGTTCGTGATTAACATAGTTGCGTAGCAGTTCAAATGGTCTGTATAATAAGAAACTGCTCATTGAGTAGCACACAGGTACAAGTCCTTCTCTGGCCATACCTATTGCTGATCCAATCATTAAAAACTCTGCGGCACCAACGTTGTAGAAACGTTCCGGAAACGCCGCACGTATTTGATCTAGTATGCCAAAGCCCAAGTCAGCGGTTACAACACGCACATCTTCAGCATTGACCATGCTACCTAGCAGTAAGTCTGCCGCTTCACGACGCATTTATAACCTCCTCATAATCTTTCTCATTCATTACGTAATAGTGTGTTAGTAAATTCTGCGCAAATGACCAACGTGGTGTTTCACTTAGCCTAATCTTAACGCTGGGACAAAACGCACGTATTCTGTTTACTAACTGTCCTGTATGAATTGGGTCGTAAGCACCCATTCCATTAATGTTAGCGTACACTCTAATGTTTCTAATATTGTTGTCAGCAATAAAGCGTAGGCTTTCCCATATACTTCCTTCAGCGGCCTCCCCGTCCGATATCATACACCATACTGTTTTGTCGGGTGTTGCTAATGCGTGTCCAATAGCAATAGGGAGACCACTGCCAAGACTGCCTGTACTACAGTACAAATGATTTTCAGGATCTATACCAGGATGGATACCATGTTTGTGCAACATGGCTATGGGGTCAACTCCATAGTATTTCTCGAGAACAACGTACAAGGCAAGTCCGGCGTGGCCGTTACTTAATATAAAGACTTCATCATCTTTACGCTCTGCGTATATTTCTTCAATAATAGGCAGTGCGCTAAGTGTACTGCTAAGATGACTTAGTCTTTCTTGATATGTTATGTCTATAAGTCTGCGTGTTAGTTCGTTCATTACTTGTATGCGTATAGTTGGTCGTGTATTACAGGCTCAACTGTGTAGCCAAAGTTTTTAAGCATAGCGCCAAGTACTTCTCTGTTGGCGCCTAAGTTACCTGGCCATGGTTGCTCGCCACTGTTAGTTTGATGTACTTCAACAAACCAAAAGTTAATCTTATCTACTACAGGAGCAAGTGTTGCTTCTGTTAATGAGATCATTTCCGATCCTTCAATATCACACTTAACAAAGTCAACTTGATCTAAGTTACAGGTTGTAAGCAAACTCTCTAGTGTAATACCTGGCACAGTTATTTCTTCACCTCTGCGATTAACTAGACTGTTTGTTGTGCTGTTTTCATTTAAGAAAAATGAAACATCTGCATTGGCGTTTGAAATCGCATATTGTTGTGCTTCAATTACAGGCTGTTCAGCAGTTAATTCATTCATTATCATATAGGTTGTGGGAACTGCTTCCACAGCAACAATTCTTTTACAACTGTCTGCGGCGTATAAACTAAACAGGCCTACATTTGCACCCAAGTCTAGTACTGTCATATCTGTTCTGCCAGCAAAGATTGGATCATACATACGTTCTACATTTATTTGATTTAAAATAGTATCAACGTGATTTTCTGGATCACTAAAATGTGCTATAGATCCAACTGAGTTTGCTACAACTTTTAATTCGTTGCCTTTACTGGTCCTGAGTGTTTTTTCTATCATAATGCGCTTTCATTAAAAAATAACTTATACCTTCTTCTAAAGAATAATCACAGGTAAAACCAAACTGTTTTGCTTTGCTAGTATCACACTTCCACAGTCTGCTTTCAAATGACTTCTTCAACTCAAATACTTCTGTTACTGGTGCTGTTCTTTGTGTTACTTTTTCAAATAACTGTAGCACTTCCTTGTTACTGGTCTGTACTCCACTACCAAAGTTGTAAATCTCGCCTGGCGGTATGTTATCAAGCCTTGCTAACATATCTATTCCACGTAAAAAATCATGTACGTAGATAAAGTCATGATAGCCTTCGTATAGATTCATTGGCTCTTCGTACTTAAATGCTCTCCATAAATGCGGAAACAATCTATGTGGACGCTCCCCTGGGCCAAATACACTATATGGCCTTGCTATGTAAATCTTTAAGTTGTGCGCTCTAGCCCAACCTTGACATAGTAGTGTCGCGGCACCTTTGGTACCTTGATAAAAGTCCACAGGCTTTAGTAATGTTTCTTCTGAACTTGCGTATTCTGTTGGCCCATACTCACTGCTACTGCCAATCTGCACCATACGACACTTGGACGCTTTTACATACTCTAGTATTTTGTATGTCAGCATGATGTTTGGCTCAAACATCTTTTCAGCATCGTATATTTCAGCGGCGCAGTTTACAACTACATCAGGTTGAAAGTGGCCTAATTCAGCGGTTATGTCCTTACTGCGTATATGTGACTTAACTATATGACCACGAGTATAGTAATAATCAGCAAGATTACTGCCTACGAATCCTGTTGCACCTGTGATGTAAACTCTCATCTAATTATTTGTCTACCAACACTCTCTGCTCTTCTGAGTCTAGTGTCTTTATATGTGCCGGGCCAGTGTACAATCCAATCGCCTTGCTCCCACGCACCTGAATTACCCATAATATCAAAACGTGCATCACAGTAATCATAAATTTCAGGCTCGTAACTGTTCATATACTTTTGTGGCACAATTTTTACAATGTTTTGATACTCATCAATAGTGTCAATAACCACCTGTTGTTCTGCCCATTCTACGTCTACGTAGTCAGGCTCTTTGTCTATGATCATTTGTAAGTATGCACGACCTTGCTCCGAATTACGAGCTAAAAAGTTACCAGTGTTTAGGTTTAATCTGTCTACTGGAACTATAAAATGATAGTCGTTGTCAATCTTGTCATCTATGCTAACTGTAAGATTAGTGATCATAGCATCACACTCTGAAAATAACAGCCAGTCGATTTCAGGATGCAGTTTAAAAAGTTCTAATGTATAATGAATTTTGTTGAAGCCTGTGATCTTGCTGTACTTCATTTCGGTAAGTTCAAAGAACCGATAACCGTAGCGTTCACAGTATTCAATTTTAGGGCGGTTTGTTAGTTCGGCGAGGTCACGATAGCCATCGTCGTACAGAGTTGCTACTGCATGCATAATTGTCCTTGAAAATCATTTGTAAGAATATTTATTATACTAAGTATTGCTATGAAAATATACGACTGTTTTACCTTTTACAACGAATTTGAACTTCTCGAGTTGAGATTGGCAGAATTATATGATTATGTTGATCACTTTGTTATAGTAGAAGCAGATACAACATTCCAAAATAAACGCAAAGACTTATTGTACTACAACAATCGTGAAAGATTCAAGCAGTGGGAAGACAAGATAATTTATTATCCTGTTACAGATATGCCTGTACACGCAGATACTTGGGGCAGAGAGCGACATCAGCGTAACAGTATTCTCAAAGCAGTTGTTGGAGCAGACGATAATGACATTATTGTTATTAGCGATATAGACGAAATACCCAGAGTAGAAACTATACAAAAATTGCGTAGCAGTGATGCGGCAGTTTGGGGATTTAGAATGCCCTTGTTTAACTTTCGCTTTAACTATATGTTGACAAACCAAGACTGCTATGTAGTATGGTCGGGTGCTTGCCGCAAACGACATCTACAAGACGCAGAAGACTTTAGACGTACTAGACACTACCTAGCCACATTCCCTTACAATCACAATGCAAGTGGTATACAGATAATGGAACACGCTGGTTGGCACTTTACTTATTTTGGTAATGAAGAATTTGCCCGTCAAAAGATACAGAGCTTTGCTCATGATGAAACCAACAAGCCTGAGATACTTGATCAATTGAACATTGAGGAAAGTATACAGAAAGGTACAGGCATTATACAAACAGATGCAGACTATGTTTTCAAACCAGTTGCACTTGACGATTACTTTACAGAGCGTATGCGTTCTAGCAGTAGTGTAATCGCAGGCAACTTCCCTTCTGCACGAACCTTCCTCCCTGTGTAACAAAAATTTAATCTAGTTGTAACACTTTTGTAACATTTCTCTGTTTAAATAATCAAGTGCAAAGCACAATGATGTACATTTAATAAAGGAAAATCCAAAAATGAAAAAAATCTTCGCAACACTACTAATGGCTTTTAGCTCTTTAGCATTTGCAGGAAGTACAATACATGGTGCGGGTGCTACATTCCCATATCCATTATATGCCAAGTGGGCAACAGCCTATGAAGCAGAAACAGGTGTTAAGTTAAATTATCAATCAATTGGTTCCGGTGGCGGGATCAAACAAATCAAAGCAAAGACAGTAGACTTTGGCGCCAGCGATGCTCCATTAAAACAGGAAGAGTTGGATGAATACGGTCTAGTACAGTTTCCAGTTATTGCTGGAACAGTAGTAACACCAGTAAACTTACCAGGAGTTGATGTTAGTAAAATGTCTTTAACAATAGACATCATTAGCGACATTTATTTAGGTAAGATTACTAAATGGAACGACCCAGCAATACAAGCATTGAACCCTAGTTTAGAATTACCAAACAAAAGTATTGTTCCAGTACGTAGAGCAGATGGCTCTGGTACAACATACTTGTTTAGTAAAAACCTAAGCAAAGAGTTTCAAGAAAAAGTTGGTGTAGGCAAAACTCTAGCATGGCCAGTGGGTGTGGGTGGTAAGGGTAACGAAGGTGTTGCCGCTTATGTTAAGCAATTACCATACTCAATTGGTTACGTTGAAAATGCATACGCTAAGTCAAACGGACTACCTACTCCTGCTATTGACAAAGTAATGAAGGGCGAAAGTTTCATTATTATGTACAAGCAGAGTGCTAACCCAGAAGCCGCAAAAGATGTTAAAGCATTTTACTTGTGGGGTATGACTAAGGGTAAGAAGTTTGCTGAAGAACTATTTTATTATCCATTAGATGCTGACGCAATTAAAGCAAGTCAGAAGATAATGGACGAAGTTAAGTAATTGTAAGAAAAACCGGGCATAACGATAGAGTGTCCCTGGAGCTCGTAACCAGGATTAGTTAACTATGTTGTTAATGAGCAACACAACTCTATAAGTAATTGCCGTAGTTGCTAGGGAAGTGTTACATTATGTGGCATTTTAACAACAACTTAAATTGGAGATAATAAATGAAAAAAATCGTAGCATTAGTATCAGCCGCATTATTAGGACTATCTGTTAATGCGTATTCAGATGATAATTGGAATACATCAGAACATAACTATAACATTGACAGCGGTAAGTGGGGTTTAGAAATCCGTACAATGGGTAACGACGACTATGACCACGTTGAAGGCAAGTACAAGTTAGCAGATAACTTAGAGTTTGCATTACGTTATGCAGAAGATGGTGTCGACACAGAAATTCGTCCAAAGTTAACACATAAAATTCTTAAGGCAGGTCCTTTAAGTCTTGCACACAGAATTGAGTATCGTTACTTTGAAGGTACAAAAGACGACAACTGGAGATACCGTGGTATTATCGGCTTTAACGCAGGTGATGCATGGATCAAAATGCAACCACGTTGGACATTTGGCGCTGGCAAAACTGGCGATGCTAAAATTGACGATGTTAAATGGCAAGCAGGTTACGACTTTACACTTGCTAAAGATGAAAACTCAAGCGTTAAGTTCACACCATACGTTGAGTACTTAACAGCAGGTGAAGATGATGGTTGGGCAAAAACCCACATGATCCTCGGCACAAAACTAGCTGTTAAATTCTAATTGACATTTATTAGTTAATTAAATATAATAGAAGGGTAGGCAACTACCCTTTTATTTTGGAGGCACATGCATTTTCATCTACACGGCTACGGATACGTAGGACGAGCCATATACAACAAGTTTAGTCAACGTGATACGTTTACTATATTTGATCCACTTTATCCAGAATTAGAAACTACCCCAAACAAAGAAGCCAACGGTGTTATTGTCTGTGTACCTACACCCGAAGACGAAGCGGGCAGTTGCGACTTTACACAGGTTAGTCGGGTTGTAAAGCGTTATGACAAACACACGCCAATCCTAATCAAAAGTACTATAAGCCAAGAAGCCGCTGATCATTTAGCCGACTGGAACATTACATTTAATCCAGAGTTCTTACGTGCTGTTACAGCAGACGAGGACTATGAAAAGCAAACACACATATATTTAGGTGGTAGTGATACTGCATTTTGGGAAATGGTGTTTTTTAGACACTTTAGCAAAGCCTACGTAGTCAAGAGCAATATCCCGACTCTAATACTAACCAAATACTTTAGAAACGCATTCCTAGCAACCAAAGTTGCGTTTTTTAATCAAATATTTGACATTTGTCAAAAGCAGGGTGTGGACTATAATTTAGTTAGAGAGTATGTAACCGCAGATGAACGTATAGGCACTAGCCACACAGAAGTAACAGCAGAGCGTGGATTTGGCGGAGCCTGTTTCCCTAAGGATACTAGGGCATTAGTGTTTGAACACCCAGAAGCAACACTGGTACAAGAGGCTATTCGATATAACAACAAAATACGATAAATATCGTAATGCGATACTACGACCTAATTAGAGAATACAGCCGAGACAAGACAGTCGAAAACTGGGGTAAAAAGATGTGGGATCGCATCAGTAAGGATAGAGAGGCACCACAAGACGTTACTGACCCAGAACAACAAAAGGAATTAATCGCATCCTATATAGAAACTCTAGAACGTGCTGATCCAACAAAGAATAAACAGTACGTGCAGAACCTGATCAAGTTCTATATCAGCGGAGAGAGACTCGAAGACCTGAAGAGCACCGCAGTAGACTACCTCATCAAGTTCCACAAGCTCAAAGCAAAGAAACAGATTCCGTCACCACGCAACGACATAAACCGTTATGCGAGTTTTGGTGACTTCGCCAGCGTTATAGATGAATATCCAGATCCTGAAAAGGCAGAAAAGTCCAAAGGTGAGGCTATAGAAGTATACAAAGATGCCAATGTACGTATTATAACACCCAAAAATGAAGAGGCGGCTTGTTATTATGGACAGGGCACTCGTTGGTGTACTGCGGCTGACAACAACAATATGTTTAATGAGTATAATAAAGACGGCCCTATGTATATATTGTTACCTACTAAGCCACAACATGACGGAGAGAAATATCAGATACATCCAGAATCTGGCCAGTACATGGATGAGAGTGATTCAAGCGTGTTTATTAAAGATCTAATGTACCGTTTTGGTCCAGGATTTGAGGCCTGGTTGTTTAAGGCGGATCCTAGTCTTCGATTACAAATAGAATTTTATCCTGACGATGCCAAACTGGAATCTGCTTGGCAAGACATAGCAGAGATGGTTCAGGACAAGATTTTCGATACAATGTCCGAATGGGAAGTCAGTGATGACTATTATTACTCATGGTTAAAAGATAACGACTATGTAGATGAAGAAGGTGACATTAAAGATAATGCTCCGCCATATGACGAATACAGCGAAGAAGCGGGTGAATGGCAACATAATATGTTAGAAGTTGGTCGGATGTCAGCCAGTGAGATCAGAGGACTTGCTAGTTTATATTTGGATATGGGTCATACACAGTATCCTAGGCAAATCAATGAGTTAGATGAGGTGTATGGTTATGCCATTCAAGATGCCGCTGAGAATAGTCGCGGCATAAGAGAGACAATGGGCCTAGACACATGGCTGTACAGAAATGTAAGGGTTGATTACAAAAACGGTGAGATCAACGTAGTCCGTGTAGACAATAAAGGTAATCGAATAAAGTAATAAAAGTTGACAAAACTCTTAAAAACATATACAATAGGCTTCTAATCAACTAAAAAGAGGCATTATATGTTTGAAAACATCGATATACGCAAAGTAGCAAATGGTTATATTGTTGCAGTTACTACCGAAGATGGTGAAACACACGAATACGTTTATGACACGCCTCGTAAAGTTATGAGTTGTGTAAAACGATTTGTCAATCCTAAAGTTTCAGGTGACGATTAATACACCGCTAAATAGAGTTATTCGAATACCAATGGAGGTGTATGTCAAAGACAGTATTGATTACTGGCGGTGCCGGCTTTATCGCACACCATGTAATAGATAAAATCCTACGAGAAACTGATTGGAAAATTGTTAGTCTTGACAGACTAGATATTTCAGGCAACCTAAACAGACTACACGACATGCTTCAGGACCACGATCCCAAGGCAGTCGCTAGTCGCATGAGAATCATTTTCCATGACCTAAAAGCAGAAGTCAACAGCCAAATTGTACAGGACATTGGCCCAGTTGACATCGTGCTACATCTTGCCGCGGGCAGTCATGTAGATCGCAGTATCACATATCCAATGGAGTTTGTACAGGACAACGTTGTTGGTACTGTGAACATGCTGGACTATGCAAGAAAACACTTGCCCAACCTTGAGCGTTTTGTTTACTTCAGTACTGACGAAATATATGGCATAGCACCACCCGGTGTTGCCTATAAAGAGTATGACAGGTATAACAGTACCAATCCATACAGCGCATCAAAAGCGGCCGCTGAAGAGTTTTGTGTAGCATACGAAAATACTTACAAGATGCCTATAGTAGTTACGCACACCATGAACGTGTTTGGTGAGCGACAGCATCCTGAAAAGTTTATTCCAATGACCATACAGAACGTGCGTGATGGTAATAAAGTTATTATTCACGCAGATCCAACACGCACAGTTGCTGGATCGAGAATGTACATACACGCCAAGGATGTTGCTGAAGGGTTGATGTTTATTCTTAACTTGAAAGACTATGTACACACAGGTGACTACGGACACGCACATTGTCCTAAATTTAATTTAGTGGGCACAGAAGAAGTTGATAACCTACAGTTGGCACAATGGATTGCTGACGCAGTAGGCAAACCGCTCAACTACGAAATGACAGACTTTCACACTAGCCGACCAGGACACGATATGCGTTATGCACTAGACGGTAGTCTACTGGCAAGCCTAGGTTGGGAACCAAAGATTAAACTAAGCGAACGTATTAAAGAAATGGTCCAGTGGACACTAGAAAACAACAGGTGGTTGCGTAATAATGGTTAAGCATTGTTTTGTAGTAACAAGCGCAGTAAATTCAAAGTTTGGTGTATACAGCCCAGCGGCCAGACTACAACAAACACTGGCAACACTCAGCACAATTAAAAGCTGGGCACCAGACTCAAAGATCATAGTAATGGAGTGTACCGGAACACCACTAACAGATGCCCAGAGTGAACTGTTAGAAGAACGTTCAGACTTGCTAATTGATTACAGCACGGACGCCGATGTCCAGGCGATTTATAGCAGTACTGATAACTGGGATATTGTAAAAAACAGTACTGAGATAATGTGCTTCGGTAAAACACTTCGCCTATGTTTAGATGACGGCGACTTTGACGGATGTGATAGAGTTCACAAGATGTCGGGTCGTTATCTTCTAAATGATAAGTTCAACTTACAAGTATATGAGAACAATCCAGATCGTATTATTATTGGACGCAAGTACAGGAGTCAGTTTCCGTTTGAAGTGACAGGCATTGAACTACAGTACATGGCTAGACTTTGGTCGTGGCCTGCAAATCAAACAGAACGTATTATTAAAGTATATGAAGACAGTTTAAACTATATGGCAGAACGTGTTGCTAACAATGGTTATGCAGATATTGAACACGTACTATACAAGTTTTTACCTGGAGATTTAGTAACAGAAATAGATGAGGTAGGTGTTGAAGGCAGTATTGCTCCAACTGGACAAGAAATCAAAAACTAATGGAAAACTGTGAAGCACTACACGAATGTTTAGCCTGTGGTAATGACGATCTAGAACTAACGTTAAATCTTGGGGATCAACCTTTAGCAAATAACTTTTTGTCCGAACCGGGACAAAATAAATTTTATCCACTAGCAGTAAACAGATGTACTCGTTGTTATCACCTACAGTTAACACACGTTGTTGACCCAGCAATAATTTACAAAAACTATGCGTATGTAAGTGGTACTAGTCAAACCTATGTTGACTATATGCGTTGGTTCGCTGATTGGACAGAAGAATACAGAGGCAGAAGTCGAGGCCGTGTATTAGATATTGGATGTAACGATGGTACACAGTTACACTTCTTTGGTCTTAAAGGATTTATGACCACTGGAGTTGACCCTGCTGAAAACTTACAGAATATTAATCGTCGTAAGTTTGATGAACGCATACTGGGTTTTTGGGATGAAGAAACTGTAGCCAAAATTGGCAATAAAAAGTTTGATATAGTGGTTGCACAAAATGCCTTTGCACACAATCCCAACCCGCTAAAGTATCTACAGTTGCTAAAGCCACTAATGCAAGATGACGGCTTGTTCTTTATACAAACAAGCCAAAGTGAAATGGTACAGAACGGAGAGTTTGATACCATCTATCACGAACACGTAAACTTCTACAATGTAGAGTCTATGGAGCAGTTGTGTTTACGTGCTGGTTGGTTCTTATATGATGTTGTTAAAACACCAATACACGGTAAGAGTTATGTATTTGTGTTAAGCACAACTAAGTTTGCACCACGGCACATAATGAATGCAAAGCGATTAGAAAGTGTATTGTATCATGATGAAACATACACAGCCTGGGCCTATAGGGCACATGAGATTGCAAAGGAATACGATACCGCTATAAATGACCTACAGTCCAAAGGGTATACACTGGTAGGATACGGTGCCGCGGCAAAGGGCAATACATTCTTAAACTATGTCAATACTACACTAGACATTATCATTGATGATAATGAACTAAAACAGAACACATACAGCCCAGGAAAAGACATTCCAGTTGTTAGTATGAAGTCAGCAATGCAACAGATAAAAGACAAAGAACGTGTTGCGTTTGTACCACTGGCGTGGAATGTGTTCGATGAGATCAAAAAGAAAATTGTCAAGAGTAGACGAAATAATACAGACTTATTTGTGAGATATTTCCCGGAGGTAAAAATTGAAACTACCTCCTAACTATCCAGCAACAGATATACTGGTACGGCGTCGTGCCGCACTGGGCGATGCTATTATGGCTACTGGTGTTGTACGTGAACTAAAGAATCGTTTTCCAAATAGCAACATTGACGTTGCTACAGAGTTTTTGGAAGTGTTTAACAACAGTCCTCACATAAGACACTTGTACCATACCAACGCAATGCCAGACCCCGGCAGGTATGCAATGTATGTAGACTTAGATGATGCATACGAAATAGCATCAGTAATGCACTACGTTGATTGTTATTTTTATCGTGCATTTGGCTCTGACATTGCTAACATTGAAAACATGACCCCAGAGCTACATCCAACTGCACAGGATCAACAAGTAGCCCAAGACTTTATGGAACAGTACAAACTGGACAAGTACATCTGCATACACATTAGACAGTGGTACTGGGCAATGAAGAATATGGCTTGGGAAACTTGGTATGAAGTATTTGAAAAACTGTTTACAGCTCGTGCAGACTTTAAGATAGTTTGTGTGGGTAGTGAGCAGGATGGCGTATTGGAGCATCCACTATTTGTGGATGCTAGAGGCAAATTAAACCTACAGCAGACTAGTGTACTAATGAACGGGGCCGACTGTTTTGTGGGCATTGACAGCGGACCATATCACATAGCAGTTGCCAGTGGCACACCCATTGTAAGTTTACATACGCACTTATCACCAGAACGTGTAGCACCACGTGAAGGCAAGGTCACAGTAGTAAAATCAAAAATAGATTGTGTAGGTTGTAATGAAATACAACCAAAGCCAGTAAGACAAATTAACTGTATTCACGGCCCCGAGGACTTTCGTTGTAGTAGGCTGTTCGATGCAGACGAAATTGCAACAGCAGTATTAGGATATCTATGAGCAAGGTATATAAACATTCAGGAACATTTGGAGATTTGATCTACAGCCTATTTGCTGTGGAGCGTATGGGTGGCGGTACTATTGCCATCGCACTTCGTAACATTGAGAAGTGCGTAAGTGAATATGGTTACAGACCCTGGGAAGTAGACGAAGCACACAAAGGTCGTTTTACAGAACGTGACTTTGATATGCTGAAGCCATTGCTATTGGCACAACCATATATTGACGATGTTGTAGTGTGGGACGGCACACACGATGTGGACTTAGACAAGTTTAGAGGTGTACTGTTCAGAGGCTTCGAAGGCAACTATGTACAGGCCATGTGTATGACACACAAGTTAGAATTTAGGATGGAAGACTATGATAAGACTTGGTTAACCAGTCCTGAACAACGTGTAGCACCTGTTGTAGTCAACAGAACGCTACGCTACAGAGATGAACAGAATGGTGATGCTGTTTGGCGAAAAATGTATCACGATGGTAACATGGGTGTTACTGCATTGTTTTTGGGTAACCAAAGAGAGCATGAAGACTTTGTCAACATGATTGGTCCCATTGAACATTATCCTATAGAAGATTTACTTGAAATGGCCGCAGTGATCAACGGATGCGATATGTTTGTGGGCAATCAGAGTATAGCCTATGCACTAGCAATGGGCTTAGGCAAAACAAGTGTATTAGAAACAATTAAAATAAAACCGCTGGCTAACAATGAGTGTTTCTTTCCACGTGACAATATAACTTACTTTTAAGATGATCTTTGTATTTGACACCTATGAACGTGGGGGTGTCTACTTACCAAACTTAGTAACAGACACCAGCATTGGATTTAGAAGTGAGCAGTGGTGGAACTTAGCCATTACTCCTCCCTACAGTTACGAGTTTAGATTCTTACGCTACCTATGGCAACACCGTATCAAGTATCGTGTAGAAAATGTACGTGACATAAACGAGCCCTGTGTATATCCTGTAAACTTAAACTACTTTGATCCCAAAATAGACTACATCAGTTTAGTCAGTGAATCAGCAAAAGCACTAGCCCGTCAAGGCCTGTGCACCATTTGGTTTTATTACAGCGAAGGCGACAACATACATTGGCATATTGATCGTTGCCTGCGTGAACAGTTGGATCAGCACAGTATCCCTTATGACCAATTTAAGTTTACCATTGCTAACCCAAGTGCAGAAGGCGAATTCTATTCGTATTTTCCAGACGATGAGCTTTACTACAAATATCTACACGCCAGTGGCGGATACATAACCAAACAGAACTTGGATCAGCGTACTCGAAAGTTTACCTGTCTAAATCGTGTGGACAAACCATTTAGAAGATTATTTGCCGCAACTCTAGTCGAACGTGGTGTTACTGACCAAGCATACTTCAGTTATACAGACCGCAAGTACCAAGTTGAGTACGAAACCAGAGACAGCGATGTGAGCCAATGGGATACTTGGGACCATACCGTATTAGAACGGTTTGCGCCACCCTACCGTTGCGATGAATTAGCAGACTATGAACACAACTCGCACAAACTGATAGATGAACGTTTCTTTCAAGATGCTTATTTTAATGTTATAGTTGAAACGCATATTAACAATCTGTTCCTAACAGAAAAAACATTCAAGCCCATACTAAACCTACAACCATTTGTTATTGTGGGTGCGCCACGCAGTTTACGACTCTTGCGTGAATTGGGCTACAAAACGTTCGGGGATTACGTAGACGAAAGTTATGATCTTGAAGATAACGCAGAACAGCGTTTAAAACTATGCTTAAAAGCAGTAGAGCAGATAGCCCATATGAGCCACGCAGAACACCAAGAAATGCAACAGGATATGGCAGAAATTCTCCTTTATAATCAACAGCATTTTCTGTCGGATAAGTCCGCTAAGTTGTTGAATTTGCTAGATAAAATAAGTCAATAAAAACAAGCACTTAGCACACTAGACCAAATTTTGGTTGACCTTTGGTCCAAAATCCTCTAAAATCGTATTTGTAGTACAGTTATTAATATAACTTTTAGGAGCTACAAATGGACGATAAGGAAACTAAGCACAGAAGCGCAGGGCAGTATGCTTGGGCGGCACGTATGAACGCAATTAGTACGAGTAACATGCATAAGCAAAACTACTCAGAAGCGCAAAAACTTAGGGCGGAGCAGATACGTCTTGCACTAGAGTTAGTTTACTATCACAAGGAAGTTATTACATCGTTTCGTTTAACTAAAATAGCAATTAAAGTAGACAAAGCAAGAGTTGCAGATAAGCAGGGTCTTGCACAACTAGAAGCAGATTGGGAAGCAGAGGGCATTACTAGTAAAAAGACGCCTCAGGGCATTATATACAGCATCAAAAAGCAAAAATAAGCATACGTAAGTCATTGATTTAAAACAACTAATTATTTTGGTTGACCTTTGGTCCAAAAGAGTCTATAATACGAAGTATATTAACTAATAACAAGGAGCTACAAATGGCTGATAACGCATTTGAAAATATGGTAGAGCAGGACGTTGATGTTATCCTTGACCAAGAAGTCAAGACTGAGTTTTACTGGAGAGATTGGTACCAAGGTACACTCTTTATTAACGGTATGAGCATTGAAGCTATGTATCGTGTACGTGATAGACTTCGTTCAATCTACGGTGATGTGCGTATGAGCAGATGTGGTCGTACTGACGAATACGCATTCGACTTTTGTTAACGGGAGGCTTTATGATTAGAAAAATAAAACAGGCTGAACTAAACGCTCTACAGGTTAAACTTAGAAAGAGCAATATCCTAAAACGTGAATGTGAAAACAACATCAAGCGCATCACAGAAATATTTGAAGAAGTGGCTAAGGGCGATATCAAAGTAATAGGTTGACACAGGACTCGAAAGAGTCTATAATACACGAATAATAAGAAAAACATTAATCAATTATCTTAAAGGAGCAATATGTCTACAGCATATATCAAAATTAAGTCTGGATCATACAGAAACAATGATGTATCCGGACGAGTATTTCAATTGGTCGAACAATACAAAACTGGTACCAATGGTGGATTTGTTACGGTCCTAAATGGTGGACAGTTTCCTAACTACCCAGAAAAACTTCGTGTCAAAGTAAATGGTGTCGCTGACTACGAATTTACTTCTGAGTCAGATCAAGCCGTACAGCAAATATTAGTCGAAGAAGATCCAAACGCTAATGCCAGTGACGAGGAGCGTATGGAGCAGATTGCTGAACGTTTTAAAATACTTGAGGACATGACCAAAGCGGCAACTGCAAATGAAATTACCGCAATGATCGTATCAGGCCCTCCGGGGGTTGGTAAGAGTTATGGTGTAGAGAAAGAAATTGAAAAGGCTACACTATTTGATCAGATCGCAGGACGCAGACTCAAGGCAGAAGTTGTTAAAGGTTCTGCAAGCCCAATCGGCTTGTACCAAACACTTTACAAGTATTCAGACAAGAACTGTTTGGTTGTGTTTGATGACTGTGACTCAATCTTAATGGATGATGTTGCTCTTAACCTGCTGAAAGGTGCGTTGGACTCAGGTAAGAAACGTAAGATCAGCTGGTTGAGTGAGTCTAGAGTATTGCGTAGTGAAGGTGTGCCTGACAGTTTTTATTTCAAAGGTAGTGTAATCTTCATAACTAACTTGAAGTTTGATAAGGTTAGATCGCAGAAGCTCAAAGACCACTTGGATGCGCTTCAGTCACGTTGCCACTATTTGGATCTTACACTGGACAGTATGCGTGACAAGATCTTACGTATCAAACAGATTGCTCGCTCTGGTGCGCTATTTGAAGAAATGGACATTAGCCAAGTTGGGCAAGATGAGATCATTGAGTTTATGGATACTAACAAGAACCGCTTACGTGAAATGAGTTTGCGTATGGCAATTAAGATTGCTCAGTTATACAAGAGCTTCCCCAGTAACTGGAAGGCAATGACTGAGACCACTTGTATGAAGTCAGCCTAATATGGTGCAGGTCCCAGTTTGGAATTGGCAGAAGGTCGCCGTAGAAAACCTAGCAGAAATGCAAAAAGAACTATGGAACATTGTGCCAGAAGTGATTCCAAACTGGGAGACTGACCCAGGACAGTTTATACACGTAGACGTTAACTTAATTAAGAAATTTTCACCACTGTATACAAACCTTATAAGTAATTTAGGACTCACAGACAGATGGCATACCAGTGCCTTAATAACAACTAATAAAGATACAACACTAAGAATTCATACAGACGTATACGACCCAAGTGAAAGATGTTTTGCGTTTAATGTACCAATTGTAAACTGTGAAGATTCTTATACAGTTTGGTTTAAAGCAGAAAATCCAGTTATCAATACAATAAATCCCGAAGACGGCAAAGACAAAGTTTTATTTTATAACGAATCAACAGCAGTAGAAATAGATAGAATGCCAGCAACAACTTGTGCCTTTGTAAACAATCATACACCACATAGGCCAGAGACAGGACATAGTAAATTTAGAGCAATTCTGAGTAGCAGGTTTAACCCAGAGTTATTTGATTATAATTTTGGGGTGTAACGGCCGATATTTTTGTTAGCTCCTTTTATATCGGCATTCTTAGACCTACCGTGA
>Ga0196901_1000761_pt1 | contig 16661 bp, 15 predicted proteins | sample CB_VirMetaG_FD_169099 | JGI IMG/M metagenome (GOLD analysis project Ga0196901, IMG submission 169099) | Freshwater to marine saline gradient viral communities from Chesapeake Bay - CB_1504_1 Viral MetaG (v3) (version 3) | ecosystem: Environmental > Aquatic > Marine > Coastal | place: USA... | reverse complement strand
TGGCGATACTGAACTTGTGCATATGTCTAAGCCGGAGATTGCAGGTCTAGCTTCGTTAGGACAACTTACTGTCAACCCCGAGACTGGTCTACCAGAAGCCTTTAATCTTAAAAGCCTTCTTCCTGTTATTGGTGGCATTGCCGGTAGTATTTTATTACCGGGTGCAGGAACTGCTTTAGGATCAGGTTTAGCTGCTTCTGCAGTTGGTGCTGGTTTAGGTACATTTGGCGGTGGTTTACTAGCAGGTCAAAAACCGGGTGAAGCTTTGTTTAACGCTGTTTTAGGTGGAGCAATGTCTTATGGTATTGGTTCTGCTTTAGGTACGACAGGTGTAGAGCAAGCTTTAAAACCTGTAGAAACGGCTCTTCCAACTGGTGTTGCTGAATCTTCTATTCCTGCAGCTACTCAAGGATTAGCCGGTCAAGCAGGACAGGCTTATGGTGGTTTTGATGCTTTATCAGGAGTAGGGGAGTTTGGTGGTTTTGGTTATGACGCTTTACCTCCAGCAGGATCAATGGTAGGTGTAAAAGATGTAGCACCTAAAACTTTCTTAGGTTTTGAAACAGCGCCTGCAGTAGCAAAAGGGCAAGTATACTCTCCTACACAATTAATGGAAATGGGAATTACTCCCTCTACAGCTACTACATCTGAAATTGCTAAAGCAACTTTAACTAAACCTACTACATATGCGCCATTAGCGGCAGCAGCTTTAACTGGTGGTTTTAATGAAGTAACAGAAGCAGAACCACTTGCTTCAAGACCTGCACCAGATACAGGTTATGGTTCTAGAAGATTAGTAGGTGGTGAACTAATTACTCCTCCTAAGACTGCAGCACAGATTCAAGAAGAAATGCTTTACGGTGGTTATACACCAAGATTTACTCCTTATAGATACGCTGCTAGCGGCGGTCTAGTAGGTCTACAGGCTGGTGGCATGCCTGTAGTACAACAGCAGCCATCAGCAATGCAGTCTGCTATGGCACCACAGACAATGCAGCAGCCAGTAATGATGCAGCAGCCTCAAATGCAGCCACAGCAACAGCAGCAACAGATGATGGCACCTTTACCACAGCAACAGCCACAACAAGCATCTACATTCGATCCTACAAGTCAGTTTATGAAAATGATGGATTTACAGGAACAAGTAGATACTCAAAAGAATCAAGGTGCTTTAGCAGGTCTTTTAGGGACTATAGCTTCTGCAGCTTCAACAGGACAGCAGGGTGTATACAATCAGCCTAATGGACAGATGCCACAGCTTCCTAAAGCATTGCCAACTAACTACGGCTCACAAGTTAATCTAGGTCTTAACGAAGGCGGTATGCCTTCTAAAGAATACTTTGAAGGTAGAGTAGAAGGCAATGGCGATGGGATGTCGGATGGTGTAGAATTTGAAGTAGACAGCGAAGAGATTGATGGAGCTATGTTGTCTCCTGACGAATATGTTCTTCCTGCTGACGTAGTTGCAATGATAGGTAACGGTTCTTCCGATGCAGGTGCAGACAAGCTAGATATGTTTGTCAAGAGTGTAAGAAAAGAATCTTACGGTACTGAAGAGCAACAGAAGCCTTACGACGATAGAGGACTGGCTGCACTAGTAGCTTAATAATTACAAGTGAAACTTATAAGAATAGAACAAGAGTACATTCAAACTACTTTTCCTCTAGTAGAACATTTACTTCAAAAAGCTATAAATCTTAACAGAGGAGAATTTAATCTAGAAGACGTATATAACTGGCTACTATCTGGTTATATGCACTTATGGATTGGAGTGACAGAAGAAGATGGAATTGTACTGGCAGCTACATCAGAGTTTTGTCAGTATCCAAGAAAGAAAAGTCTCAAGATGCCTTTAGTAGCAGCAGAAAAAAACACTATAGGAAAATGGCTTGATTACTGTTGGAGAGACGATTCTGAAATTATAGCTTTTGCTAAAGAAAACAATGCTGATACAATAGAGTCTACAGGTAGAAAAGGTTGGAACAAAGTATTGGCTAATTTTAATTTTAAAGAATATTATACAGTTTTAATAAGGGAAATTAATTAATATGACGGCTACAGTACTTAATATCAAGTATATTCTTGATAATTGTTCAGTAAAGGAAAAGGTAGAGTTATTCAAGCAACTCTATAGAGACATTGCCGATTGCGGTATTAACGGCGATACTGAACTTGCTCATATTAATCCAGTTGAAGCAAAGCTTCTTAAATGGTTCGGCGGTGCAGGAACTGTAAACGAAGCTACAGGTCTAGTACAGTACTTCGGGGGTGGCGGTAGTCCACCTCCTCCACCTCCAGCTTCACAGTCTGTAACTCAAACATCGGAATTTCCTACAGAACTAAAACCCTATATTACAGATGTTCTAAGCAAAGCACAAGCTATTCAAGAGAAGCGTGAGGCTGAAGGTTTTATTCCCTATACCGGACCTCAACAGGCTGCATTTACTCCAGAACAGGAACAAGCATTTACAGGTATTCAAGGGCTTGTAGGTGCAGGACAACAGTACTTCGATCCTGCAGCCAGACTTACTGCAGCTTCTGCTATGGCCCCTACAGGTGCCGAGATTGGACAGTATATGTCTCCCTACATGCAGCAGGTTGTAGACATTCAACAGCGTGAAGCTAGAAGAGCAGCAGACGTAGAACAGCAGCAGTTAGCAGCACAAGCTGTAGGTGCAGGCGGTTACGGCGGTTCTAGACAGGCTATTCTAGAAGCCGAACAGCGTAGAAATCTACAGACACAATTAGGCGATATTCAAGCTAGAGGTCTTGCTGCAGCTTACGAAGATGCACAGGCCAGACTTGCTGCACAGCGTCAGCGTGAAATGGCTGCAGGTGCACAATTCGGCACATTAGGTCAAGTAGCACCACAGCAAGCACTAAAAGAACTTACTGCAGTAGAAGCTGTAGGTGCACAGCGGCAAGCACAGCAACAGACAGCACTTGATATTGCAAGACAGCAGTTTGAAAAAGAACAACTTTTCCCTGAAACTACACTACAGCAGTATCAGTCTATTATTAGAGGCTTTCCTCTTCAACCCACTACATATCAAACTTCACAGACTACTACTCCTGCACCTTCCTATCTACAGCAAGCAGCAGGTTTAGGTGGTTTAGGTATCGGTCTTGCCGGTGCCTTTGGTGCGTTTAAAGCTAATGGTGGTTTAATTCGTAGAGCTAGAGGAGGTAAACTGGACAAGAATGGCGGTCTAGGTTCTATTGTAGTTAAGCGTCAGATGGGAAGTCAAGTAGGTGCTACTCAAGTAGAATTGCTGTCGGAAATGAGCGAAGAAAATTTAGAAAAAGCTAAAAGCGATTCAAGATTTTCTAGTGTTTTAGTAGAAAAAGAAATCGCTAGTAGAAAAAGTAAAAAAGATTCAGACGCTATTAGTAAAAAGCCTTCTTCGGGTATTTCTAGTGCTGTTGATTATTTAAAAAATATTCCTTTAGTTAGAGACGTAAAAGAACTTTCAAAAGGATTTGTTGAAGGCACTGAAAGATTAGGAGAAGGAGTAGTCAGGTCTTTCGCTCCAATATACGATGTTTCTGGAAATGTTATTAAATATACGACGGGTTATCAGCCAACTACCCTTTTAGAATGGACTGGGGTAGAAACGCCTGAAGAAGCCCTTACTCCTGAAATGTTACAAGAAGTTCCTTCTACTGAAAAAGAAGCTGCAAAAAGTCCTCTAAAAACTACAGAAGAAAAAAGAAAGCCCACATTAAAGCTACCTTTAACTCCTACTAAAAGTATTTTCGATAAATACGGGGAACAGATAGAAACAACAAAGCAAAAATTATCTGAAGCCAATAAAATTGAAAAAGGTCTTCTTCAAAAGCAACAAGAAGGAATGGACAAGAATAGATGGTTGGCTGTTGCCGATTTAGGAGCTAAGATTCTAGCGCAGCCGGGTGGACAGACTTTCCTTGAAGCATTCGGAAAGGGTGCTAGTGAGTCTAAGCTTATTGATAAACTCGCCGATATGAATAAGGAAGAGCAGGAACTTGCACTAAATATCAACAAGATTGATAAACAGGAAGCTATTGATACTTTAGGTCTTACTGAAAAAGAAGCCGATATGTTTGTTAAAAAACGTTCTTTAGACTTAGAATTTGATAAAGCTAAAGCTGCTTATATTAAAGCATTAAAAGAAGGTACTTTAGATGATAAAGAACTGGCAGAAGTTTTTGAAAAACTAGTAAAAATAGCAGAACAATCAGCAGGGAATAGGGCTTCTCTAGAAGAGTACGTTAGAAATTCTACTGATCCCAGAGTAAAAAAGTTAGCTGGTGCAGTAGCTGCATCTATGTCTCCTCAAAAAGAGGGACCAAAAGATAGGGCTGATGTAGCTGCCAGCATTACTGGAAAATAACCACAATATGCCAGAAGAAACGCAACAGAATACTGTTCAAAACGAACAGCAAGTTACATATGAGTCTGCGTTACAAGACAAAGACTTCGTAGACTCTATGTATTACTCTCTTATTGACTTAGGAGAGAAAGACCTTCCATATGAGCCTAAAACTATTCTAGATAAATTTCTAACCAAGAAACGTTATCTGGAAACCAATATCCTGTCTGCAGGTAGAGACGCTCTTTTAGTAGAAGATTTGCCTGAAGACAGTCTAAAGTTTTTAGGATACGCTTTAAAAAAAGTAGATGAACTGCCTAATTTTTATGAAAAAGGCGGTGCGCCTACCGGAGCAGCACTTGCTGACTATGCGCTAGCAGGACTTACCGATCCCACAAATCTTCTATCTGCTGTTGCCGGTGCCTTTACTTTAGGAACCGGTGGTGCTGCTGCTCTAGCCGCAAGAGAGGCTGGAAGACAGGGTGTAATACAACTTATTAAAGCAAAGTTAGCTGCCGCTGTAAGTAAGCCTGTAGTAAAAAGCCTTGCTGTAGAAGGAGCAGTTAGCGGTGTCGGCGGTGCTTCTCAAGAAGCTTTGATACAGGACATAGAAAAAAATACAGGAATACGAAAAAAAGATGACTACTCAGCCATGCTATTGCAAGGTGTTCTGGAAGGAACCCTTAGCCCTCTTTTCGGTGTAACGGCTAATATATTGGGTTCTGCTGCTCTCAAAACTGGAAAAGACGCTTTAGAAAATATTCCTGCAGTAGAGAGTGCTGGTAATTGGCTTCAAAAAAATTTCATGCCTACGGCAGGTATTGGAGAAATTCCTAGAAGAATGACTGAAAGAAGAATAGGTGAAATTTCGTCTATTCAAGACAAGGCTGCTGAAATACAGAAAATTTTTGAAACTGCAGCTATAAAAGAATTAGGGGATATCACCTCAGACGCTTCTGTATCTTTTCTTAACAAAGGCTTAGAAAGAGACGCTGCTACAATTCAAAAAATGGAACAAGTAGCTCCACAAACTTTAAATGCTATTAATCAGTTTCACGCTTTAAAATTAGAAGCGCAGCAATATGGAATTAACTCTCTTCTTAATGAGCGAACTAAAGGTATCTTTGGCTTAGAAGACGATGCTAATTATGTTCGTTCTGTAGCTGACAAGTACTATAAGACTAAAAGACAGAGCTTTGATAAATTTATAGCTAAAAATCCTACTATACTTGAAGACTACAAACAGGCTGTAATTCAAAATGCTGCTCTTCCAGCAGAAAATCAAAATAAAAGTTTTGCTGAGATATCTGCTAAATTTATTGAACCTTCATCTGGAAATATTACTCTTCCGGATTCTAAAGTAAATGAAATTATCAAGCAATCTGTAAGAGAACTATACGAACCTTCTAGAGCTAAAAAACTAGAAACCGGTGCTTTTAAGGCAAAAGAGGAAGAACTTCCGGATATAGTCAAAAAGATTATTGGCTACAACAACACTCCGGCTCTTAGAATTACAGAAACTATTTCAGGTATTGTGAATACAGGAGCTAGAACTAATCTAGCTGGAGATGTTGCTTACGATGCCATAAGAAGAAATATTGGAGTTGAGACGGAAAGTGAAGCTGTTGCTAGAGCCGCTTTAGATGGTAGAGACGTAGTAAGATTAGTTACAAGTTTTGATAAGGGAACAAAGGATTTAGAAAAATCTTTGTCTCCTTTTAAACTTCCTTCGCAGTATGTCGATCCAAGACTAAAAAATATTTGGGTAGATAAAGAGTATGCCCTTCAGCTTAAAGAGTTATTCGACGATACTCCCTTTTTGAATGCTCAACAATACGATAGTTTGTTAGGAAGTGCCTTTAGGACTGTTTTAGGTGTACAAGCTTTTGCTAAAGCCGGTAAAACAATCTACAGTCCTTTAGGGCAGGTTAGAAACGCTATTGGTGCTACTCTGTATGCAGCTATAAGCGGAAACACTAGAGGTCTTTTTGATACTGTAAAGGCCGTGAAAAAGATGTCTAATCCTGAAATTAAGGCAGCTTGGAAAGATTTCGAGGATTTAGGTTTAAAAGGTTCTAACTTGGACCTAAACCAAGCACTAAAAAGATTTGCTGACGTAGTTGGAGCCTCAGACGAAACTTCATTCTTGGAAAAATTCTTATATCTAGGAAAACCGGGCAAGTTTGCTAGAGAAGCATACTCTTATACTGACGATCTAGCTAAGTTTGTCGTTTTTCAAAATGAAAAAAGAAAAGCCCAAAAGATTTTAAATGCCTTTTCTCCTGAAATGCGAGAAAGAATGCTTAGGCAGTTCGGAGAAGAGTATAATATTCCTGTAGAAGGAAGAACACTAGATGCTTTAATCAACGAAAGAGCAGCCGTTAACACTGCCAATATAACCCCTATATACGGTAGAATCCCTCCTATTCTAGAAAAACTTAGAACTGTACCATTAGTAGGTTCGTTTGTCGCTTATCCTGCGGAAAGACTTAGAAATACTTACAACATCCTCAAGTTAGCTACAGACGAACTAAGAGAAGGATTTGAAACAGGTAATAAAGAGCTTACAAAAGCTGGTGTTTCTAGAATAGCTCAGTGGTATATGGGGCAAGGAGCATTATACACAGCAGCCTTTGCAGTTAACGAAGCTGCCGGTAATTCTCAAACAATGGAAGTACTAAGAAGAAGTGGTCTTCTTCCAGAATACAAGAAAGACAACGCTCTAATTATTACTAAATTTGACAAGAATGGCAATCCGTATCTTGTGGACTTTAGCTATGTAAACCCAGATCAAGGTGTTACTGGAGCAGTAATTCCTATGATGCTGAAAGCTATGCGTGGAGAAGACGTATCTACCGATCTAGATAAGTCTATATTTTCTGCGGGTAAAAAATTGATAGAGCCTTTTATTTCTCCTACACTTGTAGTAGACGCTGCTTCTAATATGTTAGAAGTAGCTAAAGGAGATTTAAATAAACTAGGACCACTAGTAAAAACCCTTGAGCCCGGTTTCATGTCTATGGCTAGAAGCATGGTAACAGATGCAGGTTTATTAGACGATAAAAATTCTGTTTTGTATAATGTAGATAAGTTTTTCGATCCTAGAAAATTTAGAGAAATTAAGGAACGTCCAGCAGATATTATCGACTATCTAGCTAAAAACGGGCTAGTATTTCCGGGAATGAAAGAAGAAAAGCTCGATCTTAAAAAGGCTACAGGATTTGCTTTAATGCAGCTTTCTAGGTCTTCTAAAACAAACTGGAACACTTTTAGAAGAGATTTGGATGCTAAACTAGCCGATCCTGCTGCTATTTATGACGCGGCAACTACTTTAAAAGATTACGACGAAGCCCTTACAGAACAGTTTGCTTATCAGCAGGGCCTAAGAAACCTGTATTTAGACCTGTCGGATTTATTAGGTAAGGACAAAGCTAAAAAAACTATAATGTCAGACGATTTAAGAGCAGTACGGCCCTCTCAAAAGGAGATGGGAGCGGTATTTTTTGGAAAGATGCGTCCTTTAACGCTTTCTTCTGAGACTGATTTTTGGGTATCTCTCAATAAGTCTTTAATTGAGAACACAGGAGAATCGTACATGCCGGAGTTTAATCAGCTTCGTCAGCTAATGAGAGAAGTAGAGCAATATTATAAAGGAAGAAATTTAGAGGCTCTTCCTCCAGAACTTAACATAGAATAAGCAAATTAAAAAAAGTATAATAAATAGGAGAGTAAAAGTAAAATGCCAGAAGCAGGTATGATCTGGAATCTTATTCTAAGCGTAGCAGCAGGTACTATTGTCTGGTGGATAAGAGGAATCAACGTCAAGATAGACGAACTGTATGGTCTTATCAATAAGACAAGAGAGAGTATTGCTCGCGAATACGCTTTAAAGATTGAAGTAGAAAAAGATATTCAAAAGATACTTGATCGCTTTGATCGCTTAGAAAATAAGCTGGACAAGCTTATAGATAAGATGGTGCAGCACTAATATGGTATTTGAACCTAAAGACTGGATTTACTTTACTGAAGACGAGATGCGTTGTAAAGGTACTGGCGAATGCAACATGGACGAAGACTTTATGCGTAAACTGGTTCGTCTAAGAGAAGATTACGGTAAGCCTATGATTGTCTCTTCCGGTTATAGAGACATCTCTTACAACACTGTAATTGGAGGAGCTAGAAACTCTGCTCACATATACGGTAAAGCTGTAGATATTCTTTGTCATTCCAATCAAGCTTTTACAATTGTACATCTTGCAATGATGCACGGCTTCACAGGTATTGGCGTCTCTCAAAGAGGCCCAGTAGAAAAAAGATTTATTCACCTAGATACTATGACTAATTCACAAGAAACACCTAGACCATCAATTTGGAGTTACAAGTAATTATGGCAATCCCCTCCTCAATTACAAGGTTCGGAAAGTACGAGCCGTGGCATTTACAGGTTTCAAGAGAACAGGTAGAAAACCATAAACGTTTATTTAAGTTTGGTTTTAATCCTGATATTAACGGTACTGAAGAAACAATATGGGATGCTGGCGGTATTTATGTTTATCCCAGTTCAGCAGTAGCGATGACTGCGACAACAGATGCAGGTACACCAGCAGACGACAATGGCGTAAAGATTCTTATACAAGGTCTAGATGCTAATTATAATGAAGTAAGTCAAGAGGTAACTCTTGCTGGTGCAGGCACAGCAACAACTACACAAACTTTTATTAGAGTGTACAGAGCATACGTTTCTGGTTCACAAGCACCAACAGGAAATATTAACATTACCAATGGTGGAACAACATATGCAAGAGTGTCTTTGGGAGACAACCAGACACTAATGTCTATGTGGACTGTACCAGCAGGTTACACAGCTTATTTAACACACTTAAATATTGCAACTGGAACAACAAACGCTAACCAGTATATTGTTGTTAAACTAGTTGTAAGAGAACCCGGTGGAGTATTCAGAACACAATTAAAACAAAGTATTGGTGCTGGTGGTGTCGCTGACTTTGTTATTGAGTACCCACTTCCATTTCCAGAAAAGACAGATATTGAAATACGTGCTTCAAGTTCCGGTGCCAATAACTTGGTATCTTCCGATTTTTCTGTTATCTATATTAAGAATGTTTCTGCTTAATAACGTAAGATATGCCCTGCACGCTTATTCTTCTTTGCTTCCTTCTCTAAGCGAATACGTTCTTCTTCTTTCTCTAAGAGCAGTTGTTTAGCTTGTCTGGCAGCCTCTATTTCTTCTTCAGTGTACTCTTCTTCTTCTTCTTCACTATCTTGAGTTTCTTCTTCATAGACGTATTCCTGCTCTTCTGTACCTGCTTCCTCTTCTATATTCTCGTCGTCTATATCTTGAAACCAAGAGCATTTGAGAAGCAGTTTAGTAGCACGAACCTCTCCTAAAGTCTCCAAGCACTTGATAATATCTGCCTCTAAATCTTCAATAGTGGCTGGAAGTTCTTCTTCGTCTTTTACTTTTACCTTAGCTAGAAGTTCAAGTGCCTTTAGTGCAGAGTTGGTATGATTGTTGTTCTTTGCAATATTGTACTGATTCTCGATTTCGGCTAGCACATTAACGCTAGTCTCCATCTCTTTTTCCAAATCTTCAATACGCTGCTGAATCTCAGGATTCTTTAGCAGTCTGCTTCCTTGATTATACGCAGACCTTGCGGAGTATCCTGCAGCTTTCGCCGATTCTGTAGCATTTCTGTAAAGCACATAGGCTTGACAGAACTTCTCGTGTTTCTTTTGTGTTACGTCCGCACTTTCTCTAGGCATAAAACTAGTCTTTCATATTGTTTCTAGCTACGCCCTGCCACTTCTCTACTGTACGCATACCACCTAAACCTAATAAGGCCATAATCAAACCGATAAGACCTTCCGTTTCTAGTACAGGAAGAATAAGAGCAGGATTGAAAATAGCAAGCCCCCAGCTAGCCATAGGAGCTAGAATAAACTGCCATGCAAGAGCAAAGCAGCATACCCACATGATTGCAGGTCTAGCTCCAGCTACAAAGATAGAAGCATGTTTAGCCTGTTCTATATTAGCTTGAGCCTGTGCTAGATCAAGCTGAATAAGCTGTGATTGAAGTTCTGCGTTGAGTTTGGTTTTAAGGTCTTTGTCTTCTACAAACTTATCTAAGACTTTACCTGCTACACCAACTACTGTTTCTGCAATTCCTAACATTATCTAAATAACTTCCTCCAATATTTCTTTTCAGAATGGTAACTGCCTTCAAACACTGCGTTGACGAGAGTACCTTCTCCATAAAGATGTATGTTCATTTCAATTTCTTTGTTGTTAAATAGACGCTCACAATCCTGTGCCATAGCTAGAAGTTCTCCTGTAGTCCAAAACTTCTTTCCGTTAGTTTCTACCTGCAGATACTTCTGCTTGCCATCTTCTGTCTTTTCAGATGCCATGCTGTCCTTAAAATTGGGAATAGAACAATCGAAACCGAATAGATGGAAACTTCTAAAGCCTAGAATGTGCATGAAGCCGATAGCTCGCATGGCAGAGCAAGTTCCTCCAGTTACGAATGTAGTATCTTGAGGAATGTCTATACGCTTGTCGATACCGAATTTTCCTTTGCCTTTGGCAGCATCCTGTACAGCTTGAGAGAAAGCATGCCAGCCATAGATGTTGTCAGTCATAGACAAAAGATGTTTGGTAACGCTTGGATCAGTCATAGATGCAATTAGAAACTTGGTCTTTGCATCTACAACTGAGAACAAGTCCTTACGAACAATACCGTGAGTAGATACTCCGTCAATAGGTCTAGGGTCCAGAATTAGACACCCGAATGGATCGATATTGTTCTGCAGCAGCTTTGGATAGCTGTGCTTTACGCAAATTACTGTGCCTTTAGTCTCTTCGATTACGTGTTTCAGTTCGATCCAGTTAATCGAAGGACCGGCAGATACGATTATAGCATGTTCTGTATTAGGTGGACAAGTCTGAACTACGCCCCAATTCTCAATAAGTTTAAGGTTCTCATTGATGCTGTCAATGATATACTCTTTAGGCATAGAGTCTCTGGGCTGTACTACGATTGGAACTTTAGTAAGGCTTTCCGGTAGCGGTGGTAGCCCATCCTTCTGTAGTAGAAGGACAAGATGCGTGATGCCACCACCCTTAACTCTGTCCGTAGAAGGAAGAACAATAGCCTTTCCTTCAGGCAAGTCCTTGAAGGTTTCTACCAGCCTGTTAGTTCCTAAGTATTCGTCGTCTAAAATATTGCCTTCTGGGTCTTTAGTGAAGTAGTCATCGAAGACAATAACTGGACAATGTTTTAGATTGGCATAGTCGCTAAATACCGTTTCTTCGCTGTGACCGCCGTCAATGTAAGCAAAGTTCGCATTGGCAAGGCTTTCTTTAGCCTTAACCATCGTTTCCTTACTGTCTCCCTTATGAAGTTCAAAGGTAAACTCTTTACCTTTTTCCTGCTTCATTTTATCGGCAAATTCTTGAAGTCTGTTTCCGATAGCAACGATAGTGTTGTGCCGTTTAGAGTTCAGTTCCTTTTTGTCCAGTTCTTCCGTAGCTTCTTCGAATAGATCGAAGCCTACATAGTGTACTTTATCGGACTTCTCAAAGGCAGCAAGAGACATCTCGATTGCTCTGCCTCCATTCCACGTACCAACCTCAATAATCTTGTCTGTTGCATATGTGCGTACAAGATCGGCTAGCTGTCGATAACGTGGCAGCTTTACGTCAGGAGCAACCTCAGTATCGCTAGGGATATTATTCTTTAATGCTCCTTTGTAATGGACCATGTACTGAGACAAAGGAGAGTTTTTGAATGCTTCCAGCCCTTCTACTGCAGGAGTAAGATTGTGTACCTTAGAACCGTGTGCTTCGTAAATCTTTAGTAGACGTTCAAAGATAAAACCGTCATGCCATTCTCTGTAGGAGATTACTTCTCCAATGTCATAGCAGCCTTTTAGATCGGCAATTAGATAGTACGGGGTCTGATAGTCAAGATTGAAACCAATAAAGGATGTTTCGCTGTAGTCTACATCCTTTCTTCCTAAGTGAACAATCTCTGCGTTATTTGGAAGAATATCCTTAAAGTTCTTTTCGGATACTGGAGAAGTAGTAACTGTATCTGCATCCAGCCAGCAAACCCAACCAGCCTTAACTTCTTTCTCCGATAGGTCCAGAATATAGTCCGTTAGAGCATAGACCTTGTGGCACCACTTGATTGCATCCATACGCCAATTGTAAGGCGTCTTGCCCCCTGCTGTACCATCGTACATAGCCATACGAATACGATAGTCCAGCATGTCCTGAAGTTCATTCAGATTCCTATACTCAATGTGAGAGGATTTAGGAAATGTCTTTACTACTTCTGGATCGAAATCGTGATAGTAAGCCGTAAGCTTTAGATTAGAAGGATTCCAATTCTCAACTACAGACTCAAGCATTTTGTTTGCATAGCGAGCATAGCCATCAGGGCTAAAAGAAGTTACGAAGCGTATCATTATTGTTCCTTTTTTTATTATTATTATTACTTAGTAGTCTAATGCAAACAATTTAATGTCACGCCACTCGTCTGCATACTTGTTGTCTATATCTCTTTTACCTTTCCACTGAGGATATACAGGACCGCCAGTAGTGAAGTGAACGCACTTAGGGTCTACTTCTTCCTTACTGTGTCCATCAAGCCAGTTCCAGTCTTCTGGGATATTTCCAATAGGATAAATATCCATCCACTCAAAAGCGTGAAGCCAGCTACCGGACTTTGTGCTTACATCAGCTACAGTAAGTTCATTGATTGCTGGGTGGTCACAATTCCAAAGAACAAAAGAGGACCAGTTCTTTCTTCTATAGATAGTCTGTATCTGACCATCCATCTTGCTTTTCTCTGAAGGTTCGTGCATGTGCTGTACGCAAGAAATGGCACACTCTTTGTCTGCTCCGTAGACATCGAAGATTTCAGTGATGTCGGATCGAACGTACATATCGCAGTCCATGAATAATGCAAGACCGCTGCGCTGATTTAGAAAGGGGACTAGAAATCTGGTAAAACTAAATTCGGTGGAGAAAGGCTTTCTATCGAAACAATCTACTCTAACTTCATCTACAACTTCGTGACTACGCCAATATAGCCCCATACGTCTAACTTCTTTCTGAACGATAGGAACAATATTGTAGCTATCGTTTGTGTTCATTTCGATAGACTTCTTTAGAACACGGTAGTAATCGTACTCTTTTGGATCGTAACCAATGTAGATGGTAGGGAGTTTATTGAACAATGAAAAGCCTTTCTCTCTCTCTTTTTTTACTGTACTTCGATCTTTACAGTCTTCTCAGCATCTGGAAGTACTTTCTCAACTTTGATTGTGAGAAGTCCTTCTTTCATTTCTGCATGAGTTACTTTCATGTGTTCGCCTAAGTAGAACACGCGAGTAAACCTACGAGTAGCGATGCCTTTGAATAGTGGAGACAAAAGAGTGTCTTCCTCTTTCTTGTCTGTGCCTGCTTCTCCTTTAATAGTTAGGAGATTAGGACTTACTTCAAGTTCTACATCCTTCTTATTAAAGCCAGCAAGTGCCATTTCAATGAAAAAGCCATCTTTTGATTTGTAAAGATTGTGTGGTGGATATGCAGTAGTATTGCTGACACTTTCAGCTACGTACTTCAATGGCTCTACGTACTTGTCAAAGCCTAGCATGAAGTTACGCATCTTTTCAAACTGCGGAGAAAATTCGATTAGCATGATTATTGTATCTCCTTTTAATTGTAAGCGAGATTAAAAAAAATTAAAAAAGGGTGAATAACACCTTATAAAGCGAGGCTGCTATTCACCCTTTAAAGTATAGGGAGTTAAATTGTAAAAGTCAAGAACTTTTTTTAGTGTATATTGGCGATTCCGGTAGGAATCACTTATATATTCAAGTCTCCTGCGTGGTGTTTTCTGTGACAATTAGCACACAGCACTTTGCACTTAGCTATCTCGTCTAACAGCTTCTGTTTACTACCCTTCCAGACTATCGTAGCCACATCCTCCTCTTTTGTAGTTGGGTCTAGATGGTGAAATTCTAAACATGCCTGATGTGATTCTCCACATACTTCACATTTTAATTGTGACTTTAGATTTTTATAAAATTCATAAAAATTCTTTTTAGATAGTACGGCTTTATCTTTATAATATTGTTTATTATTACTATAATGAACTTTTAAATATGCGGAATGGCATGCTTTACACTTTGATTGGTATTTCTGCGTACCGTCTGCACCTTTATTTTTCTTTGAAAACTCAGACGTATCTTTAGTTTTACCGCATGTATTACACTTTTTCATTTATTGCCTCATTGTATACTGTAAGTGGCTGGCTAGGCCGGACTCGAACCGACATGTGTCCAATTACCCTTTCATCTGTTTAGAAGACAGAGGGGATACTAGCCACCAATATACCATAAGGATTCTAAATACACAAACAAATTAGAAGGTTGCTGCTCTGAATCCAACTGAGCTACGGAACCTTAACAGAAATCCGGTCCTCTGAACCAGCAAACTAGAGAGTATCTTTTTCCTTTTGTAACTGGAGTAACTCTATGGTGAATAAAGGAAGGAAAGACAATGATGCTACCGGCAGTACGCATCTCCTTTACCTTTATAACTCTATCCTTTTCTGCTGGAGAACACCACTTCTCTATCTCAAAGTCACCACCTTCAAAGTCGTCGTTAAGAGCAACGCTTACAGATAGCTTTCTAACTACTACATCTGTAGCAGATTCTACTCCCATGTCGATATGCCAATCGTAGAACTGCTCACTATCGTATTCAGAGAATTGTGGTGTTTCGTAAGACATTACGTCGAAGTTCCAGCCAGCATTCCTGTTAGCTACCTGTACGTATGTCTGAAGAATATCTATTACTTCTTTGTTGCTGATCCAGCTAATCTTGTTATTCCTGACTGACGGATCGTATGTAGAAAAGGAAGTTTCTCTGTCGTGAAGAGAAGCAGAAGAAACTGCCAGTGCTTTACCTAATTTTACTATGCCATCGCAAAACTCTTTGGGAAGTTCTTTCTCAAAGCAGTAGTAAGGATAATCACTTAGCATTTGTAAACGCTTCTCTGATTTGTTGCATGGTTCTACCGCAGCCTGTGCAAGTATCTGTAACCTTATCCAACTTGCACTTTCTCTTGCATACGGTCATAGTTTCCTTTTTTTCATTGTCGTCGTTCAACGACTTACTTTTTATTTTTAGGTTTGTTCTTCTTGACTGAGCGATCCGGATTCCTACTAAACGAACTGTTCTTCGACTTTGTTGTAATCCTGATGTTCGATGCTGCACTTGAACCGCCTTTGCTTAGAGGAACGATATGGTCTACTTCTTTGCCATCGCCCTTCGAGACCTTACCCTCTTTGATGGCGTGTCGTCTGGCTTTGTTTCGCTCGACTCTAAGCTTGATTTGTTCAGGTTTAGACTTGTAGAGTTTGTTTTCTCTTTTATAATCTCTAGGCATTTTGTCTCTTTCTCTCCCTCAGTGTGTTCTACTATCTCGTAGTAATGGAATAGACAAGCAGACTTTAGCGCATCCTCTTTGGAATGGAATAGCATTGGCTTGTCTGGATTGTATAAGTCTACCAGATAAAGCATCGTGTTGTCAAGAACTGGAACTTTTACCTTGTACTTCATAATCAGCGGTTATCTCCAGAACCTTGAAGTGTGTCATTTTTGTCACGCTGCTCAAGTTTATGAAGATTGTTTAAAGCAACTGAATTAAAAGACAATCCTAAGTCAGAACAGAGGCAGGCACAGTACCATAATACGTCTCCAATTTCTGCTGCCAGTTCCGTTCTAGTCTTGTCGTCTACTACACCGCCTCTATCTCGGTAAACCTTCTTGACCTTATTGGCTACTTCTCCAGCTTCTCCTGTAAGGCCCATAGTGGTATACATGACTTTGTACTTATCTGGATAGATAGCAGTCTTTAGTGCCTTCTCTTGATACTTATTAAATGTAAGCACTTGACTTACTCCCTTTTTTTAAGAATGGTGCGAGCGGCGGGACTCGAACCCGCAAAGCATAAAGCCGACGAATTTTAAGTCCGTTGTGTTTACCAATTTCACCACGCTCGCTTATTTATCTTTTTTCTTTTCATTTAGAAGATCGACGACCATTTGCATCAGCCTTTCGTTGTCTAGCCTAAGCTTTACATTCTCTTCCTTTGTAACTCTGAGTTCTCCAGAAAGATAGCCGCCAGTACCTGTCATAGTAGAAGGCCACTTCATTTTAGCTAAACTCCGCAAGAACCACCGTGACCCGTAATATCACAGATATCGTGAGTC
>Ga0196901_1000759_pt1 | contig 16686 bp, 6 predicted proteins | sample CB_VirMetaG_FD_169099 | JGI IMG/M metagenome (GOLD analysis project Ga0196901, IMG submission 169099) | Freshwater to marine saline gradient viral communities from Chesapeake Bay - CB_1504_1 Viral MetaG (v3) (version 3) | ecosystem: Environmental > Aquatic > Marine > Coastal | place: USA... | reverse complement strand
CATCTCCAAACTCAATAGCCGCATATGTTCCTACTCCACCAGAACCAATAGGACTACCTGAATTAGCATTAATAACTCTGATTTGAGGGATAGCATCTATTACAACACCAGTACTGTTATAATCACTAATAGTTAAACCTTGACCAAACTTCAAACACATACCAGTTGTTACTGGAGAACAATCTAGATTTCCACTTTCACCAAAAAGCGTATCACATGAACCTGCTGTTGCCCCAATATTAAATAATGCACCAGTTAGGTTGACATCTATAGAACAACTATCACCATCAGTTATATCTGCACTTAAAGGTTTAATAAAATTAATATTTCTAAAAGGAGTTTCAAAAACACCTCCTTGTGTATTATTAACAAATACATATGGGGCAGCATCTACTCTTGCTACACACTCTGTACCTGTAGTGACATCTAATCCAGAACCAAAAATAATTTCTCTAAACGTCTGTGCTGCAAAACTAGCAGGATCTGTACCCACTGGAGTATCACATGTAAATCCAGTAGATCCAACATTCACTAATGGATTTTGATATACAACTACATCTCCATCTCTTGTTGTTACTTCTAATCCTGTTCCAAAAATTAAACATCCAGTGTTTTCAAAACAATCCCTTTCTATTGAATTGTCACATGGACCAATCTCATTACCAATACCAGTTCCAACTGGACTAGTTCCAGTACCACTTCCACCGCCGCCACTAGCATCAATAGTAACAACTATAGAACAATTACTTCCACTTGTAATATCAATTTCTGTTCCATCACCACCCACAAAAGAAATGCTATTTGCTTGAGCACCATTCACATAGATAAAGGAATCAATATTATATTCACCTTCATTATCACCACTACTTACAGCGAGTCCAGTCCTGAAAGTTAAATCAAAAAATGTTTCGTCATCTATATTACCCGTATATGTACACCACGAAGTATCTGTAATTCTTAAATCTGTATTTAAAGCAAGTCCAGTACACTCTTCACCAGTTACCCATGAACCAGCAATACCATCTCTTAAATAGAATTTTTGAACTATATATCTATCATCATTATCACCAAATACATCTTCAGTTTTTCTAACATATCCAGTTTGATCTGCTATAGGAGGATTAAAAACAAACTGTCTACTGCACTCGGCAACTCCGGTATTATCATAACCACTCCATGTAAATGGTGGAGGAGCAATAATACTATCAAAAGTACCAGTTTCACAATTAATCAATCCACCAGTACAGTCAACATTGTAAGTATTTAACTCCACATCTATGATTGCCTGTAAATCTCCTCCGCTAGTAATATTTTCTGTTACATCTAATGCAGTTCTAAACACTAACTGCTGAACATCATATTCAGTTCTATTGGTAGGAGTAGCACAACTTGCAATCGCTGAACAATTACCACTCTCAAAAACTTTCAAAAGTGCAGGAACAGATAAGAAGTTCCAACCATCATCCCAAAATAATGGGTATGTTTGTCCCTGACCAGTCCCACTACCTAAAATACTAGGAATATTACCAACATTTGACTCATTAACATATAAACTAATCTCATTTCCACTACCATCTTCATATAGACCTTGAAAATTGAAGTTCCCACTACTATCATAAGTAGCATATTTAATGGGAATTGCTGGAGGAGTTGTCCAAACACCACGCATCCTATCATATCTTAAATCAATTGGAGCACAAGGCCAAGTTTTTTCATATGATAAGAAATTAGGATAGAATCCAGAATTTGCAATAGTCCCAGTTGTCGCAAAAATACCTTCTGTAGCCTGTGTATCAGCAACATTAGGAATTGGTCTTCCTTCCGTATCATAACCCCATGATTTTAATAATAATGGACCCTTATGGGCGAATGTAGCAATATCTGTAGCAAATTTAGGATAAGTAGTATATCTACTATTTACATCACCTTTAGCATTACCAGTATGACCTACTACGTTATCTAGAGGATAATATTTTGTAGTTCCAGTACTACTATCTCTAGAAAGAATACTATCTGAAACACCAAATAAAGGATAACGATCATAGTATGTAGAGTCTACCACTAGAGGAGTTACATTATCAGCAGGTGGTTGAGGACTAGCACTCCAAGCTTTACCTTCAGTCTCACCATTACCAGTTGCCATAGGAGGAAAATTAAAATCTGTTTGAGTTTTAGATACAGGAGTATAGAATGTATCAAAACTAGCTACCGCAGTGTTCTGTCCACTTGCTGGTAGTCTTGCTATGTCATCAGCAGTGGCAGTAGCAACAGCCCTTCTACGAGAAGGTACACCAGTATCTAAATCATAATCAGTTCCTGCGGCAACAATCATCATAGGTGCAGGTTTTCTAGAACTTTCTAGACTTGCTTCATCAATTCTTTTTATATCTCTACCAATATTTTTGATTTTTGATAAACTATCTCTAAATTGTTTATCTGCCCTACTTCTTCTAATATCTTGTAATCTTTGTTTACCTTGTTCTTGTAATCTTTCAGCATTCTTCTTAGAAAATTCCCCATAACTAGGTGTAAAGGTGCTTAAAGTATATGTCGTAGTAATTCCTCCATGACTCACATTAACACTAGTATTAGTTACACTGGGACCATATGTTCCATCCCATGCTCCCATACTTACACCAACATATGTAATACCTAAAAATGTATCAGTCGTACCAACTCTACTCTCAATAAATCTTTGAGCACCTAATACTCCAGACTGTGTTGATAATAATTCAGCACCTAAAGGAATATCTGGATAACCGGGAACAGTAATTGATCCCCTCTCTCCTTCCCTCATATAAGTAGATGCAGTATTTACCATGCTTATAGCGGCTAAATTCATTAAATTACGACTACCATAAGACCAAGGAGTAATACCTTCATCAGATATAAAAGTAGTTGCCCCAGGAGGACCAGAATAACCCCAAGGACCATAATTATTTACATTACTTTTCAAAGGTACTGCTGCTAATAAAGGTGGAACAAACTTTCCAGGGGCATCAGTGACAGTCTCCATTCCACCTATAACAGAAACGGTTAGATCATCTGGATCTTCTCTTCTGGCACGAATAGCGGCTAATTCATCAGCGGAAGCAAAATGAGGATCATCTGCCATAGCTTCTAATAAACCAGTCGTTTTAACTAAAACAGGAGCAGGGGTTATAAGTAATGCATGAGCTATACCTGTTGATGGACTTTGTGGCCTTCCAATAACCCACTTATCTTGTATTTCAGTCTTAATCCAAACATTTACACCAATTGGACTAGTCTCTCCTGCACCTGTGCCTAAAATATTACCAGTAGTGCCTATATAGTCATCATTACTTAAAACTGATGTGTCTATACCAGTTCCTATTGCCGAATATCTTAGTAAACTATTAACTCTACCATCGTCATTAGTAAAAAAATCAGATGCTAATGAAGGAAATGGTAATTCAAGTAAACCACTAAAATCATTCCATGCACCGTCTTGAGATGGTTCATCACTCCAGACATAAGTTCTTTGAGAAGGATCATATTCATAACATGTAAAAGGAATCTCAACTAAAAACTGTCTACCATAATATTCTTTAGCAAACTGAGAAATATATTCAGTGATTTTCTTATAGTCATCTTTTGCTTGTGGGTTATTATCTAAAACACTAACAGTAGAAGAACCTACATAATCGCCAGGAAGATATGTATCTCCAGCAAAATCTGGTATGGCAGCACCACTTAAATCCACGAAAGCAGATCCTATATTTAAGATACCAGATAAATATTGTCCAAACTTTGTATTAACACTAGTAGCGTATGTCTGTAAATATACAGTATCTTCTGAAAGAGCAATTTGTAGTTCTCTTTCAGTAATATCTAAAAATCCAGAACCTTTTAAATCAGAATAATCTCCAGTAAAAGGAACAGTTAAGGATAAATTTAATCTCTCTATGTCTAATGCAGGAGTCCAACCACTAGTATCATTATACTGAGCCTCAATCATTGCACCACTATAATCAATACCAAAATATGGTACAATTAAACCTGTTGTAGGGGTTTGGTATAACTGATGTTCTTTACCACCAACTAAAAATACAGAAGTAGCCTCATTTCTAATTTCTCGACCTACAGTATTATTGATCACACCAGTAGCATTATTAACAAAGTTAGATATAGCAGTTAATGAAGGTTGAGATCTTCTTGATGTTGTTCTAACCTTAATAACTTTATACAAAGTGCCGAGATAATTAACCGGAACTAATTCTATATAATAATCTAATCCAAAATCTGAACAAACCTTTTTAATTAAATCAGTAAAAGAAAGATTTGGTCCACTTATCCTATAATCATCAGAGATAATTGGCAATTCAGACATATCTATAATATATTCAGCAATGTATGAACTTGCACCATATAAACTAGTCAATGCTGCATTAGAAGAATCAGCAGCAATAACACCATAGCTATCTTTAGTAGGATTAGCACCAATATATAAAACTCTACCATAAGGGGACCATTGATTTGTGACTTTACTTTGAGCACTAGTCAAAATATTTAATGCACCCTTAACATTATTCCAAGGAATACCTCGACTATTAATACTAGATCCACCAAACCCTCCAGCAGGAGAGCCAAACTCAATACCATTTACAGTAATCGTAGGGCAATCTAAATCAGTAGCCTCTAAATAACCATATACATTAATTAAATTATATAGACCATTAACACCACTTACATAATCATCCACAATAATCTGAACACTATCCAAAATAATTCTTGGATCTGTCATTTTAATACTATAAATAGGATTACCGTTTGCCCCCTTTTTTTCTGTCCAACTTTGAATAATCCCACAATATTCAAAGTCATTGATTCTGAAATATGCAGGACTTCCTACATCAGGATAAATAAATCCAGGGTCAGCATCTGTAGTTGTCTGTGGTGTTAGTGTTTCATCCCAATACTTTTTAACATTACCTGAACATGTATCTTCTACAACATTAACAGTCAAAGAACTTGATTGCTCATTCCATCCAACTTGTACAGCAAAATCCAAAATAGAACATCCACAAAACAATGTTTGTTCAAACGGTCCATAGATACCACTAGGAGTACAATTATTCTGTGTCATTTAAACATCCTTTTAACAATCACTATAAGTCCATGTAACATTTTGTGAAAATCTTCCTGTTTTAGGGTTCCATGATGATGAATCACTAGTCCTAAATACTTGATTATAAGAACCAGTTAAATCTGCTTCAATAGCAGACACTATAGCATTGACATCACCAGTTGGTCTTGCTGATAATAATAAATCTGCTGTACATCCAGTTGATGGTAAAACAACAGCTTCTACGCTTAAACTTCTTTGTAATGCTGGTGTTTTAGTTCCTATAGATTGTAATAAAGGTCCACTCGTTCTACCTAATACTGTAAGTTGTGCAATTAGATCGCCGGGAATTGTATCATTAATTGTAATACTCTCAGAACGTGCATTACTAATACAGTTACTAGGTCTATCATTATATTCATATGTATATGTTATTGTTCCGTTTGCTTGATTTGTGCCAAATTGTGTTGTAATAGGTATAGCATTTAATGTTAGACCTGCATAATTACCAGATGCTACATTTTGAAATATATTATTTGCCCTGTAATATATTTTATTTTTAGCACTATCCCAATATCCAGAAGCATTATCCCATTTACGAGTAGTAACAGTAAAATCACCCGGAGAAACTCCATAACTATAATCATCAAATCCCTCTATATTACCATTGACAGATACTCTAGTAAAAGCATCTTCAAGAGAAGTATTAACATTAATATCATATGTTTCTCTCGCTAATCCATGTATACTAGCACCACTTTCAATAGCTACAAAATTTTCTGTTAAACTTACAGAACCAGCACTCTCATCTACTTCAACAGTCCTATTACTATTTATTATAGTATAATTATTGACATCAAAATTCAATAAACCAGACATTTCCAATATATTATTATTAAATCCAGTTTTACCAATTAGATAATCTTTTGCTTCTTGCCAAGCCTCTGTTCTTAATGTGCCAACTTCATCAGTACCACCTTCATAAATTGATTGCCCTTGAGCATTCATTGAATGCGAAATATTAATGATAATAGGAGTTTGATCGTTGTTCCCATTGTCGTATCCATTATCTGGATCAAAGTTCACAGACCAATTTTCTGAAAAAGACTTAATATAAGCGGGTGGATCATATCCGTTAATAGTTTCATCTATTCCAGATAAACTTTCAACTTCAAAAGATATTTGGTAAGTAGCAGATCGTGTATAATTATCTCCAAAACTATGATCGGCATTAAATGAAGTAATTCTTGGCCTACAATCAACAAAAGCAGTGCCATCGCAAGTAATCTGGAATCTTTTACCATCAGCATCTAATGCATCTCTTAATTCATATAATTCATTAAAAGTATTATCGACGCTAAATACTGTGCCAGTTTGTAAAATATAACCTGCTAATTGAATAGAATATAATGTACCTAAACCGGAACCAGCATCAGTTTTAATAAATTGTTTATCAAAATTAATTAATGGTATTGGACTAAAACTATAATCACCATATTGCATAGTTACATTTGTTGCCATTTTTTATCCTTTATACTGTTCTAAATGATGAAGGTGAAGAACCGACAGTAGCTGCATAATTTGGTTGCTGATTAAGACTTGGATCAGAAGGTCTACCATTAGTATCTGTTCTCATTGAATCGAATTGTGCAGCCACCGCACCATATACTTCATTTCTAAATGCTTCATTGGCAGTGTCCATGCCCATAACATTAACATTGACATCATTTGTACTTGTGATCGCAACTGTATCTGGTATAACTGGACCAGTAGAAGCAATTCCACCAGCACCACCAGCACCACCAATACCTGCTGCATTAGGAGGATTATTACCCTGACCTCCCGGTTGATTATTATTCTGACCTCCTTGCTGGTTATTATTTTGAGGTATATTATTATTTAAGTTTTGGAATCTTAAAACAGCAGCATCAATTTGGTCTTGTAATGTTTTAAAGGATGCATTTAAATCCTTTAAGGCTTGATCTGTATTTTCAGTTGCCAATTTTAATTCGATCTCATTTTGAGAATCAATGATTGTATTGCCCTGAGCGGTTAACTTAACCTCTTTGGCACTTTGACCTCTTTGAGTAAACGCAGTTTGAAATCGCCTAATAATTGCCTGACCTTGAGCACTATCTTCGGCTATATTATTTTTTTGCAAGACAATTCTCGCCTGTTCCCTAGCATTTTGTGCTTGAACACCTTCTGCTTGACGCAGTGCCTCTTCCCTAGATATGTCAGGACTGTTTGCCTGAATATTGTCTGCCAATTCTTCTGTAGACAGACCGGCAATTTGTGCCGATTGTTCTAAAGTAATTGCACGACCACTCAATAGGTTATTTACAGCTTGGAACTCACTAAAAAATTCTTCTGCTGCCCCTTCATCTGTTGCTATTCTACTAAGTCGCTGTCTATCCGCTAATCTTTTAGCCTGTATATTTGCTAAATCCTGATTAATTTTTGCCAATCTAGTTGTATCATCTTTTAATAATGTAAGAGCATCTGTATTAGAAGCAAGTTCTTTTCTAACATCTCTTAATTCTGCATTGGCCGCCTCATCTCTTGCGGGATCTGCACTTAATTGTGCTTCTCTTTCTCTTAATTCTTCTCTTCGAGCTAACAAGGCCGCAGGATCTGACTCTCCCATACCGATCCTAGCCAGACTACTGAAAGGACCACCAGACAAAGAAGCTGTTCTAACTCGTTCATTTAAATCATCAAAAACATTTCTTTGACCAAATGGATCAAACGACTGTATTCTCTGAGCATTTTTAAGTCTAGCGGCAAGTTCTTTTCTCTGTAAAGATATCTCAAAATCAACATTTGCATCAAATTGTTTTCTAAGTGCGTTTGTAGATTGTATTAACTCAGAAAATCCCTGTACCATATTTTGTACTTCGGATGATAATGCATCAAATTCACCAGTTGCTAATTGTTCTTCAAGTTTTTGAAGGACTGTTCCAGTGTCCTCTCTACTTAAATCACGCAAATTATCTATAATGCTTTGGAATGCAGGAGAATTAAATAATGCATCTCCTCCTAAACCTGTAACTTGAGTGAAAGCTTTCTGAATACCTTCTTGAGCACTATCACCAGCCGATATATTTTGTGCTGCTTGCTTCAGGATTTCAGGTTGTCTATTAGTAAATGCAAGAAGTGCCTGTTGCAAAGGAGAAACCTGAATGCCAAATTCATTAGCTAATGTATTAAAACCTGCCTGAAGTTCTTGTGGGGTTGAGGAAGAAACATTTGCAAAAGGATCAAATTGTGATGTACTACTAAACCCACCCTCTGCTAATTTCTGTATTCTATCAAATGACTCATTAAATCTATTAAAAGCAGTAGAAATGTCTTTGTTTAATTGACCTATGGCAATACCAAAAGCATTGATTTCTTTAGCTAGTTTTTGCGTTTCAAGATTTTGTATAATTGTACTTGCTCTTAAAGCATCAAATGCCTGTTCTGTTAAACTAGATGTATCTATAAGCCCAGAAAAATTTTCTTCTAATACTTTAAATAAACTTCGTCCAGTATTTTCATCTACAGTTTCACCTTGAGCAATTCTAAATAATAAACGCTTTCCTAGATCTGCTTGTTCTTGAGTAATTTTACCAGTAGCTTTTAATCCATCAATTTGATTTTGATATTCTGGAATTAAACCCTGAATAACATTGTTTAAACCTGAAAAAGCTTGTTCAATTTCCTCTGCACTAAAACCTGCTTTTTCTAAAGCTATATCAAATTCAATACGACTATTTACCCCAGTTAGATTAACACCTCTTGCACCTAGTACAGTGCTCAAATTTTTAAGTTGTTTATCTCCTACTTCATTTAATGTGTCCGCAGCAGCAGTTAATGCGTCTGATGCTTTTTGTGAAGCAAGTGAAGTTCTAGCATCGCTAAAATTCAATATTTTTTCAAAAGGACTACTAGTAAAGATATCTGCAACACTGCCCAATAAACCTTTTTCGCTTAAATCTTTCTCTGCATTTTTTCTAAAACTATCAAAACTTGTTTTTTGAATAGCAGTTCCAATAATATTGAAACCTTCAGAGAAAAATCCTGTAATCGCCTGTCCCGGTCCAGCCTCTTGATTTCCGAAAACTCCACCTGTACTTTGAGAAATAATTGCATCTAGTTTACCAACAGAAGCAGCATTAACTTCATCGGATTTTTGCAATGCTTCTGCTACAAGTTTAGATGCATCTGTATTATTAATAATAGCCTTTTGTAACTCCTCTGTTTTTTTCTCACTACTATCAAGGGCGAATTTTAAACCTTCAGATGCTTGCTTGAATGCTGCTTCTTGAATAGCTGATTCTAAAGCAGTTATACCACCAACCAATGCACCAATACCAGCACCAAGCGGCCCAAATAAACTACCTACAGCTAAACCTGCACCAGCACCAGATATTGTTGCACCAGTAGTTCCACCTACCTGTTCCCCAACAAAAGATGCCGCTAATCCTACACCAACCCCAGCACCTTTAGCTAATCTCCCCCTTGCTGTTCGTCTAGCAGCAGCGGTTCCTGCTGGTTCTAAGACAGGTACACCTCCCGGTCCAGTTTTTGGTGCTGACCTTAATAAATCAGACTTGAATTTTTTCAATCCAGCAGATATGCCTTTCAAATTTCCAGCAAGTTGAGCAACCGTAGGTGCCACTAAAAGTAATATATTAAACAATTCGCCACTAGTAACCTTACCATCTTCGATAGAAGAAACAAAACTTTGAATAGCAAATGTAGCAGTAAAAGCAGCACCACTTAAATCTGATAAACCTTGTTGAACTTGCTGTTCATTTTTTTGAGTTTGAGTACTATTATTACTGAAACTTAATGCACCTCCACTTAGACCACCATTAGCAAATCTTTGAACTCCAACGAATCCACCTTTGTTAAAGCCTTGAACGCCCTTCTTATTCATAGTATTTAAAGTGCTATATCCAATTCTACTTGCGGCTTTCTTATTGAATACAAATTCACCGGGAGTTAGTAATGCAGGAACTGTATCTGTTCCTGAAATACCTCCACCAGAATTTTTACGTCTAGCTCTTAACTCATCAAATCTTCGACCTGCCTTCCCAGCCAAGACTCCACCGTCTTGGACCTTTTTGTCAAGTGCTGAGAACTCCTGCTCTTCCTCTGGAGTTAATGGGCCTGTTGCCACTCCTGTTGGGCGGGTGATTGTAAAATCGCTATCAGGTAATAATGGACTTCCAGCTACAGTAAGCGTTTTTCTAGCAATAGAATTTTTAGCATCTTGTATAGTATCTCGACTAAGAGTTCTTTTAGCTTCAATGATTTTTACATTTTGAATAGCAGCATCAGGATCAAATACATTTTTTAATCTTTCTTTTCCTATCTTGCTTAAGTTAGGAAAATCAAATGGTGCTTCAGCTTCAGATAATTGTAAGTTTGTTAACGCAGAAATGAAACCTTCAAAAACATATCCTTCTAATGTATTAAAATCAATTCTATCCAAAGTTTTATCAATAGCTCTTTGTGGATCAAAATCTAATGGTGTTGGTAACTTTAACTCCTTTAAAGTTCTAAAAGTAGAATTAATTACAGCATCTTTAATACTATCTCTAGTTGATTCAGCAACCTTTGGAGCAGCTTTAGGTTGTAGTGTTGAAGTGGTAACTGTTCCCTCAAGTCTATCTATTTCTTGACCATTAATGATCTTACCACCAGCAGGTATAGAAAACTTAGCATTACCTGTTCCTGAACTCTGCAAAAATAAACCACCAACTTGATTATCTTTTACTCTAGCAACAACTCCCCCATTAGCGTACTTATTCATAGATGCTAATTGACCAGCACCAATACTTTCGACGCTACTTTTCTTAATTACAAATTCTCCGGGTTCTAACATTGCAGGAACAGTATCTCCATTACCAGTGCCGGGGACCATTCCACCTCTATTGAATCCGTAGATCCTACCTCCACTAGATCTTTTAACTCCACCGAAACCGCCAACAGGAACAGTAGTAGGTCTACTAGCTAATGTCCTAGCAAGAGTATTGAAACCAGTATTATTAATTTGAATTAGATTAGCTAATTGATTTACATTCTGAGTGAATGAAGAATTGATTGCGGTGAATAGGTTTGCAATCTGAGTATTGATTCTAGTTAAAATTTGATTTGTTTGATTAACCGCAGATGTATTCTGTTGTGTTGCTTGCACATTTTGTTGTGCTGCCTGTGCAGTTGCTTGCCCAGTCACTGTACTTGCTGCACTACCAATTTTCCCTAAACCACCACCTGAAAGAAATCCACCAAAAGCTTGTCCAAGTTTTAAAGTGCCTAATCCTGTTAACAAGGGTAATATAGGCTCAACAGTCTTAACAACACTAGTAATAGTTTGCAAAATATTTTCAGTTGTAGAAAGCAAACCTTTAAATGCACCTTGAAAACCTTCAGATTCAAATAAAGTCCTAATCAACTCACTGAATGATTGTTTAACCCTATCAACTCGATTACTAACAGTTAACAATGCCTTATCAACATCACCCTCTAAACCAGTCACAGCACCTCTTTGTGCTGCTTCAAATGCATCTCTAGCTTTCTGGAATTCAGCAATCGCAGGTAGTAACTTACCAATTTGTCTAATACCTCCAAGTTCTTCTGCAATTGCACTTAATGTTAATGCATCGCCTTGTTTAATTAATGTTTCTAGTTTTTGAGATAATTGATCAAAGGCTGGGAAAATACCAATGAATTTACCTTGAGCATCTTCTAAATCAACACCAAACTGTTTCAAGAAACTAATAGTAGATCTTCTCTGAATCCTTGAAAAAATAGTTCTTAAACCAGCAGCAATAGTATCAGCAGACTCTCTTGTGGTAGACCTAACAGCAGTAAAAATAGCAGTCAATTCTTGAAGTGCCTGAATAGTCCCTTTACTATCTCCTGCCGCCTGAGCAAAGACACCACCAGTCCGACGAACAACAGAAATTAAATCTTCTGCTTCAACCGCAAATTCCTTAGATACTTGATTTAAAGATCCTAAAATTTCTTCTGATTGGCGTGCAGATAATTGAAACTGTCCAAGAGCAGCAATTAAACCTTCAGTAGTATCTGTAATATTACCAAATGTAGGTGCTAATGTTGATTTTGCCAATGCTGCCAAAATAGGTTGAATTTCAGCAGCACTTCTACCTGTCTGTGCAATAATTCTTGCAGTTTCTGCTAACTCATTTGCACTTGCACCCAATGTTGTAGAAAGTCTATTAATTTCATCTTTTAATCCTGATAACTGTTGAATACTATTACCCGTAACTTGAGATATCTTGACAATCTCTTTCTCAAATGCAACAGCATCTTTTACTGCTCCACTAAAAGCCCTTTGTAAATCATAAATAGGTCTTGATATTAAACCAAAAGCAATTGCCTGTCTAGCAACGCTAGTAAAACGTCCTCCTATATTTCCAAGTAAACTAGATTGTTGCTTTAATACCGTATTCGTTTTACCAGTTTGATTAGCTAATCTTGATTGTGCATTTGCAACATTAGTAATGGAACTAGTAGATGTAGAAAAAGAACTATTTAATGCAGCAATAGAGGTACGAGTTGATTTTAAATTAGCATTTAATTTATTAAATGTAGTAGAGATATTATTGAGTTGTTTACTAATATTATTAAGTTGTTTAGTATTTCCCAAATTTAACTTAATATTACCAGCCTTACCCAATTGGCTACTAATTTGTTTAGTAACTTGATTAAGATTTTTAGGACCAGACAATATTATCTGTGCATTAATGTTAAAAGCCATCTATATCTCCAAATAAACATAAAGTGACCGCAGACACCTAATGAGTTATTTAGTACTATCCACGGTCACTATCCACATATAACATTAAGCATCAGATTCTGATGTTTTAGTTTTTCTTGTTCTTCTTTTTTTGACAGGAACCTCCTTAGCTTTAGTCTTTACTATAGGTTTCCCATCATCATCTAAGAAAGGTTTTTTCTCATCTACTGCGTATGATCCGGTAGTCATATCTAGTTTGTTACCATCAAAATCTACATAGTCATAACTACCATCATCATTATACTTAATAAAATTACCAAACTCGTCAATATATTTACCATCTGCATTAATTAGTCTATTAGTTGATGGTTCAACTAGTCTGAACCTATCATCTACAAAATTATATTCTTTTAAAAATTTATTTTCTGGTAAATGATCATCTACTGGATTACTATCACTAATAAGATAGTAAAATTCCGTAGCACCTTTAACTGCGACAGGATCATCAGCATTCTCTAAGTATTCATCTAAATCTTTATAATATAATGTATTACTATCATCATTATACACCAAACAGTTAACAAACAAAAAGTTAAATCTATCTTGGTCCGCTAAACCCTCACATGTCTGACTGTCTAAATCAGATTTGTTAGTAAGGAGATTAATCATTTTTTCTCTTTTTGCTTTCATGTTTAAGGCTATTTCTCTTGCTTTAGTTAAACTAATGCCACCCTGAGACAAGGTTAATTCTCCTTCTAAAACTTCTCTCTTTAAAGTTTCAAACTCTAAATTGATTACCTCATTCCAAGTTCCTCTCTCTTTCATGATTTTTTCTAATTCTTCTCTAAGAATCACACCTTCTTTAAGAAGTTTATGAAAAGTCTTGGATCTCAAACGATTAGCATCATTTTGTACTTTAAGTGATGGCAAAATAACAGCAAATTCTTTTTCGACAATTTTATCTTCTTCCAGCACTTGAACTGTAAAAACTCGTTTCTTATTGGGTTTCATTCTGATTCTCCTTGATTCCTAAAATTAAACTTTGTAACATAACGATTCCAACTTAAAGTATATTGTGAAATTTCCGATTGAGCACTCCTCAAATTAAAATTCCCATTATCCAATATCTTTGATCTAACTTCATTCCACATATCTCTGAACTCTAACTCTTGATCTGTTAGTTCAGCATAATGTTTCCCATGTCCCCATAGATAACCAAACTCTTCCTCAAAAGCAGCTAGACTACCTATTATAGTTGTATCAAACTTTTTTTTAATATTATTAAGAAGTCTCTTCTTTGAATTTTCCTTGTATTGCTCATTATTCATCTTCTATTCCTCATATTTTGTCTCATTTCCTGAGTCGCTTGCATATGTAAATCCATCTTTACATCTTTTAAATTGCCATGTTTAACTATTTTATCTCTTTCTATTTGTTGATTTCTAGATTTAATAATATTACGAGAACTATGGTCATTCATATTATATATCTGACTGACCTCTTCTTTATCACTAGATACTACAAATAATTCTTGACCATCTTTATCTTTAAACTTACTGAATATTTTGTCACGCTCTTTTTCCTTTCTCCTTTCTTCCTGCTCCTTTCGTTGCTGTATAAACCAACCATCTAACATATCATCATCATTAATCACATCATCCGTAGGACATTCGACACTCTTGAAAACATTGTCATACATCACAGAATAAGATGCTAATACTTTTTGATATTTGGTCAACTCACATATTTTTCTATCAAAGACCCTATACTTACCGTAATTCCACATGCCCCTAAAAGGTTGAGTTCTTGCTATTTCCCTAAATTCAGCAACGGTTACTACCTCTTTATTAGAAATATCATTATGAATTTGAATAAATCTATTATCAATATCTAAAAAGTTATTTTTATTACAAATTTTTTTACCTCTATGATTTCTAATAGACATACATATTAGAAATTTGTCTCTCATCTCAGATGCATGATGCTCCAAAGTTTCATCTAAAAATTTATTTTTATTTATATGGGATCTTAAAATACCAGTCTTAACTGAAGAGATTTTTTTTCTCAGTTTATTAGCATAAGACACATTGATCCTATTTAAGAACAAGTCTAATTTCATGTTCTCAAGATTTTTTTCAAGAGACTTTAAATCTTCAGTATTTTTAAAGGTCCATAATCCAAGATGATTTAGATACTTGGTTTGATCCTCAACAGTCATTAAACCATCATATTTGTGTTCATGTATAAATTGATTATACAAATAATTAGAATGATAGATATCGAATTTATTGTTTGGGACAAACCTATATTCTTTACCATCTAGATAGAAGTATTTGATACCAAGTATAATATCATATATAATTTTTTCTTTTTTATTAGAATCCATTAAATAATTCCTAAAAGTCCTAAAAACGTCAGTAACTTACTCGCCCAATCTGGGTGATATTGCTTGTCAGGGCTATCGCTTGTTACTGACTAAAAAAGGGGGTTATCGTCATCATAACCCCCGTAATTAGTCTTAAATCTTATGCAAATGAAATCGCTCCAGTTCCAGAAACTGAAAGTTTGTTGTAAGTAACAAAATCAAATGTAGTTGTTACATTACCACCACCAGCATCACCTCCTCCGTATGATACAGAAGAAAGTTTATTCTTAGTTCCAAGATCAATAACGGTTCCATCGCAAGTCTTAATAATAATTGTCTCATCTGAAAGATTATTATTAACATCACAAGCTGTTAGTCCAGTGGCACAACCTTCTGCACCAGCACTAACTAGATCACCACCAGAAGAAAGAACTTCAATAGAGCAAGTCACTTCAAGTGGGAATGTTGCAACTTTAGCAAATGGACCCTTTTTACCAAGTTCAAATAAGTCTTCTCTACCAAAGTCAGCAGAGATACTAACTGATTGAAGTCTATTTTTACCTTCTGGAATAATAGTAGGAATAGTTGAACCAGTGTCAAAATATTCTCTTCTTTGAACACCACCAGCAAAATCTGGACTATCATTATTAGCAGCAAATGCACCGGCAGTATAATCATCTGACCAAGCAGAAGCGGCATCACAATCTGCATACCATGCTTTATCTGTAGCAGTAATACCAAGCTCTTCAGTAAAGTTACCATCTACTCCAAGAGTATAACTTACATTAGAAATAAAAGCACCACTAATAGTAACTTGATTTGCTGGATTAGCATTTGTTCCACCAGCAGAAGAATCTGTAGCTTCATCCCAAATACCAAGACGAGCAGTAAACTCATTTGTTGATGCTAAGTTAATATCATCTGCATTAGCATAACTACCTGCCGCTAAAACATAAGCCAAAGCAGTTCCATCAAGAAGACGATTAATAGTCATCTCCACTGAAGGAACACCTTCAATATTTTCATAAATCTCTAACTGACCAAGCTCAAATGCCTGCTCCAAGTTAAAGGTGGTTGTCATGGACACAGACTGGACACCCTTCAAAACTCGATAAGTGCCAGCAGTTGTTCCAATGGCAACCTGCTGAACTGCATAGAATATTCTATTAGCCATTTATTACTCTCCTAATTAGTTAACAAAAAAGGTTGTATCATAAAAATATACACCATTATCAATTGAATAGTTCAAATGTTGCCCTTACAGTACCCTGATAGAGTCTAGAATTAATTGTTTGCATTTCTGTAACAATACAATTAAAAAATCTCATACTTTTATAAGGATAATCTGTAACAAGACAAGGATATGTTTTTGAACTATCTACTAGCATTCCCCTATAATCTAGAGGATAAGCACCGCTTTGTGCTACTGTATTATTATTATACATCATTATAGTTGTATCTTTTTGAAAAGAAACGATATCA
>Ga0196901_1000753_pt1 | contig 16794 bp, 17 predicted proteins | sample CB_VirMetaG_FD_169099 | JGI IMG/M metagenome (GOLD analysis project Ga0196901, IMG submission 169099) | Freshwater to marine saline gradient viral communities from Chesapeake Bay - CB_1504_1 Viral MetaG (v3) (version 3) | ecosystem: Environmental > Aquatic > Marine > Coastal | place: USA... | reverse complement strand
TTTAAGGGTTTAGGGTTATGCTGGTATAGGCTAGCATCTTAAAACGTCTTATACTGGCTTTAAATCAGTTTAAAACGTATAACCTGGACAAACCATAACCATACAAACTAATAGGCGATAAAAAACCCGATAGAGTTAACTAACGGGTTTTTGAGTACCTACTAAACTGCTAGATTATCGACATTCGCTGCAGAGTATGTGACCGGCATACTGCACTGGCTTTTGACAGATTGGGCAACGTCGACGCCCATCGGGGCGAGGAATGTGTTTATAGAATCCGAGATACATAATCAATCCTTTGAAATAAGTTGAAACTGACTAGGTGCGTATTGATTCCAAACGAGGCCCAATGGATCAACTTCAGACTTTAGACTGATTAGGCGGTCCTTTGCTTGCCTACCCTTTGACCATGCGTTGTAATCATCTGAGTAGCTGTAATACCAGTCATGCGACTGTAAGAGGGTTATGTATTCATTCATGGCTTGATCCCTTAGGGTTTAGAATAACGCTTAGTAATAGCTCTACTCTTAACGCATCCGTTTCTGTAGCGGCACCATTCTGCAGCAAAGCTAAAGCTTGTTCACACCCATAGCGTAGAGCACCAATTTGAGCAGCTAAAAACAATTCATTGTCAGTATAAGTATTCATGAATTCACCCATTGATAAAATGTTTTTAAACTGGTTCCTGTAGTGATGTCTATACCCCTGCCATTGTCCGCTACTGATATATAAATCAAATAGCGTTGTCTTAAAGTATTAGGGACATCACTTGGGATCGTTAAAACTAGACTTGAATATTTCATAATTAAATCACCTTAAAAGTAAACACGGGAAAACGTACAACAAACCCTGAAGTATCTTTGCGAGCCTTGCCTTTAGCATACAATGCAACAACACAGCCCTGCGGGTCGTTAACACGAATGTCCGAATCATCCCCATCAATTACAGACATTCCTAAAAAAGTCTCAGGGATAGTCTTTTTTGATTGAAATACAACGGCGATCCTCATACGCTTTGCGATAGCTTTAAGTACGTGTGATTGATAACCTTTAACGCCACTATAACTAAAGGTAAGATCATAGTTTAATGGAATGTCTTTGCGGTTAGATATCTTGGTGTAATCATAAAACTGGACATCATGAAATAACTGAAAAATATTGATATCCCTCTTTTTACCATGCATGAATTCATACTCAAATTGTATTGATTCCCACCGGATATCAGTAGTGCCATTTAGCCGTACTAATGGGATCAAACCAAGCTTTTTCGCCTTGCGCTGTAATGCTTCGATATCTTTCACCAATTGCAGCATGAATGACTGTTTATCAGCGTTGAACCATTCAGCTTTACGTAATCGGGCTTGTTGCACGTTATTAAAAGCCCCACGGCCTGCAGTGTAAAGGCAAGCCTCTTCACATTGTGCGATCTTAGCCATTGGGCAGAGGTTTACACCAGAGAGCATGCTTGGTGCCATATAAAGAATGCCGGTAAGATAACCATACTTTTGACCTTTAACAGTTTTAGCATTGGTGTCAATTGATAGTAGTTTAGACATGATGTGATCCTTTAAGGTTAGATAAAACAAAATGCAATGAAAGCTATTGATGTCAGCACAATGGCTAAGATGTCCCACAGTCTAGATTGATTCATTTTGATTGTCCTTGGCTGGGGGACTAGCCCCCCTTTGGTGTTTAGTGAATGCTTTTATTAATAATTTTTACACCGCCCCTTTTGCCGATGCTAAGGGAGACGCAAAGTAATTTGTCCCACCAGTGTTTTGTGTCGCAGTTACTGCCAAACAACAGGACATAATTTTCAGTTTCAGACGTTTTTTCAAACGTAAGATTTGTAAATTCATAACCCAGTTTTTGACCAAGCCAGAAGTCGCCTGTCACATACTGCGCTGTCTCTAGTTGTTTTGCATTCATGTTGCTCTCCTGATAACGTTGTTGATGCTTACAATTCTACAGGACTTTAAGCACGTGTCAACAACTATTTGAATATTTATTCATTGTATTAATTAATCGATTGAGTGTTAGTGATAGTTAAATCCTACTCAATCCGTGTTTCTTTTAAAGAGACCAGAACCCCATTTTCCATAATTTCTTAATGATAATGATTATCAATAAGCCAATGTCTAGACAATCATTAAGCCAATGTCTAGCGACTCTCGTACCTATTCTATACACCAAGCAGCCTACATCAGATAACCTATCGCATAGCATATCAATAGAATCATACACTTAGCATCGATTGATTCAAGGTACCCTATTGAGAGTAGGCAAGGCCAGCCCTTGCTTGATTAGATCGATTCACAAAAAGAGTTAAACCCTTTGTCGTTGTTGTTGTTGTTGACCCCTTAAAGAAGAGTTTCTCTCCCAAAACATCTTAGACACCCCTAAGCATCTTAAGCATTCCCAAACATCTCAAACACCCCTTAACACCCCTACCCACCCCAAGGAGACCCTAACATGGCTCTAGAATCAGCTACATATATTGACGGTCTCGTTGTGACCAACCCCTTAGGCTCAGACCCCCTAGCGGGTGCTGATGACCACCTGAGACTCATTAAGAGTACCTTGAAGTCCACATTCCCTAACATCACTGGGCCAGTCACAGCAACCCAAGGAGAGCTGAGTGCTCCCTTCCCAGTAGGTGGTATCATCATATGGTCTGGTGCCATAGCAGATGTCCCTAGTGGTTGGTTGTTGTGTGATGGTGGTAGTGGTACCCCAGACCTCCGAGACAGATTCGTAGTAGGCGCTGGGTTGGGCTATGCTGTAGCAGCTACAGGTGGGGAAGCCACGGTAGCCTTAGCAACTGCTAACCTCCCCGTACACTCCCACCCCTTTAGTGGCAGCGGTACCACAGGTGATGGTGGGGCTCACACCCACAGTGTTACTGATCCTGGACACGTACACCCCTACACTGTGGTTACCAATAGGAATGGGGGTGGTGGTGGTAATGATCAGTATACGAACACCACGACTGCTAATACAGTCTCTGCCTTCACTGGTATTTCATTAGTAGGGGCTCCTAACCATACCCACCCTGTGACAGTCTCTGGCACCACAGGTGACACAGGGTCTGGGACAGCTCATGAGAACAGACCACCTTACTATGCCTTGGCATACATCATGAAAACCTAATAGGACATACCATGCCATTAGAATCAGCCACATATCTAAACAACTTAGTAGCTTCTAACCCAGCTTCAACTGATACAGTGTCTCAAGCAGATGACCATATCCGTTTGATTAAGCAGGTCTTGAAGTCTACCTTTCCTAACATTAATGCCCCAGTGACAGCTACCCCAGCTCAGCTAAACTCAGCAGTACCTGCAGGATTCATTGGGATGTGGTCTGGGAGTCTAGCGACTATCCCAGCAGGCTGGGGTCTCTGTGATGGTGCTGGTGGTAGACCAGATCTTCGTAATAGGTTTATTGTAGGTGCAGGTCTAGGGTATGCTGTAGCCGCTACTGGTGGTGCAGATGTTGTTATTTTAAGTGAAGCTAACCTCCCATCTCACTCACACCCAGCCAGTGCCTCAGGGTCTACAGGTGATGTAAACCTAAGCCACAACCACACATTTAGTGGGTCCTCTGGGACTGGTGGGGCGCACAGTCATACTGTCAGGCTACCCACGAACACAGGCTTTGGGGCCGCCGCTCAGACCACTGAGTCAGGCGTAGCCAGAGATCCTACAGATTATTTTAATTACACCACTTCTACCCATGATGGGCATACCCACAGTATCTCTGGGTCTATAGGTAATGCCTTAGGTAACCATGCTCACTCTGTGACAGTCTCAGTAACTGTGAACTCCACAGGGTCTGGTTCAGCTCACGAGAACCGCCCCCCATTCTATGCATTAGCGTTTATCATAAAACTATAAGGTGGACCTATGAGTACATTTCCTCTTCGTAATCTAGGAGCTGTAGGTATCATATCAGATGCTAACCCCTATGACTTGCCTCCCAATGCTATGAGTGATGGCAACAATGTGATCTTTGATGAGGGAAGGGTACAACGAGCTCCAATCTTTAAGAACCTCTTTAATGCCATTAGGTCTAGTCTTCCCTACGAGGACTCTGTAGGGTCTTATGACTCCCAGACTAACTCCTATGAATCAGCAGAGGGAGACCCAGCAGACTCAGTCAGGTTTGTAGGGTCCTTCCAAGATCCTGGTACTGGTGAGGTAGTCTTTGTTTGTGATAATGATGGTACTGTTAGGTCTTACCCTAATGGTGTCTTGAACTTTGCTACACCAGCAGGTACACTGATAACCAATAACGAACCTTGGTCTCATGCTCAAGTAGGTGGTATCTCTGTCTTGTCTCGTAAGAGTATGCACCCTTATGTCCGTAACATTGTCTCAGACATCTCATACAGCTTAGCCTCTGGTGACTGGCCTACGGGTGACTCAGCAGCAGTGGTAAGACCTTTCCTAGACTTCTTGATCCTCTTAAATGTTACTAAGAGTGGTGTTGAGTACCCCACAATGGTTAAGTGGTCTAACCCTATCCAGTATGGTACCCCTGTTAATAATATTAACTGGGACCCAGGTAACACTAATTATATTGCTGGTGAGAACGTCTTAGCTGAGATTAAGACTCCCCTGAGAGATGGGGGTGTCCTAGGCAATGCTTTTGTGTTGTATGCACAAGACCAAGTATGGGCTATGGAGTTCACAGGTTCTTCCAGTGTCTTTAACTTTAGGAGACTGTTCCCCACAGGCGGTATTATCAATACCAACTGCTGGGCTGAAGTTGAAGGTAAACATTTTGTCTTTGGTGAGAATGACATCTATGTACATGACGGTAACTCCAAGAGGTCTATTGCAGACAAGAGAGTCCGTAAGAAGATCTTTAGTACCCTCAACCGTGAGAAGCAGAAGTCCTTTTATGTCTTACATGACTCAGTGTCTAACTTAGTTCACTTCTGCTACCAGACTACTGTGGATGAAGTAGGGTTCACTAATACAGCCTATTGTAATAAGTCTGCTATTTACAACTACAATGACGATACTTGGTCATTCATGGACCTCCCTAACACTGTTGGGGGTGCTGAGGCCAACATTACACTCGCTAGTAGCATCTACTCAGACCTAAACATTAGTTTTAACTTGTTTAACACTAACTATGTGTCCTTTGAGGGGTCTACAGACAAGATGTCTATCATGTTAGGTGTCACAGACCCAGCTAACAGTCTGACAGAGTCTAGGGTCTATGCTATTGACCTACCATCTAACGGTATTATCAACTTACCTGTTGAAACAGAGACGCTAAAGACAGCATTCTTTGAGAGAGTAGGTATAGATCTAGATGAAGGTGGTTCAGCTATCAGGAATTACAAGATAATCACCTCCTTTTTACCTCAAGCTAACGTAGGTAATAGTCAAGACTACCTTAAAATATACCTAGGGGCTGCTGACTTACCTAACTCACCTATTGACTGGAAATCTATTAAGGACTTCTACCCCAGTGTAGAGTACAAGATGGATGCCAAGGTCGCTGGTAGGTACTTAGGGTACCGAATTGACTTTGTGGGTCCTGAAAACTTTAACATGTCTGGGTTTGACACTGAACTTAAAGAGCTATCACGGAGGTAACCATGGCTTTTGTACGTAATCTATCGCCTTACAAGCGTACTAACCAGCCAGCCTTTGAAGAGAGCTACAAGTATTGGCTAGAAGAAGAGTTAAAGAAGATTGAAAGGTCTGTAGAGACCATGCAGGATGTCTATAACCCTAGTTACTTAGGGGCTTTCTACGACACCACGACTCAAGTAGCGGCGACTGTAAACACACCACAGGCCGTTACTTTTAATAACATTAGTTATGAGTATGGGGTGTATAGAGGGACTCCAACATCTAGGGTTTACTTTGACAACCGTGGTTTCTACAACCTAGAGTTTGCTTTACAAATAGCACACATTAGTAGTGCTGCTGGATCAGATGTTGTGTTATGGGTAAACTTTAATGGTACCCCATACCCCGATAGTGCTACCCGTGTTCATGTTCGAGGTGTTAATCAAGACATTGTGGCCTCTTGGAACTTAGTAGGAGAGGCCCAGCCTACCAACTATGTAGAGTTAATGTGGCAGACTACTGACGTGGACACTGTTCTTTTAGCAGAACCAGCTACGTTAACTTACCCTGCCATCCCTTCAGCCAGAATGACTTTAACCCAGATAGCAAAATGACTATGAACTCCATACACACACACACCGAAGACTTAGCACAACAGCTTTACTCGTTAAAGTTAACTGCTGATGCCCATCAGTGGCTTGTAGATCTATTTGAGACACTACAGGGTCTAGATGATTGGTATGATGGGGATGACATTCCGGATCGTGAAAAGCTAAAGGTTATTCATAACTGTCTGGTTGTCTTATCTAGTAACCCATTCTTTTTAATTAATCATACTCGACTCCACCCATTGATTAATAGTTTAATACTTAAGTGGTGTGGTGCAAATGATATTGAGGATCAAAAGGATGCAGCTCAGTTACCTAAAGCATACATGTGGCGAGCTGGTTTTTATGATGTAGTCTTAGAAGTGTTTGCTATCCAGAATGGATTCCAAGCTGCTGCTATGACAGCCAGTCGTATCTTAGAAATGTATGGAGAGTCTTTGGACTCATACACAAAGGAGTTTACAAATGCCTAATCCAGTCACTGGTATCACCGCAGGTTCCGCATTATTAGGTGCTATAGGAGGATCTCAGTCCTCTGGCGGTGGAACCTCAACAGCTACCTCAGAACCATGGAAAGAACAACAACCTTTTTTACAGTATGGGTTTGAGCAATCTAAACAAGCCGCTGAGAATGCTTTAGCTAGCCCAGTCTTTGGTGGACAGCGGGTTGCTGGTCTAACGCCAGAACAACAAGCACTGATACAGCAAGGTACTCAGTTTGGCACTAACCAGTTTGGACAAGCCCAAGGTCTCCAAAACATGTCTATGGGAGCCTTAGGGGCTACTTCAGGCTTTGGACAGAACGCTGCTGACATCTATGGTCAGTATGCTGGTGTAGACCCTACTCAACAAATCATTGCTCAGGCAGGTCAATATGCAAACAACCCCTACACTCAAGGAATCATTGATTCAGCTTCTAGAGATGTTACAAGAAACCTCTATGAGAATCAGCTCCCCTCTTTGGCTCTTGGAGCAACAGGCTCTGGTAATATCAACTCTACTCGTGCTGGGGTTCAGCAAGGCATAGCTGAGCGTGGTGCTGCTGAGCGTCTTGCAGACATCTCTAGCAACATCCGTGGACAGTTCTTCCAGTCAGGTCTAGGTCAAGCTCAGAGCCAATACAACCAGAACCTACAGAACCAACTAGCAGCTAACCAAGGTGTACAAGGTGCCTTTGGAGCTGGTGTTGGCGGTATGGGTGCTGGTCAACAGTTAGGCGCAGGTGGATTTAACTTAGGACAGACTGCTGCTGGGATGAATCAAGCGCAACAACAAGCCCAACTAAATGCCCAGATGCAACAGTTTGCAGAAGAGCGTGATATCCCTATGGATGTTATGGCTCGGTACATGCAAACCATTGGTGGTAACTATGGCAGTACTCAAACACAGACTGCTCCAAAGACTGGTGGTGGATTCATGGGTGCTCTTCAAGGAGGAGCTGGTGGTGCGTTGGCTGGTTATGGAATGGGATCAAAGTTAGACAAAGCTGGTTATTTTGACTAAGGCTTTATCTAAACTTACCTATATACTTTGGAGAATAAAGTATGGCAACAGGTATATTAGGGATGCCCTCAGGTGTCCTATCGCAACAACAAGGCACTCAATTAATGAGCGCTTCAAATGACCAAGCTAGGGATCAAGCATTAAGTTCTGGGGCAATAGCAGCAGGTGCTGGATTACTGGCGGCTCCTAACCTCCGTGAGGGCTTAGCCCAAGGCTTCACAGGCTTTAACCGTGGCTTTAACGCTGAGCTTTTAGCTAATCGTCCTAAGGTAACTCCTTTGGCTGGTGGTGCCTTCTCTCAGATAACCTTTCCTGATGGTCGGGTAGAGGTTATGAGTAACGATCAAGTTCAAAACTTCTTACAAAGCCAAGAAGCTTTAGGTTTTCTACAAAAAAAGGAATTAGCTGAAATAGCTTCTGGATCAAAGGTAACAGGAATTGCTGAAAAAGCAGCATTAGAGCAAGCCCCAGAAATAGCGCAAGCTCGTACTGGTGTTGAAGGACTAAGAGACGTAGCTAAGTCTTTAACAACTGGTGTTGATAATACTGGTAATCCAATTTTTAGAGAAGATATTTCAGGACCTTGGATGTCCTTAATGCCTGAAGAGCTTCGGAAAAGAGTTTTCTCTGACTCAGCGGTAGCTCAGAAAAGAGCAGAGAGTATTATTCAAGGTAGCTTGAAGGCTACGCTTGGTTCTCAGTTTACTAAGGCTGAAGGTGATAGATTTTTAGCTCGTGCTTACGATCCTGCTTTAAAAGAAGAGGAAAACTACCGTAGGTTATTAGAAGTCGCTGCTGAGATAGAAGCAATTGCTAATGCTAAAGAAGACGCTGTTAATTATATGCGTAAAAATGGGACTTTGGAGGGATTTGTTCCTAAAGGTTCTAAGTTTACTCAAACAAATGAAGCAGTGCCTACTTTTAACACACCAGTAGATGTTCAAGCAGCTATCGATAATGGCGCTTTAAAATCAGGACAGCCTTTTAAGACTCCTGATGGTCGCACATTTACAGCTCCTTAAGAGAGAATATTATGGATCAATGGAATGCATTTAGCCCCTACACTGGAGTAAGTCAAGGGTTTAGTCTAGCCCCTAACACTAAGGCATTCCTTGACTTTTTATCAAAGGCTGAGGGGGCTGATTACAACACGATAGTTGGTGGTGGGACTTTTGATGATTTTTCTCAACACCCTAACATTGTTGGCCTAAGAACAGCAGAAGGCCCGTCTACAGCTGCTGGTAGGTATCAAATTGTAGGTACTACATATCGTGATGTTGCTCCTAAGCTTGGGATCACTGATTTTAGCCCTGAAAGCCAAGACAAGATTGCTATTGAGCTTATCCGTAAAGCTGGAGCTCTTGAGGATGTCCAAAAAGGTGATTATCAGTCTGCTATAAGTAAACTTGGTAATGTTTGGGCATCTCTTCCAAGTAGTCCTTATAGCCAACCAAAGAAAAGCCAAGATTGGGTTAACCAAACTTTAGAAGCCATAACTAATACAGTTATCCCAGAAGCTCAAGCGCAAGGAGTAGAAATGAAAGACCAGGCAGACCCTTGGGCTCAGTTTAAACCTTATCAAGAAGTTCCACAACAAGCTCAACAACCTCAAAACAATGAGCAAGATGCTTGGGCTGAATTTACACCTTTTCAGCAACAAGGGGCTCAAACTGTTGCTCCTCCTCAAGGTCAGCAGTTTTCTAACACAGTACCACAAGTTCCTGTCGGAACGGCTAGGCGCATTACTGATGAAGGTTTTAACACTGATCCTACATGGATTAATAACGCTAAAAAGGTGTATTCTGAAGTAGAAGGACAGCCTTTTAAGGGTTCAGAAGCTGAAGCAGCTGACTGGTTAAAAAACTATGTAGCACAGACCAACTGGAGCCTTGCTGGTGCAGGAACTACAATCTATGATGTAGTTAACAAGTTTAGTCCTGAAGGTAAACAAGCTCTTTTACAATCTATTCAAGATTATGAAAAAGCCCCAACTTCTATGGAAAGCTTTGGTAGAGCAGCTAAAGGTTTGATACTTGATCCAGCAAACTTAGTTGGTTTAGGTCTTGGTACTGCGGCAACTAAAGTACTTGGTAAAAAGGCTTTATCTCAGGGACTACAAACCGCTCTAAGACAAGGTTTAACCAAAGCTACTACATCTCCTGTAGGAAGTGCTTTAACAGGTCAAACTGCTCGCCTAGCTGCTGGAGCTGGTGGTGTTAGCGCTCTTGATGAAGCTTTAAGGCAAGGAGTTCAAGTCAGTGCTGGAGGGAAGCCTGGGTTAGAATTAGGTGATATTGCTTTAGCAGGAGCTGGTGGTGCAGCTCTTGGTGTAGGAGGCAGTAAAGTAATTGATCGTCTTACTGGAAGGTCTGCTTTACGCCAATTTGGAGCAAGGGCTGGGTCAAAGCGTCAAGCAAGGATTGATGCAGAGATTGCTCAAGACTTCCAAGATCTTGCCAAGAATCCTAATCTACTAACGAGTACTACTCAAGACGCAGCTGACGTAACTACTGACCTTAGAAATGAGCTATCTAAACGATACATTACTAAAGTTGAAAATGCAATTCGAATTGTTGACCCAGAACTTCTTAAAAAGATAGACGTTAAAAATGTAACCTCTGGTGAAAGAGTTATTCCATCTAGTGAATTAGATTTAATTAGAGGAACACCAGAAGGGGACTTGTTAGCAGATTCAATTGAAAAGTATCAAAGGGCTAGGGCATTAACAGCTCCTAAAGCTGCTAGTGGATCTTTAGCTGCAATCACAGGAAGGGCTGCTTTGCAATATGGCCCAAGACTTGCTACTTCTTTGTATGGGTTTTCTTCTGGTGATATTCCTACTGGAGTTTTAGGTGCTTTAGTGCCTGGAGTTTCGGCAGGAACAGCTCAACGAATAACTGGTAAAAAAACTGTTCCTCAAGTTATTGAGCAATTAGGTTCAGGTAGTGGTTTAAAAGCTGCCCAACAAGCACAAGAGTTTTTAGGACCTTCAGGTATCCCACAAAGAACTAAAGCTTTAACTCAAAAGTCTAGGGATGTTCAAACTTCTCAAGCCCAAGCTAAAGCCCAAGCAGCTGCTAAAAAAGCTGTAAGTGCTGAAGAGATTGCTAAGAAAACAGCAGAAAGAGCAGCTAAAAAGGAAGCTGATTTAGCTGCTAAGAGTCAAGCTGAGCTTAAGCAAGGTATAGCAGACATTCAAGCTAAGGATCCTTCCTACTTATTAGGGCTTTCAAGCAAAACAGGAACACCTCGTAGTCAAACAGAGATGTCAGAGTTTTCAAGCCAAATTAAACGGCAGATGGAAGCTAGGGAAGCTCTAAATGCTGCTCCAACAATAGACCCATCTCAAGCTGCTTTAAAACAAGGCTTAGCTGACATCCAGTCTAAAGACTCTACTTACCTACTTGGTCTTTCCAATCCTTTTGGTACTCCTCGCAGTGCCAAGGAAATGACTGAGTTCTCCAAAATGCTTAAGAGGGATATGGAGAAAAGGTCCAACAAGCTTGTACCTAAAAATGCCACCCCTGCTGAAGTTGAAATTGTTAAGAAGAATTCACTTAACAACTGGACCGAAGGTAAAACAGGGTCAGGAGGTATTCAAGGCACAATGACTGAGTATACTGGGCTAAAAGATAAAGACTTAATTGATGTCTTGGAAGAGCTAGTTGTTCGTAAACCAGACTTTGCTCCTTTCATTCAAAACATTCGAGAATCCAGTAAAGTACCTAACACTCAAGTCTTAGGTATGATTCAAGATGAGGCTGTGCGTATTGCATCCGAAAAGGGTTTACAGATGACTCCTAAGGTTATTAAAAAAGCTGCCAAAGATGCTGGGATCAAAGGCACTTCTGGCGTTGCGGATGAGTTTTTTAAAAGAGCTTCTAATGTTGTTTCTTCTTTAGATGATGAAGCGTTACAGCTTGTTGTAAACAGGACTACTTCAGCCTCTGGGAAAGAGATAGACAAACCAAGATCTTACGCTACAGGTCTTATAGCTAAAATCTTAAATGATAGGGCTCAAGGAAGAACGTTAGATGATGCAGCACAATCCCTCCTAGACACTTTAGGACTTTAATGAACTCCATAGATATATACACCCACTGGGAAACCTTTAATCGTATGATTGAAGATCCCCAATTTGACACACAGACAAAGGTAGCAATGGGGGGTGAGATGATTCGTTCTCTCCCTCCAGAGATGCTCTGCGCTGTTAGCAAATCATCTCTTCTTGCGATTAAAGATGCAATGAAGAGCCGTTTGACTAACCTAGGAAACACAGATGGAACCAGTAGTAAAGAACCAAGACACAGTACACCCGAAACTCCGAGCAAAGTACGGAAACCACGAAGGACTAGCAATACCTAGTGGTGGTTACTATGACCCTGAGAAGAAGCTTATCTTTAAGAATATGCCATTAGGTACTAAATGGCTACCTCCTATTTGGAACCCAAAGACTAACCGATGGAATGTACAGCCTCAATATAGGGACTCAATGAGAGACCCTTCCAATAATCTATTTGTTCGTTTACAACAAACAGAGGAAGGGCGTACCCTATGGAAGCTTTGGACTGACAAGCGATTCGCTGGTGGTCCTGGTAAGCCGAAAGGCTCTTATGCGGGTTACAACAAGGCTCAACGAAATCAACATAAGGCTAAGGCCAAAGCAGAAGCAAAGGAGATAGTGAAGCTAATGGAAAAGAAAGGGTTTGAGATTCCCAAGGCAGAGTTTGCCCGTGAAGGCATTGAGACTGCTGTAGAGATCATGCGTATGTCTGAGATCAGTCCTAAGGACAAGCTCTCGGCAGCTCGCACTGTTTTAGAGTGGACGATGGCTAAGCCCGTGGCTCAGTCTGAAGTGAGCATCAAGAAAGCTGAAGACTTCTTATCACTTGTCTCTGAAGAAGAGCAGAAAGCTATTGGTGTGTCTATCAAATGACTCCAGAGCAGCTTAGAGTAAGAAAACGGCTTTATGATGACTTTGAATTCTATGCACAACATGCATTGAAGATCAGGACTAAGGAAGGGGAAGTAAAGCCTTTTACTCTAAACGTAGCTCAGAAGGCTTTGCTTGATGCTGTGTTAAACCAGCTACAATCTGAGGGTAAGGTAAGGATCGTTATCCTTAAAGCTCGGCAGATGGGCTTATCTACCTTGGTTGGTGGCTGGTTGTACTGGTACATCTCTCAACATACTGCTCAGAAGAGTCTAGTGGTCACGCACCATGCAGACTCGACTCGAGCTTTGTTTGACATGACTAAACGATACTACGAGCACACTCCAGACATCCTGAAACCCCATTCTAAGTACTCTTCACGTAAAGAACTAAACTTTGATGTCCTAGACAGCTCATATGTTGTTGCTACGGCAGGGGGTGATGGTATTGCTCGAGGTGAAACCTTTACTCAAGCTCACCTATCTGAGCTAGCCTTCTGGCCTAATGCCACAGCTAAGGACAACCTTAACGCTATCCTCCAAGCTATCCCAAATACCAAGAACACTGCTATCTATATTGAGAGCACAGCTAATGGTGTCTCAGGTCCCTTCTATGAGATCTGGAAGGGGGCTTGTGAGGGTATCAACGGCTTTGTTCCTGTGTTCTTACCTTGGTTTATTCAAGATGAGTACAGAGAACCTGTCCCTAAGAAGTTTGTACGAACACCAGACGAAGAAGACTTAGTTAAGAAGCATAGCTTAGATGATGAACAGTTAATGTTTAGACGTAAGAAGGTAGCTCAGAACGGTCTAGAGTTATTCCAACAGGAATACCCTAGCACTGCCGAAGAAGCCTTCTTAACATCTGGTAGACCAGTCTTCAACACTCAAGTATTACAGAAGCGTATTGAAGAGACTCCAGACATCCTACAGCGTTTAGCTATGGAGAATGAAGAGTGGGCTGAGCACCCTCGAGGTGAGCTCATCACCTATCGTATTCATGATCCTGGGGAGACTTACTACATCGGAGCTGACGTTTCTATGGGAGTCCGTGGCGGTGACTGGAGTGTTGCTCAGGTCTTTGATTCTAAGAAGAGACAAGTAGCAATCTTTAGATCTCAGGTACACCCTGACTTCTTTGCTCAAGTACTTGTAGCCTTAGGTTACTTTTACAACACAGCTAAGTTAATCATTGAGTCCAACAATCACGGTATCTTAACATGTACTAGGGTTGGTAAGGATTATGCATATCCTAACTTTTACACTGAAGTGGTTTATGACAAGCTTTCAGACAAAGAGACAATTAAGCTAGGCTTTCATACTAATGTTAAGACTAAACCTTTGATCATTGATCAACTAAGAGCTTCTCTTAGAGAAGGTGAGGTACAGCTTAACGACAAAGTGACCATTCGAGAACTCATGACTTATATCGTTAATGAGAATGGTGCAATGGAAGCCGAAAGGGGATGCCATGACGATTGTGTAATGTCATTGGCGTTAGTAAACCATATTCATGAAGGTAAGTTCGACCCTGTTGAGGTTACTGATGAATTCTATTTTGAGGGGATTTGATGGCTATTGAAAAGTTTAAAGCCGCTACAGAAAGCGAGCTATCGTCATTGGTTGAGAGTGCTATCAAGACCTCTGTTGGTTATTATGATAGTAAGCTTAGCAATGAGCGTAAAGAGGTAATTGATTATTATCACGGGACTAAACCTAACCAGTTTCACCTAGGCAGTTCTAAATACATTTCTATGGATGTCTATGACGCTGTAGAGTCTATGAAGGCTGTGCTACTAGAGACCTTCGCTGCTGGTAACCAGATTGTTCGCTTTGCTCCGCAGGGTGAAGATGATGTACAGTTAGCTCAGGTTGCTACAGACTATTGTGACTATGTAGTGTTTCGTCAAAACCCAGGTTATGAGATTTTCTCGACAATAATCACTGATGGCCTCTTAGCTCGTGTAGGTATCGCTAAGGTCTATTGGGATACTAACATTGAGATGGTTGAGGAAGAGTTTTCTAGCCTTACTGATGATGAGTTAGACACGATCTATGCTTCTGATGACTTTGAGGATGTAGAAGCTAACCGCAATGAAGACACCTTCTTATGGTCTGGTACCGTTACCCGTAAGGTTAACCGTAGTCAAGTAAAGATCTCTCCAGTGCCTCCAGAAGAGTTCCTAGTTACTCCTCAGGCCACAAGCCTACAGGATGCTCAGTTCGTTGCTCATCGTACCCGTAAAACCTTATCAGAGCTTATCAAAGAAGGCTATGATGAGAAGCTCGTTGATAAGATTAGTGCCAACGATGACACTGAGCTTACCATGGACCCTGAGGTCTTAGCTCGCTTTGAACAGATTGGTGCAGATAGACTTAACTTGAATGGTGAGTTACAAACCCAGACCCGTGAAGTCATTGTGTACGAGTGCTATGTCTACATTGACATGGAAGGTGATGGTATTGCTAAGTTGTATAAGGTAACCAAAGCTGGCTCAGTGATTTTAGACTATGAGCGTGTAGACCGTAAGCCTTTTGTACACTTTACACCTTTACCTATTCCACACTCCTTCTATGGCTCTAACTATGCCTACAAAGTAATTCCTACTCAGAATGCTAGGACTGCTTTGGTGCGAGGTATTATTGATCACACAATGATCACTAACAACCCCCGTATGATGGTTGTCAAGGGTTCTCTTAGCAATCCTAAGGAGCTCATTGAGAACCGCTTGGGTGGTATTGTTAATGTGACTCGAGCTGATGGGTTAGCCCCTCTCCCACAGTCCTCTCTTAACCCCTTTGTGTTCCAGACAGTACAACTGTTGGATGAAGACAAAGAAGAGGCTACAGGCGTGTCTAAGCTGTCCCAAGGCCTAAACAAGGATGCAGTGTCTAAGCAAAACTCTCAAGCTATGGTAGAGAACCTAGTGTCTCTGTCTATGCAACGTGAGAAGATCTTAGCTCGTAACTTTGCTTATCAATTCTTAACCCAGCTATACCTAGAAGTCTATCGTCTAGTAACAGCTAATGAGCGTGAAGAAAAGGTCTTACAGATCGCTGGTAACTTTACTCGTATGTACCCATCAACTTGGGATGAACGAGCTGACGTTACAGTCGAGATGAAGTTAGGCTATGGTGAAGCAGAAGCAGAAGCTAACAAGTTCCTAGCTTTTCACCAGATGATGTCTCAAGATCCTCAGATGGCTCCAATGTATCAAGCACAGAACAAGTATAACGTGATACGGACTATCTTAGACAAGAGTGGTATCAAGAATACCAATGACTTCATTACACCTCCAGACCAGATCCCACCACCACAACCAGACCCAATGGCTATGAAGCAGATGGAGCTCCAAGAGCGTCAGGTAGCTGCTCAAGAAGCTTCTGTACAAACACAGACGCTTAAGGTTCAGACTAATGCTGAAATGGAAGCTATGAAGGTTGAGCTTGATCGTATGAAGTTTGAATTGGATCGCTTTAAGGCTGAGCGTGACTTGGATCGTAAAGAGTTTGATAGTACTTCTAGAGCTGCTATTGCTGCTGAGGAAGTCGTTATGGCTAAGGCTATTTCTGGTGATAACAAGAAGGCCATCATTAGCCCTAATGCTTAATTAATTGTAGGAGAGAGATTTGCAAGAGCAAGATATGTTAGATCGTGGGGTAAGGGCTGAAGAGCTCTTATCCAGTGAAGTGTTTGGCTTAGCTATCAAGGATGTAATTGACTACCATCTAAATGTTTTTCTAACCTCTAAACCAGAGGATGAAAAGCTTCGGGAGTCTTCTTATTTCCAAGCTAATGCTATTCAACAAGTAATCGGTGTTCTACAAGAATGGGTAGCCATTAAAGAGAGCATCAAAACAAACTTAAATTCAGTAGAGGAATAAATTATGGCAACCACTACCAATCAAGGCGTGGACGAAACTAATCCAATAGCAGCCCTGCATTTTGATACACCCGAAGATGCTGCTGAAGGATTTCTGAAAGGATGGGAAGCCGAGGACAACGAGAGTTCACCCTCACCCCCTGAAGAAGACACGGAAGCCCCAGAGTCTACGGAGCAGGAAGACACTGAGGGAGAGGAAGAAGAAGCAGTAGATAGTGAAGAGGTTGAAGAAGACCCTGAAGAGGACTCTGAAGAGACTGAAGACGAAGACGAGGAA
>Ga0196901_1000748_pt1 | contig 16818 bp, 17 predicted proteins | sample CB_VirMetaG_FD_169099 | JGI IMG/M metagenome (GOLD analysis project Ga0196901, IMG submission 169099) | Freshwater to marine saline gradient viral communities from Chesapeake Bay - CB_1504_1 Viral MetaG (v3) (version 3) | ecosystem: Environmental > Aquatic > Marine > Coastal | place: USA... | reverse complement strand
CGGAAATTGAAAATCTTTTTCTCTGGTTCATAACCATCATCACCTTCTTTAAGTTCTACAAAGTCAGCAGTTTGAGAATAATCAATTAGATACAGATAACCAGCAGGATCTAACCAGTATTGTGACATAGTGCCACCAATACCTTCTTCAATATCTTTTGTTTGACAGTTTCCAGAGAAGTCCTCGCCCAGAGGATAAGAACTTCTAAAATAATCAAACATACCCATTATGCTACTCCATCAGCACTATCAGATAATGCTTCCATGTCAGAATGACCACAAGGTAGTATATGATCACTTTTGATCTTGGGTTCATTTTCTTCATCTCCCAAGACAGTTCCCATAGGACGCTTTTTACTATTCATCAGACGCTCAACCTCAGCATCACGAATCTTCCACTCCTCAAACTTATCTTGAAGATCTTCATCCATGGTCAGTTCATACTCTTTACAGACCTTACGTTGATCTTCTACTTTTACCATATCATTGAAGACCAATGACATAGCACCAGAGCGAATATTAGCAGGGCACATACCCACACAGAGCATGAACTTCTCAAAGAGTTTGAAATACTGCTTACAGTTGAGATCAGCAGCAGGTGCAGTGATCAGGTAATGCTCTTCAGGTAGGAAGTCATCATCGCCAAGGTGAGATGCAAACCCGCGATTATAATCGTGAGTGTAGGTAGCGTCGAATTTGAACTGGACGGTGGCTTCGTACATTGTCGGAGATTTGAATCAATGAGTTCAGTATAGTAGAATTTGCTTGGTATGTCAATTTAGAGTGTGCCAGTTTTACCAGTGTCTTATTCTACCCAAAATCCACCCCATAAGCAATAGTATTAGCACCGAAAAGAATTAACTTTTTAGCAGTTTCATACTCCACCACATCATGTAAGTTATAATCGTAAATTGCTTCGTTTGAGTATCAGTGACCTGAAAACTTTCTGTAAGGTGTTTTAGGCGTTACTAGGTACTGCTCAAGGTCTTCTGGATACTCACCACAATAGTTTACATGGAAACCTTCCAATGCTGTTGGTTCTGTGATGACTTCACCAGTCTCTTCATCATATACTCCATCATTATTATAAATGATGCCAACTACATCACATGAATGCTCGTGAGTATAGTATGACCAAGTTGTTTTATCCTCATACTCTGCTGGTGTAAGTTCTTCACCAGTCTCTTCATCATATGTTGCTTCTGTAACTAGTACAGGTACAATAGAAGCAACACCAAGAGTTAGTGCTGCTTCATTCCATGCTTCTTCAGTAGGAAAACGAAAATAATTTGTTGGTCTCATTGTTTTATTCCTGTTTATGTTATATTTATTGTGTTAGATACTGCAATGATGTATCTGTGAGTCTCTTGGGCCAGTAGGTGAGGCGGGAAATGTGTTTTACTGCCCCAACTTGTCCTCCAATAGAAATAGAGGAAGTATTAGTGATTGCTTTTGATAGTGATCCTGTTAAAGGTGTTGCACCATCCTTGCTTGCGCTATAAGTGAGAGATGTATTTGAAAGCGCTTGAGCAACTTTGAAAGATTGTGGGGAAGAAGAAAATATCTCAAGAATTTGGCTATGAGTATCTGCGCCAACTGTCAATAAATCATTACCATTGTTAAGATAGAGAGACCATAAGCGGTCTGGAAAAGTACCTGATGTGTAAATATTTGGAAACTTGCCTGATTGACTAAGTGCAAATGACATCTTTGCATCGGCAAAAACCGTCCCCTCACTCTGGTTATACCAGCTATCAACACCCAGTGCGCTTGTCGATACATCGGCAGCGCGGGTGACGGAGGTGGTGGTGGTTGGGATGTAGGAGGTTGGGTAGGAGCCTGCTTCTACTTGGGCTCCCCAGAGGTAAATATCACCACTTGCATAATTGCCAGCACGCCAAGAGTAGGTTCCTGTACCATTTGGAGTGAAGGTTAACTGACAGCGCCACCAGCCATTACCTGCATCAGTAGATGTAATTACGCCATCACCCGCTTGCTGATGATAAGCAACAGAGCCATTATCAAGGCTGATGAAAGCGCGAGCCCTATTTGTTCCTTGATCATAATAATCAATGAAGGCAGACTGCCCTGTTGTTGTTGCTTTTGCGTAGAAAGTAAACGTTTTAGGGGTTCCGTCTACAAGGTTTACGAAGCTTTGCAGGAAAGAATCGATATAGCTGGTAGCGTCGCCTATCAAAACAGCCGTGTTAGTACCATCTGGTGCGAGGTTGTTTGTGCTTTTCCTTGTAACGTTAGTAACCGTCCAACCACTGGCAAACAGACTGTTGGTGAAATTATTCGTCCTAGCCTCTTCCAGAATCAGCTCGCCATTCTCGTAGCGCGGAGCGCCAGAGATGGTTGAGGTTGTGGGGATGTAGGTGGTAGCTGTAGTGCCTTCTTCCAGTTGTGCGCCCCAGATGGCAACATCACATAAAGAACCACTAGGACCGTAGTTACCTAAATATATGGCTTGAAATCTGGCTACACCAGAAGAGGGCGTCAAGAATGTAGCAACAACTCTTTTCCAACCATCTCCTACATCTTCTACAGACCCAGACTCTACAGATGCACCAGTAAATACGCCAGTACCCAAGTTCACTACTATGCCTCCAACTCCTCCAATCTCAAAAGCTATAGTTTTATTGGCTGAAAACGACTTAATATATACGCTAAGTGTGTAAAGCGTGTCATAACTCAAGTCAATAATGTTTTGAACACGAGATAACTGCCCCAGAACATTTGTCACACGCTCGGCAGTCAGTGTCCCGTCTGGAGATACTTCATTGTCTGCAGTGAGCACAACATTCACTTGACCCCACTGATCAAGCTCCTCACTGTAAGTCAGCAAGTTCACAGGCGTCGTCGTAATCAACCCCGTCGTATCATCTACATACGTTGCAGACGATGCACGGATGGCAAGGGATTCAACGCTGGGGGTGTACTCAGTGAGTTCGTCGCCTTCTTCAAGTTGGGCTCCCCAGATGTAAATATCAGAGACAAACCCATCAGCTTCGTTGTTGATGTATAGAAAATTTAAGCCACTTAATATGCTCGCAGGTGTTGTCGTAAAAGTAAACCTCTGCCACTCAGCAGTCGCAGTGAACTGAGGTGAAGTACTACTAGCAACCCCGCCCACGTTAAAAGTAAACCTATCATTGGTTCCAGGCGTAACTGCTTTTGCATACACAGACGCTGTGTATGTCGTTCCAACAGTGATTGTTCCGTTGCCTACGAAGGTGCTACCTGTGGCTGGGTTGAAAACGCGATCAGCGGTAAGGGTTCCATCAGGTGCGGTAACTGCGTTAGGAGTTACGGTTGAATTAGTACCTACCGTCCACTCATCAAACCTCTCGCTATAAGTCAGCAGGTTCGTCTTCGCAAACTTGTCACCACTGATCTCAGCCACATCAGCCGCACGGGTGACGGTGGAGCCTTCGGTGGGGATGTAGGAGGTTGGGAAGGATCCTAATTCTAATTGAGCACCCCAAATATAAATTCCATCACCTTCATTTCCACTTACTGCAGAAATTCTTGAAGAACTATTTGATTCTGCAAGAGCAAACGCCATTCTTCCGCTAATAGAATTATTTGCTGTTTGGGTAACAGAACATCTATACCATCCATTTCCATATGCTTCTATAGATGCACTCTGTACATCTCCATTACCCAAAGTACCAGTAACTAAATTAAAATTTTGATATCTACTATCAAACCCAGTTGAAGGTGCTATTTGCAAATGTGTTTTTTCTCCTGCTTTTGCCCATATAGACTGAGTATATGTAACTCCGTTAGATAATGATGTATCATCAGTCATAAAACAAGATTCTGTATTTGAAGAATCTTTTTTAAATTTATCTGCGTTTAAACTTCCATCTGGAGATATAATTTGATCATATGTTATAATTATGTTAGATTTATCCCATCCAGCAGTAACAAATTGCTCACTATAACTAAATTTATTAGTCCTACTCTCCTCAATCAACAATCCAAGACTCTCACCAGTCTCTGGGTCATGGTCAAAGCGGGGCGCACCAGAGATCGTGCTGGTGGTTGGGATGTAGTCAGTGGCGGTTGTGCCTTCTTCGAATTGAGCACCCCAGATGAGAACAGAATCCCCCACCGCATTATCCACAGTGTTGTTGTCAGTCCTAGTTAAACCAAGTCCGATTTCATCGTTTCCCGATGCACCTGTTTTTGTGATAGTTGCAGAGCACCTATACCAGCCGTTCCCACTGTCCTCAATACTACAAACATAGCCGTTTGCAGAACCAACAGTTCCGTTGATTAGATCGAAATAGGCAAAAACATCGGGATGCTCGCCACCAAGCAACCAAATGTATCGACAATTAACGTACTTTGCCCAAACAGAAATGGTTGTAGTGCTTCCGTTGTCTACTGACTTGTTTTGTGGCGTGTAGGCAAAACTACCACCACTGTTGACGGTAAGCTGATCCGCAGTGAACGTGCCAGTAGGCGATGCTGCTACATTTGCGGAAATGTCAGTCCTCGTCTTTGCCCAAGCATTATTATCAAACTCCTCACTGTAAAGCAACAAGTTCACAGGCGAGGTCTTAATCAGCCCATTACTATCAACATAAGTCGCAGTACTAGTTCTAGTAAAAGTAATCAAATTACTAGAACTAATGTTATCATTCAGTGTCTTGTTTGTTGCAAAATCTAAATCCAACGATGCAAAACTATAAGAATTTGTTTGTGCTGTTCCATTTAGAGTTGGTGTCCATCCTTTAGCAGTAAGATCAATTGCTGATACTGTAATGTCTGGGGTTCCAGATGCGACATTATAATCTACATCAATGTTTGTTCCTGATGCTGGTGGAGTAGAGGAAGATGGTGAGATGCTTATGCTATTATAAATGTTTTCTACAGAGGTAGCAGTGAGATCAAAGTTGTCATTCCAAGTAGTTACAAAGCAGTTATTTGCTGGTGTGCCAGTCCAATTATCAAAGAAATTGGCAGGGAAGTCAGTTAATCCAACACATCTATTCCAAGCAAATTGGAAAGTTGTCCCATTTGATATATCAAGTGTCGGGAAAGAAGTTAAACTAGAGCAAAAAGCCCAAGCATATCTAAAGTCCGTCCCATTTGAAGTATTAATTTCTGGGAAGGATTGTAAGTTAGTGCAATTGTCCCAAGCAGCAAAAAAGTTTGTTCCACTAGAGGTATCAATCTCTGGAAAGGATGTTAGACTACTACATCCAATCCAGGCGCTACTGAAGTTTATCCCATTTGATGTGTCAATCTCTGGGAAACTGGTGAGGCTGGAGCAACTTTGCCAAGCCCCAGCAAAGTTTGTAACATTAGAGGCATTAATTTCAGGAAAACTTGTTAGAGAAGTGCATCCTTGCCAAGTATTACTAAAGTTTGTAATATTGGAAGTATCAATTAGTGGAAAAGACTTAAGTTTACCGCAACCAAGCCAAGCATGAGTTGCTGATTGTGCAGAATTTAATTCAATAAGTCTTAAAGAAGGATCAAATGATACAAGATTACTGCAATTTTTAAAACCAACAAAAGGATTTACAACCATGCTTTCTGGCGCAGGTCCGATAGCAACTACTTTATCTTTATGTATTGCATTACCATTTATTAGGATACTCATATGAGTCCCACTATCTAACCTAAACCCAATCTCGTGATACGTCTTACCATCAGTAAACGTATGGTCACTTGTGGTCAAGGTCTCCACTGTTCCATCATCCCAATCAACCGTTACTTGACCATCAGTACTGAATTGATTAAGACCAAAACTACTACCAGTTACACGCCATCTCCAAAACTCATCAGTCTTTTCAGCAAAAGTATTGATCTTACTTTGTGCTATGTTTGGTGAGAATATTGTTGCTCTCTTGATTGCAGAACTATTAGAAGCACTTGGTAATAATGTTAGTGTATCAGATCCAGCAGACATACCAAATGGATCATTGATAATATCAAACTTTTCGTTATCGTATATGTTATTATTGGTTAGTGTAATAGTGTCTGGTTCTCTTGTTATTGTAGAACCTGCGGTGGGGATGTAGGAGGTGGGGAAGGAACCTTCTTCTAATTGTACCCCCCAAACATAAAATCCTGTATCAGTATCTACACTAACTGTGTTAGTTGAAGAGGGATACCAATACAATAATCCAGATCCAGATCCAGTGTAAGTAGCAGTGAGTTGAACTCTATACCAATCATTTGGTAATTTTTGTATTACCTTTGGTGTTGCTATTGATCCGCCATATGTATCATTTGCCAAATCTCCCGTGAGACGAACAAATTGTATTGTTAAAGTATCCAAAGAATCTGGACCCATATTATTCCCAACTACAAAATCTGGATTGGCAATTTGACCAACAAGTTTTGTATAAAATGAAAGAGTGTATGTTCCTGCGCTTAAAGAATATGAAAATTGAAGTCTGCCCCTTCTTGCAGTATATGATTCTGCAGACCAATTTAGGAAAGATTGATCTCCAGTAATTCCTTCTGGATTTATAATGCCAGTAAGATTTTCTTGAGAACTATGCAGATTAGTCCTACTCTCCTCAATCAACAACCCAAGACTCTCACCCGTCACTGGATCATAAGTGTATCTTGGTTCACCTGCAGCAGCAGTCTTAATCAATCCATCAGCACCAACATAAGTTCCAATCGTATTTCTGGTAAACTGCAGACCATTGTCATTTACACGATCAATCAAAGACTTTTTAGAACTTGTAAATACTAAGTCAAGAACTGGTATTTGTTTTACTTCTTCGTATTTGTTACGACCTACTTTTGCAGACATTATTTTACCAGAGACTTTCCTAAATCTTATTTATTTATCTTCAGGAGTTTTAGGAGTGCTGTGACAGTTGTGGAAGTGGTCTTATTAAAAGTTTAGTGGGTTTCCTTTAAATAGTTATTTATACAAGTTTACATTAAAAAAGGGGTCTTATGGACCCCTTCGTTTGCTTGAATAACCACAAACAAGCATTATTATTTAGAGGGCATTACCACGCGGCAAAACCTCATCAGGAAAGACGAAACGCTCTCCTGGCTGATCTACTGGTGCCATCCATGCTCTCAATCCTTCATTAAGGAGGATATTTTTTGTGTAAAAAGTCTCGAACTCTGGATCCTCTGCTGCTCTAATTTCCTGCGATACAAAATCATAAGCACGCAGATTAAGTGCAAGACCGATGATACCAATAGAAGAAGTCCAGAGACCCATAACTGGTACAAAAAGCATAAAGAAGTGCAACCAACGCTTATTACTAAACGCAATACCAAAGATCTGAGACCAAAATCTATTGGCAGTGACCATTGAGTAAGTCTCTTCTTCTTGAGTTGAATCAAATGCTTTGAAAGTGTTTGCTTGTTCACCATCTTGATACAATGTATTCTCTACTGTAACACCATGGATTGCAGAAAGCAATGCACCACCCAGGATACCTGCAACTCCCATCATATGAAAGGGGTTGAGCGTCCAGTTATGAAATCCTTGTAGAAATAGTAAGAATCTGAATATCGCCGCAACGCCAAAGGACGGCGCAAAGAACCAACTCGATTGTCCGAGAGGGTAGATGAGAAATACACTAACAAATACGGCAATAGGACCCGAAAAAGCAATCGCATTGTACGGTCTAATCCCTACGAGACGAGCAATTTCAAACTGCCTGAGCATAAACCCAATAAGGGCGAATGCACCGTGGAGAGCAACAAAGGACCAAATCCCTCCAAGTTGGCACCACCTGACGAAATCTCCTTGAGACTCAGGACCCCAAAGTAGAAGAAGAGAATGACCCATAGCGTCAGCAGGGGTGCTTACCGCAGCGGTCAAAAAATTACAACCTTCCAAATAACTGGAAGCAATACCGTGCGTATACCACGAAGATACAAACGAAGTTCCAGTAAGCCACCCACCAAGTGCGAGGTATGCTGTTGGAAATAAAAGTAGGCCAGACCAACCTACGAACACAAATCTGTCCCTTTTCAACCAATCATCAAGGACATCAAACCATCCCCTTGTTGGTTGTTGTAAAGTTGATGCTACCATTTTTTTATTTATCCTCGTTATTTAATTTTGAAGAAATTGTAGGATTGCGATCTAAATTTTTAATCACAATAAAAGCATCTTTATTATACTTTTTTGTTCCTTTTGTTGGTGCCCATTTAGTACCAGCACCATTAATTTCATAAACTTGGGTTCCCCCAATTTCAACTGAAATATTGTCTGAAGATTCCCATCCAAGAGTTTCAATTGAACTTTGAACCAAATCCATTATTCCATCAGATTTCCAAGCAAAAGATTTATCTTTACTTATTGACCAGTAATCGTTGATTACATCTTTCATAACACGTTCTTCAGGATCAAGTTTACCTATCATAATAGTAGCACGAACAATAAAGGAATTACAAGAGAAGATACTCCTACAAAAAACCCCGTCACGTATGTGACGGGGGAAATACTACCATCGATCATATCAACCGATACTAGGAGCAATCAGGGCCACAGGTGTGGACTCAGCTGATGCAAGATCGAGCGGGAAGTTGTGCGCGTTCCTTTCGTGCATAACTTCCATTCCAAGTCCTGCACGGTTGAGCACATCCGCCCAGGTGTTGAGGACTCGTCCCTGCCCATCAATGATGGACTGGTTGAAGTTGAACCCGTTGAGGTTGAAAGCCATGGTCGAGACTCCGAGAGCAGTGAACCAGATTCCAACCACTGGCCACGCAGCGAGGAAGAAATGAAGGCTTCTAGAATTGTTAAAAGATGCATATTGGAAGATCAAACGACCGAAGTAACCGTGAGCAGCTACAATATTATATGTCTCTTCTTCTTGTCCAAACTTGTATCCATAGTTCTGGGACTCGGTTTCAGTCGTTTCTCTAACGAGAGAAGAAGTAACCAGACTTCCGTGCATAGCACTAAAGAGGCTCCCACCGAATACTCCAGCCACACCGAGCATATGGAACGGATGCATAAGGATATTGTGTTCTGCTTGGAAGACGAGCATAAAGTTAAACGTTCCTGAGATTCCAAGAGGCATTCCATCACTGAAGGAACCTTGACCGAAAGGATATACAAGGAAAACTGCAGAAGCAGCGGCAACAGGAGCACTGTAAGCGACACAAATCCAAGGACGCATTCCAAGACGATAAGAGAGTTCCCATTCACGACCGAGATAAGAGAATACACCAATCAGAAAGTGAAACACAACCAATTGGTAAGGACCACCATTATATAGCCACTCATCGAGAGAAGCAGCTTCCCAAATGGGATAAAAGTGAAGACCAATTGCATTGGAAGAAGGAACAACAGCGCCAGAAATAATATTATTTCCATACATTAAAGAACCGGCGACTGGTTCACGAATACCATCAATATCTACTGGTGGTGCTGCAATAAAAGCAACAATGAAACAAGTAGTTGCTGCAAGAAGAGTTGGAATCATTAATACTCCAAACCAACCTACATAAAGACGATTGTTAGATGAAGTAACCCACTCGCAGAAGGATTCCCAAGTGGTAGAAGTATTGCGTTGTGCAATAGTAGAAATAGTCATTTAGTTAAAGGGTAAGTAGTAGTACGGGGGAACGTACGAGTTATAGTATTCCAACACCACCCTCCAGTGTTGGTATTAGAGACTTGTTTATACTCCCCATAGGTCTCGGTTATTGAGAGTTCGAGAAAATGTCCTCATTTCCTGACTTATATAGTATAGCAGACATCCAAAATGTTGTCAAGGATACAAAAATGAGTATTTTTGCTCAAAAAAAATCCCCCCTTGCGGGGAAGTTGTGTATCAGAGTATGTCGGGGGGACATTCTACAATCCACCCATAACCATTTCTACGCTCAGGTAGTAGGTCATCAATATCATATGTAATCGTACCATCCCTATTAGCAAAAATAGGTCTTAGGTTTTCTAAATGATAGTAGCGTGCAAATCTACCATCGGGTAATCTTACTTTACGTAGAAAATCTAGAGCAGCATCGATAGACGCAAAAACTCTTAGGTCTTTAGGATATCTTTTTAGATGATTCCTCAATAATCTAATTACACCGAAACTTTCGCGGGATACGTATGCAGGCATTTCATAGCTACGCGCCCAAGTAGGTTTTAATGTTTTGTGGTCATGCTGCTGTGCCCACACACCCTTAACACCATCTGTTTCTATTTGTGTATCTAATACACACTGAATACCTCTCATATATACTTCTTCCAATTTTAGTTCAGATACTAAATCCTGAAGAAAGTTATATAGACCTCTTTTATTATTTAAAATATCTAGGATTGTACCTAGTACTCCAGACATAACATCATCGTTGTATGTGATATGCCTGTGGTTTTTATTTTCCCAAGAACCATTTTCATGCTGAGATTCTACAATAAAACGAAGTGCCTTGCGAGCAGATTCAGAAAAGATTTCTTCTTTAGTTGCTTTGTATACATGGGAAAGATACTGTAAATGACCCCAAGTACATCCATTATCAAAATCACTTTCACGCCTTTGATACTTAGCCTCAGATGGGTTTTCATAAATCTTAGTCCATTCCTCCTCACTAAAATTAATTCTATAATGACCATCCTTACCCCAACCACCATCTGGGTTTTGGTAATGAAGCATACTATCAGCAATCATAACAATTTGATATTGAGAATACTGAGCACCTTCAGTATGACGAGAAAAAATAATTCCGGAAATACCAGTATTTGGAATGCTTCTAATAATTTTATGTTTTGTTATTAATCTTTTTCTTCTAGTAATAACTTCATCATAATCAAATTTCTTAGCTATAGATTCTTTTTCATCACCTTTATCATTATCCTTTTTCTTTTCGGATGAACCAATACCAAAAACGTTTTTAAAAACGGAAAGTAAATTTTTGAAGAAGCTCATTTAGATACTTTTAGAGTGTATTTTATTTAGATATAAAACATAAAAAATCCCCCTTGCGGGGGTAAAAAAATTATTTTAAGTACTTGCAATTCCAACTGAGGTGCTTGCTACACCGACTGGATCAACAAATTGAATAACTCCTACACTAATTTTATTTTCAACACCCCTAAGTTGACCTTCAAGAATATTTTGGAATTCTTCTTCATCAACTGATCCATCTTCTAGATGTGGAATATTAATATTACGTGTATGTACAAGTCCTTCAGAATTTGTATATGTTACCTCGACAGTTTTATCTTCTTGTTGATATTCTGAAACTTCGTATGTAATAGTATTCATAATTATTCAACTACAGTGGTTTGCTTAATTTCTGGTGTTTCTTCTTTAGTATCTTCTTCATTTTCTTGAAGAGTTACTCCAGTTTCAGAAAGATATTCAATTACTCCTTGTACCTTAAGAAACATCTCTCTTTTTACTGAAGCTTCATTATTCAATTTATTAATTTCGTTGTTCAATTCAACTCTTCGTTCTAGAAGACTTTTTAAATGATTTTGTTGCTCGTTCATTTTAGATTTTATAATAATCATAGTTTATTTATAGCAATTTATTCAATAGTTGTCAAGTCTGCTAAACGCTGCTATTTTGTTAATATCCAACCAGTAGTATTATCTGCTTGATAAGCATCTTCATCCCAAGTATAAAATGACTAACTATTCTATATTTATTAGAACATAGAAACAATAAAAAAAACAAGAATTATCTTGGTTTTATAATCAACTAGACCAAAGTCTTCCTTCTGCTTTTCTTCTACGAGCAAGACCTGCTTCTACACTTGTTCCTGGATTGCGATAAAGAAACATTGTTTGTGGAACTTCATCCCACATTTTCAACATAAGGACTCTAGTTATTTTACTGAATCCATAAGAACCGTAGAATCTTTGACCAAGATTATATGCAAAAGAAATAAGTGCTCCTCTTTGATTTTCATTCATTTCATCCCAATAAGGTATCTTAATCAAATGTGGAAGAAATTCATTCTTTATTTGAGAAATTAAAAGATAGTCAGCAGTTTCTTGAGAAATTTTTGTACCCAATTTAAATGGGTTTCCTTTTGAATCTCTTGTTGACCCCCAACCGATTGTGATTGGGAGTCTTCCACTAAAGGGTCAGGATAAGCCTCCAATTCACAATCTTCAAATTCTTTAATTAAATTTAATCCAGAAATAGGTATTTTTTCAGATTTTTTTATTGGCAATTCTATTTTATCTGAATAGAAAATTCTACCCCATCCACTATTAGGACCATCAATGGTCCATCTCTTTTCTAGTTCAGATTTTTTATATATTACGTTATTTCCATTTGATACGGGTCCAGTGTAGTTATCATTCAAAGAACCATAAGGATCATTACAAATATAATCTCCATTAGCAGTCTTTCCAATCACGACGACCATATGCCCACCAGTAGGATTAGACAGGCTACCTCTATGTAAAATGCCAATAACAACTGGGCGTTTATTAACAATTTCAGAATCAAGATCTGAGAAAGAAAGATTATAACTAAACTTACTATCGACACCGTACATAGAGAGTACTCTTGTTTGAACATAATGATCTGATGTATCACCGATTACAAATACTTTTTGAATATATGCATTGTCGCCTTGTGCTCCCTCTAATGTTCCTGGTCTAAAGTATTCAAGGCACATCGCACACGCAGAAGAATTGCAAGTTCTTTGAGGATCCCTATAGTTATCTGTCTGTGGATAAAAAGGAACACTAAGAGTATATTTTTTATCTTCTGATTTAGATCTATAAATTCTAACCCAATTAGAAGAATCATCGATAAGAGATGAAGCAAACTTATCAATGTCCTTTTGAAGTTGAGCAACAGCATTTACATGCTTTGGATTTTTATCATCGTAATATTTAAAAAAGTTATGTAAATTTATTTTCATTTTTTATCTGAGTATATTGATATTTTAATTATAATAGAAGAAAATAGAATCGCAAAATAAATTAAAGTTAGATAATAAAACATTATTAATATCTAAACTCTTCAATTTTATTTAAAATAATATTTAAATATTTATCAACAGAATCTTTACAAATTCCAAACTCTTCTTTATCATTTTTACACTTTAGTTTCAAAATAAAACATTTAATTTCATCTTTATTAAGTTGATTTTTAGACATAAAAAAAGAGGTTCTTTTATTATATAGAAGAACCTCTTTGATCAAAGCAAATTATCAGGATTTCAGAATACTCCGAAAAAAAGTTTTCCTGTTGTTAGATATGAAACTACTGCAGCAACAAATCCAATCATTGCAAATCTTCCATTAAGTACTTCAGCTTTTTCGTTGTGAGTCTGATAAACATTGTTTTCCATTTTTTTAGCAACCTCCGGGTCGATATACATTTGTGGTTCTTTAGCGTAAAGATTTTGTCTTCCGCCATCTTCAATAGTTGTAGTCATAATATATTAAGTTCTACAACAATATTATATAGGAAATATAAAGAACTGTCAAGCATTATTTTGCAGACCTTCAGAAACTCTTCCCATATAAGGGTCGTACTCAGTAATTTGGTCAATAGTAATTTCATAACCTTTAGTTTCCCAAAAGTTTAAAATAGCATTATAACTATTCCTATGAAAAGTATCAATATGATCAGGATGAATTGTAGATCCTAGATCAAGTTTATACAATAAAAGAGGAGAAGAATATGTACATCCGGAGTTGTAAATTAAGTCGTCAGCAACAGATCTTGGTTTAACTCCATTGTCAAGTTTATACTTATCTCCACGAATATGATTTTTTATAAGTTTTTCTGCGTGATGTCTAGTAATAACATAACAAGCAGTAGAAAACTCGTTTACAAATCTATTATGAATAGGAACTACAATATTACCAGGACATATAATTGCAATTTGAATAACATCCCAAGCATAAGGAGCTCTGGAAATAAAATCAGATAAAGAAAAATTCCAATACTTTACAGTTTCCAAATTGCAATCATCTTCCATAATAATTGCATACTTACTATCAGATGTATCCATCCAATGTTTAATTGCTTTAAGATGTGAAGTTGTACATCCTATTTCTCCAGAAGACATTCTTTCTGGATACCTACCTTTAAGAATATGACTTAAATCATCTTCACGTCCATCATAAGCAGAGATTCTAGTATAGTTTTCAATTTCCCAATATTCAAATTGTTCCTCCATATACTTTTTTCTTTCTAGATGATCATCTAGATTTAAGTAATAAATTGGAGGAATATTTCTTAACTTATATACTGATTTATTTTTATCCATTACAAAATCTCCCAACTAGAAGGATATAAATCTTTTGTATTTAGATGTGAATTATTGAGACCAAACCATTTAGAAGGACAAATAACTCTGCCCGTATTTGCTAACCAAGCACCCCACCAAGAAAATGTAGAGTTTGCAATAATAAAATCAGAGCATTGAGTCATCATATACAAATCGTGATAGTGACCATTAGAAGTAGATACGATAAATCTATCATCGTCAAATATCTTTTGATTCATACACCAATCTGAATCATCACTAAAAACAATTACTTGACGATTTTTATCAAACTTACTAATTGCCTTTTCGTAATATTCAATACTAAGATTATGATGATTACCAGAGTTAATTAAAAAATCACCTCTACGAATATGCAAAGCAATTGGATCATCATAAACATCTTCAATAATTTCATTACATTCATCAATTATTTGTTTTTTGAAAGTGAATTGTTTTCTAACTTCACTTTCACAATGTTTGAAATATTTTTCAGTTTGAAAAAATCCATAAAGAGTAAAATCAGATGATTCTCCTAGATTAAAAGCAGCTTCATTGAATGAAAATAATTTTTCTGCAAAAACATTCTTAGTATCAAGTGATCCAATACTATCTGGTTGTATATCGAAACAATCAAATAGTTCTATTCTTAAATTGTTTCCAAGTGAATCCTCTAAAACTTCATTATGATTTGGAATAGTAAAAGTAGATCCAATCTTTCTAGAAATTCCTAGAGTTGAAGCATACTGAAACATTTGATTTCCAAGTTGTCCTAATTTACCAAGATAGTTAAATGCTACTGTCATAATAAAATGATTTTAATAATTTTGCAGTTGTTAAAAATGTACTATTAGATGTTAGCATTATATCAGACTTTGACAAGATAAGTAAGTCTATTATAGCTTCCTTTACGCTTTGAACATCACGTTCAACATTAAATGATAATGCTTTATTTTTTTCATCTACAATAGAACCCTTAGAGACTCTCCAATCTAAAGAAGAGTTTATTTTAGAAACATATGATTTTTTTGGAAAAGTAAAAACATTGTTCAATTCTCTAAATTTATTTTCAATATCTAAACTATCAGAACAAACAAAATGAACCTTCTCACTATTTTCTATTCTATTATAAATTTCATCAAAGTTAATAGTTCCTTGGGGAAAATCTGTTGATCTCAAATGTACACCAATATAATCTTCATATTTTAAAAATTTATTCACAATATTGTGATACTCTTTTTTAAAACTAATTTTTGAAATTAAAGATAAATCCAAATCACTATAATTAGGAATTAAATTGTTATAATAAAATAAATTATTCTTTTCTGAATTTTTATAGTGTGAAACTATCTGATCAATTGAATAAAAATAATATGGAGAACTATATTTAATTTCCCAAAACAATTGATTTTCGTGCAATACAAATTCAAATTTATCTAGATTTTTAGAATATTCTTCAAGTCTATTTGTTGTAAACAAAAACTTAGGTTCAAATATATCATCGTAAAATGCTCTACAGACGTTAGTAGATGGCCAAGAGATGACAGGAATGAACTCACCTCTTTCACATATATTCAAACCAACTACTAATGCGTTGAATCTATTTCCAAATCCACCATCACAGTGTATGTAAAGATTTTTAGTCACAATTTTGCACAGATAATATCTTTAGGTACACACCCATCTTCATAGTAAATTTTATAATTTTCATTAATATCAAAAATAGATTCTAATATACCATCTTCATCGATAGTATGTCCCCAAGTAGTTCCACTTAAACCAAACAATCTACGATCATCAATTAGTAATGTATGATTTCTAATTGAAGTTTTTTTTATTTCTTCTAACTCAATTGGAAGAGGACACAAGTATTCTCCTTGAGGACCTTCATCCCAATGAGCATCTAACCAAAAAGTAGCAGGACCATCCAAAATTTTTAATGCTTCTGGAAATGTTTCTACAGTATCTCCTTGAAGAAGGATAACTTTATTTTCTTCAATTTGTTTAAAAAATCTTTTTTTTACAATTTCAACTTTTTTCTGATCTATCTCCATTGTAATAACTTTTTCAAATTCACAATCAAGTGCAAGTTGAACTGAATTTCCAATATTAGTTCCAGTTTCAACAAAATACTTATTTTTATATTTTTCTAAAACTTTTTTTGTTAATGATGCCATTAGTGCCACTCCACAAAATTTATGTTATTTTCTTTTAAATAAATTAAAATATCAGATCTTATTTTATCATATTTACTTTTTTTATCATAATCTATAGCATAATTATGAAATTCAACATATAATTTATTCACCTTTTTTAGAGATGATGTTTCCATCATCCTAGATATAATATCATATTCAGATCCCTCAACATCTAACTTTAAGCAGATATATTCATAATTAAGTTTATCAATGAAATCAGAAAGATCTATAGTTTCTACTATTATTGGTTCAGATAAAGTATAAAGATTATTTCTATTAGTAAATAAATTTTTTACTTCTCCAAGTTTAGATCCTTGTGAAGTATAACAAACTTCTCCAGATAAACTCTGAGTGAAATGAAATTCTTTTTTTCCTGAAGAAGTATAAACTGCTTTATTATTGATATTAAAATTGTCTTCTTT
>Ga0196901_1000747_pt1 | contig 16822 bp, 19 predicted proteins | sample CB_VirMetaG_FD_169099 | JGI IMG/M metagenome (GOLD analysis project Ga0196901, IMG submission 169099) | Freshwater to marine saline gradient viral communities from Chesapeake Bay - CB_1504_1 Viral MetaG (v3) (version 3) | ecosystem: Environmental > Aquatic > Marine > Coastal | place: USA... | reverse complement strand
AAGGCCACAGCCAGTCGTACAAAGGCAATTGTAAAGAAGCTCAAGAATGGAGATGATTCCGCAGAGCGTAAAGCCCTGAAGGTGGAAATCCTGTGTGAGCGTCTTACAGGCGATGTGGTGGACAAGTTCGTTACTCCCGCCATGACACGCGGAATAGAGGAAGAGCCAAAAGGCAAAGAAGCCTACGAACTCAGGACTGGTCGGCTAGTAAAAGATGCGCCATTCGTACCACACCCGCGCATAGAAAATTGCGGGGCAAGCCCAGACGGGTTTGTGGATGACGGTCTTATAGAGATCAAATGCCCCAACACTACGACTCACATAGGGTGGGTGCTTGCGGGTGTCGTTCCTGAAGAACACAAACCCCAGATGATCTTGCAATGCGCCTGTACGGGCCGCAAGTGGGTAGATTTCGTTTCCTACGACTCTAGGCTACCAGAGGCCCAACAACTCTTTATAAGGCGTTATACGCCCTCTCAAGAGGAAATAGACTGGGTAGAAGGGGAAGTGATTAAGTTTCTGGATGAAGTTGACCAGATGTTTGACCAATTGACACAAACGGAGATGCTATGAGCTACGACAACACCAACAGCGGAATGTTAGCCCGCAACGATAAAAAAGAGAAAGACACTCACCCCGATTTCAAAGGGTCTATAAATGTAGATGGAAAGGAATATTGGCTGTCCGCGTGGACAAAAGAGGGAAAGCCAGGAGGCAAGATGGAAGGGCGCAAGTATTTCTCCCTGTCCGTAAGCCCGAAGGATGCGCCTGTTAGTGCGCCAGCACCGCAGAAAGCTAAAACATTTGACCAACTGGATGACGATATTCCAAACTGGTAGTGTTGTATTTCTGCAACAGTTAGACTATTATAGGTTTACACCGCAGGTCACCACGGCGCGGCACAGCAGCAAGCGAGTGACTGGCATCTAGGAAACTAGTGAAAACTCTGTGACGACAGAGGACTACTGCGGGCTTCCTAATATGACCAAACAGTAGGGCGTAGCTCACCTTCTAAGGTGTCGAGGTGCAGGAACCTGCCCGAACCCTTCTGCTGAACCCCCAGCCCCGTAAAACCCGCTTCTAGGGCCATTCTGAGTAGCCTGTGTGCGTCTGCACCTTGTATGCCTATGTCACAAGCCTGACCGCTTGCGTGTGCGCCAGGGCTGGCTTTCTTGGCCTCTATGGGGTGCTGGGGGCAGCGGTAGCCAGAAGTGACCTTCATGGGCGCACCGTAGGCTGTACGCAGGGCTTGTAGCTTTGCCATAAACTCTGGTTTCATTTCGTTCTTGCCGCAATGCGTACAGTTAAATTCTTGTGCGGAGAAGTTGTGGTAGTCTGACCAGTTCATTTCTTCTCCAGAATCTCGTCTAACTGTTGGGACTTGTCCTTGCTTCCGACACTAGAGCCAAAGTAGTAACCGAGGATCATCGTGACTGCGGAAGTAAGCGCACCTAAGACATAGATAATAATGTCCTTGCTGGACTGGTCTACAGGCACAAACAGGATGACCGCAAACAGAATAAAAGAAAGGCAGACAGTTCCCAGAGCGAGAACAGGGGTCACAATCTTGTTTAGCAGGGGAGCCGCTTCACTTGTGGCTATTTTGATCTCTCGATCCCGCGCAGATGCCATGTCCTTAGTAAAGGCTTCCAACTCCGCAAGCTGACCCTGTTGTGCCAACTCCATAAGTTTTGCCTGGGCCTCTGCCTTTGCGCCTGGGTCAGGCATCACTTTATCTAATACTTTCTCACCGATACTTAGAATCGCTGCGAGTGGAATCATTTGCTCTCCAAAAATAAATACAGGCCAAACCCTGATATGGCAAGAATTGCTACCACTAGTACAAACATCCAGAGGGCCAACATAATGTTCTCTACCGTTTTCTTCCTGCGGGCTTTCTCTGCCAGTTCCGCACGGATTCTTTCCCTCTCTGCGGCTTCTCGGTTCTGTCTGGCCTTAACTCTAAAGGCTTGAAAGTCGTCCCACATTCCAGGCCGACCCTGATAGATCAGAAGCTCTTTTAACTCCTGCTCTTGTTTTCTAAGCTGCTCAAGGGCGAGGAACTCTTCCAGATCGCTTTTTTTGCTCGCTGGTGCTTTCTTGACTTCTTCTTCAATCTTGTTGGTCGCAGAGAAGTAATCGACAACAGCTTTACCCGCAGAGGCTATCTCCCCGCTGTTCTGTATGGCAGATTTGATAACCGCGAAAGCCGCGTTTGCTGCCGCGATTTCTGCCAGCATGGATCATCGCTTCACGAAATGTTCGACAGCACCCCAGACAACAGCAGAAACACCAACAATCCACAGAATCGGTTTGGCTAACTGAGCTAACCAGTTGAGAACGGTAAAGGCTCCAGAAGCCGCTTGGAAGGCAACAACTAATCCTCTGGTGTTCTCGTCTATGTGATCGACCTTCTCTTCTACCTTACAAAGTCGCTCATAGATTTGCTTGTGGCTAACTTCTTCCATGCTTTACTCCGGCTGGTCGGGCCAAGTGACTTCTTGTGGGAATCCTTCTTGTGAAGGAATGTCTCTTAGACTCTGACGATACACAGACCAGACTGTAGAATCAACAGGAGAGTCAGCTACTTGTGTCCAATCTGTCTCAGCAAGTTTCCTGTCACGCTCCGCACGAACTTTAGCCGCGAGAGATTCATTGTCAGCAGCAATTTCTGCTTCTGTCTTGTCCACCACCTCAACCACATAAGCAAACCCGTTTTCGACTACAGGAGAACAAGGCACGAGCTTTTGTGTGGCTCTGTTGTGGTCACGGAATACAGAAACCTTATAAGCACCGTGAGAGGCTAGGAAGGAATCTGTAGGCCCGCCCGCAGGGAACGAGGTGTTAGGAAAGAAATCTTTGTAATGGGCTACCCGCCCGTCCTTAAATACTTGCATCGTTATTCTCCCAAGTCTGGAAATGCCTTAGTAGGCGAGGTGAAGGTTGTTGTATAGCGGGCTATGCGACTGATACGCAGATCATCAATAAACCCGTTGAAGTATTTTTGCGTTGGCTCAAAACCAATGTTAAGCGTTGAATTTGTAAATGAATTTGAGTTCGTTCCAGTTGAACCCACTTGAGTACCATCAACAAAAAAGTAAATGTTGTTACTAGAATCTCTTACGCAAGCCAAATGTATCCACGCACCTGTGGAATAGGTGTAGCTAACTTGGTTGTCAACCGCAACACCTTTTCGACCCAATGCAATTCTGTTTGCGCCATCAATGTTCATTCCCAAAAATAACGAACCTGTGTCGCTACCAGCAACAAGCATTTGTTCGCTTGCCGCATCATTTGGATACAACCACATTTCTATGGTGAACGCTCCGCTACCAAACCAAACACTTGGGTTGCTTGCAATAGTAAGATTATCTCCAGTCCCATCGAAACTCAGACTGCCCGTCCCGTACTTCTTAGTCGTGGTGTCTATCTGTGCGTTCCCGACTGTCTCAAGAGCGTTGAAACAAGTGTTGTCGAGTATCCCCGCATTCGTAAAATTGCAGAGTAGGGAGGTGTTTGTAACTGCGGTGAGTGGAGAAGCTGGAACTGTGTAAGTTGCACTATCATAAATTGCAGTACCGTTTACTAATCTTGCTGATGAAACATAACCAGTCACTAAACCAGCAGAACCAGACTGCCCAGCCCCTACGGTAACAATTGCAGTTGAATCAACAGACGAACCAGAAACAGTTGTAGTTGCTAATCTATTGCCATTAAGAAAAATTCCCAATGTTGAGCCTGATCGTGTTCCAGCGACATGATGCCATTGGTTTAAAGATAAGACGGTAGATGATGTTGCGGCCTGATAAGACCCATTTATGTATGAAGCTATATAGGGATATTGAGATGCGTTTGTCCCCAATAAAAAGCCAATAGTTGAATCAGCACCACTCGCCGCATACTGACCGATAAAAACCTGTGCGTTATTACCACCAGTAATATAAACCCAACATTCTAAAGTCCAGTCATTGCTTCCAAGAGCAAATGCGGCATTATCAGGAATACTAATATAATCCCCACTTCCATCAAAGTAACCAGCACCACCATTCACACTAGGCGAGTAAGCAGTCGTGATTGGGAACGGTGAGAAAAGCGTTACTTTTACATTGCCCTCAATAGTTAAAGCATAATTATTTGTAGAGTTGTCTTTGAACCGATTAGATTGGCAAGTTAAAACAGATGTGCCACTAATTGCAGTCAATGGCGTGGTGCTTGGAGTAAAACTAGTGGTATACAGAGCAGTACCAAGAACACGCCTCACATTTGAAATATACCCCTGCGTAAAGTATGTACCGACATTGCTAAATCTTCCAAGATATAAGTAAGATGGCGCAACATAGGTCAATGTGTCCGTATAAGTTGACCCAACCTGAGTACCGTTCACAAACATCTTTGTGCTAGAACCGCTACGACAAACCGCAATATGTGAAAAAGTGTTTAACGTAAGAGTGCTTGCAGTTATCTGTGCGCCATTGTTTGTAAAATAATACAAACCACTTGCGTCAAAATAAATACAGGGAGCTAATGCACTAACCGATCCAGACCTCTCGTCATAAAGACATGACAAACCACTTATGCCATACGAAATTGGATATACCCAAAGTTCGATGGTGAAATCAGATGTTGAGATAGCGGTCAATGAGGTATTGATAAGAATACCTGTGCTACTACCGCTGAAGTAATTAGCCCACGCCCCGTCACTCTTGCTGAACGGTGAGAACGTTCCCTGAGTGGTATTGCCGTTGCGCGTAATGGTGAAGTTGTTGGTAGAGGAATCTAAGAAAGTGTTGTTCTGTGCGCCATTCGTACCGTCACCGTGGAGTAATAGTACGGTGTTAGCAAAGTCCTCGTCTGCTTCCTCGCCAGCATTGCCAGCAGCAGCCGCAAGCATAGGTAGTAAATCCATTATTTAGAGTCCTCAGAAGCTCGCATCCCGTGGTAAGTCGTTCCCGCATCACGGGTCACAAATAACAATAAGTCCTTACCAGACGCAGTTAAAGTAGGTGCAGTACCTCCAGGCCAGTCCACACTTGCGGGCCAGTTCTGAGTGTAAGCACCGCCATTTGTAAACTCAAGAATAAAGCCACCAAAGTCACCTGTCGTGCAAGGGTTCGTAAACGCCCATGTGCAATCCGCTACCGCAGTCGCAGAAAAGAAGTTGGCTGTAGACATATCCGTGGTCGCTAATGTGCCGACATTGCCTAGCGCAGACCCGTTTATACAATAGTTCAGCAGAGTAACTTCAGCCGCATCCGCAACAATCTTAGCGGTTGTGATGGTATCACCAGAAGTTCCGTCTATAAACTCTTTTAGTTGGGCCATCTGCTCGCGCAAGGCATTGTTAACATCAGAAGGAGCCATGCCCTCCGCAATGTTAATCCCACCTATGTCGGTGTTGTCCGCAGCGGTACTGCTGTAGTCTGATAGCTTGTCCTTGCTCATTTGTTACTCCATTCCTTGCTGTGAAGATAGAAGACCGCGCAATGCAGTCGGGCCTGTACGCTCTAACATCATATTTGCTCTTGTGCCTAAGTTTGGAACCTGACCTTGTGCGATTAAATCCATTAGTTCCGCAACGCTTCTCTCGCGTAAAGCCTCTGCACCACGCCTAGATGCCGCAGTTGTTAGCATTGTTGTTCCTGCTCCGGCAACAGCCATTTCTGGCGATATTCCAAGCTGAGTTGCCAGACCAGTTCCAACGCCATATGGCAAAGAGGATACAGAACCTCGAAACGAAAACTTGCCAACAGTACGCAAGAATTTTTCTATGTTGCCGCCACCATCAGCAATGTTTTTAATCATTTGCTTTTCGGTGTTAGTAAAACCAGCCATTCTGCGTTTATTGTCCGCAAGCTGCTTAAACTCTACGCGCAAGGCATTGTCCATTCCAGACTGGCTAAATTGCTGAGACCGCCTTCCTGCTCTCTCTACCATATCTTCTAAAACACGAGCCTTAGAAAAGTCACGGTAAAGTTTGCGGGCATCTTCTAATGCTTTTACGCCCTGCTTTTCATTCCCAAATGTTACTTTTTGCGGGTCTATGTTTCTGAGCATCTCGTCATACTCGTCAACCATTATTGCCGTGAGTCGTTGTTGATCTGGGTTGTTAAACATTTTTTCTGGTGCAGAAATAAGTCTGCGGAGCTTGTCTAACTCTCCCAATGTTTTGTAATTAGATTGCTCCGTTTCCAATCTTTTTAACACCGCTCCAAGTTCGGGGTGAAGCCCAGGATCATATTCATCACGAATTTTATTCTGCACAGACTGAAAAAAGTCTTGCAAGAAGTCTGGCTTAACGACAACCTGTGCATTATCTGCGCGTATGTATGCTTGTTGTGCCTTCTTCTGTAATTCAGATGCTGGTTGTGGGCCTTGCAAGCGACCAAACCGAGTTCCAACCGCAGTACCTGCCGCCATTCCTGCAAGCGGGCTTCCAGTCTCTTCTGTTACATACTGTGCTGTAGCCGCAGATGGGGCAGCAGTTGTAACCTGTGTGCTTGGGGCCGCACCTAACATCCTGCCCATTTCTCGTCCACCAGCAGTCAACCCAGTTTCTGCTAAGTTTCTAGCCGCAGGAACCATGCCAGCCGCAGACCCTAAAGCCTCGCCACCAGCAACAGTCATGCGCTCTCCGCGTGTTTGTGGTGTTGGGTATCCGATGCGCGTAAGAAAGTCTGAAATAGCCTGAGAAGGAAGTTGCACATCCTCCCTAGCCGCAAGGTTGTAAAGGTTTGTCAAAACATCTGCTACAGGAATAGCCACACCGCCCATAAGCGCACCAGCTGCAATTCCAGGTGGGCCAGCGGGCGCACCCATAAGCGCACCAGCGGCAGTTAAGCCAGCGGGCGCAGCCGCACCCCTAGCAAGCAAACTTGCAAACCTTCCAGCTTGTTCAGGCTCGGTTCTTGGTGCTTGCGCTTCTGCCGCCTGATAAGCCTCTGCATCTGTTAATTCCCTATCGGACTGCACCTCAAATGTGCCTTGACCAGGAATTGTTACCTCATAGGTTGGCATTAGTTTTTCCTTTTAACAGTAACACCCTGCGGAACCTGCCCTTGCGGTGTCTGGACAACAGACCTTTGCTCTAAAGCACTACGCAATGTTGCAGCACTTGTGTAGTCGCGCTCATAGGCACTAAGAATCTTCTTCTGAGCTTCTTCCGATCTGCGAACCAATTGTTTTAGTTGATCCTTCAAAAACTCTTTGCTTGCACCTGCTTTAAGTACCGCAGGGATGCTAGACAATGATTGCATTTCTTGGACAGCAACAGAACCAACTGCGCCACCAGTAGGAGAGTCTTGTCGCATTTGCTGGATCTCAGATACAAAGTTACGGGCTTGAAGATTCTCTAATAAAGCATTAGCCTCAAACGCTTTTGTTCCAGGCCTTGTCGCAGCAAATTGTGTAGCAAGGCCGCTTATCATCCCGCTTGCACTAACCGCATCTAACGCTTCCTCGTCTGCCAATAGTTTCTTGGCAATATCGGCTGTGTCTTTAAGAGAGAACAATGCGCTTTGTGCTGAATCTGTTACTCGCGGCATTGCCTTTTGTAAATCTGCCTTTAATGCAAGCCTGTCGCGTGGCGCAAGACCTTGTCCAACATTTGGGTTGACCTTTGCCTCTGGAGCCTCTCGCGGAGCCTCGGCTGGTTGTGGCGTTGGTTGTGGTGTGGGCTGCGGCATTGGTTGTGCCGGTTGAGGCATAGGTGCTACTTGGGCCTCTGGCTGTGGCGCAAAAAGCTGCTCCCTAGACATTGGAAGTTGCGGGACTTTAACGCCCGCAGAACGCAACTCTGCCTCTTTTTGGGCTAACTCAGCAGACTTAGTTGCAGTCGGTGCATCAGCAAATTGCAAAACCCGCCTTTGAGCATCTGGCGTAAGACTTGCAAAGTTTGTTGTATTAAAGGTTAACTGCATAAATGCTTGAGTTTGCGCGTCCAACCCAAGTGCGCCACTAGTTTGTGAAGAAATTGCTGTCTTAAGTGCTTCTGCTGGATTAACACGAGCAAACGCTTGGAACTCTGGCGACTGGAACCGTGGATCTTCTAAGACTTTATTCAACGCTTGTTGCGTCATCGTTTCCTGTTGCCGCTTCCTCTGCAAATCTGCTATCTGTTGCTGACGGAGCATATTCTGTAACTGCTGGTCAAATGTACCCTGATAGGCTTGCAATCCAGACTGACCAGCCTGACCAAGTACCTGTAGAGTGCTTGGCTTGTATCCGACTGCTTGTGATCCCGCAAGAGCCTGTAAGCCAAAGTTAAGCAGAGCGTTCTGTTGGGCTTGCTTCTGCACCGCAGCCTGTTGCTCGGGGGTTAATCCCATAGGGTCTAGTAAACCAGTAGGTAGCATAACCATAGTGTTTATCCTAAAAGACTTAAGTTTGTTGCGCCTAGTAAAGGCTGGTAGGGATTCACCGCAGGGGCTAAAAGCGGAGCTACATTGGGTGTCGCTGTCCTACTCTGGAACAGAGAAAGCAGACCAGAATAGTCCACACCCATAGGTTGTCCACCACCGCGTTGCCCACCTAAAAGACCACCCATCTGGGGTTGTCCACCAAATAAACTTTGTGCCTGATTAGCAAGCCTGAGAGCATCACCAACTCCGAATGAGCCAGCCGCAGCAGCAGGTGCAATTAAAGATGGAACAGCCGCTTGGAAAGAGCCAGGAGCCGCAGTATAAGGGGCAGCACTTGAGGCAGTCTCTACGCCAAGACCAGGAAGGGCCTCTTGGAAAGAGCCAGGAACGGGGGTTGCATTTGCGGCAACCTCTCTGCCAGGGAAGGCCAACTCTCCAGATGGTACAGCGGTTGCAGTAGATATAGGCGCACCAGCTTCAGCCGCCACTTGGAAGCCATAATCAGCACCAGTCATCCCCGCAGTTGTTCCAGCAAGGTTTGCAGATGTTGTGTCTTGGGCTACTTGGAAGCCATAATCGGCTCCAGTCATGCCGCCAGTAGTATTTGCTAAATTTGCCTCAGTACCACCAGCAGAAGCAATCTCACTACCAGCATAGGCCGCAGCCGTTGCTATAGCCACCCTTTCGGGGTCTACCTCGCCAGAGGCAAGATATTGACCAAAAGTATTTCCTACTGCCGTACCCACAACAGGGCCACCAAAATAATATCCAGCCGCAGTTACAATAGGCTCAATAACAGGCTCTAAAAACTCTAAGCCAACTTGGGCAATCGGGCTTTTAGTCTTTTCCCAAACGGGGAATAGAATGGGGGAGCCATCAGAGGCGAACTGGATGCCGTAATTAGCACCACCCTTAACACCAGAGAAGATGTCGCCAAACTTCTGTGCGCCCGTATCTCGGTCTATCGCAATAGATCCACCGAGGTTAGTTGTGCTTACCTTTTGGCCTGTTGTTTGGTCTATAAGAATAGGATTCTGGCCTACAACAACATTGCCAAATCTTTCACCAGTACGAACATCCTCTGAGCCTTGCCGCAGGTTTGTAATGCTAGAAACGCCAGCACTAGCTAATTGCCTTGCCTGTTGGTTAAAAATTGTTGGCAGGTCGCTAGAACGCCCACGATAAGTTGTGTCCTTACCTTGGGCCTTTCCAATTGCTACAATGTTGTTGTATTGGTTTTCTAGCTCACCCCTAATTCTTGTGTAGAAGATGTCTTGCAACTCAGGTAACGCTTCTCTTGCTTTAGGGCCGATAACAGGAGCATTAGCCGCAATCTGGGCAATCTGCTCGTTGGTCGCGCCTAAATCTTTTAGCTCGTTGTATCTGTTAATGCCAAAGCCCGTACTGTCTTCAGCATCCAGCAACAACTGATTAAACTGCTCTTGAGAGAGTGCCATTTACATTAACAACCCTAATCCAGCACCAATACCAGCACCATATACGGGATTAAACCCGAATGATTGCCCCGCCAAATAACCAAGGGTTCCACCACCGATGGCTTGAGTGAAAGGATTTGTTTGCACCTGCGGTTGAACAACATTAGAGCCACCCATCGGGCTGCCGTATACAGAAGATAGATACGACTGAAGCTGTTGGATAGGTGCTTGCTGCTCAAACTGGAACCTCTGCATCTGCTCTTGCAAGGGCATACCCGCAATCTGCTCCCTAGCCGCGCCCACCTGACCCAACTGCTGAGAAGGCAAGAACTGCTGTCCGTAAATCTGGGGGGCAAATGTCGCACCTTGGATAAGCGCACCTTGGGCCGCTTGTTGCCTTGCTCTTTCGTTTGCGTAGTCCTGATAAGCAATGCTAGAAGCAACATCACCTAAAGCCCGTCCTGTTGCCTCTGTAGCCGTTCCTATAGCCCTCTCCATTGCGCCTGATCCATAACGACCCGCACGAGAGAACTGGGAGGAAACGCCAGGAAGCGTAACCTGCTCAAACTGCTGTTGGATCGGACGGGTAGCCGCTTCTATCGCTGCCTGTTGGCCTGGGGAGCCACCTAAAAACGCACCGCCCGCAGTCTGCTGTAATCCAGAAAGACCACCTAAAAACGCTTGCTGTCCAGCCTCTAAAGCGGGTTGTGCTTGTCTCGCTAGGGCTTCTTGTTGTTGCAATGCCGCAAGGGTTTGTTCGCTAGGGGAAACATAGGTCTGGCCAGGGAAGAACTGAGGTGGTGGGCCAAAGAACAATTGTTCTGCCCGTTGTAGGCCCATCTCAAGATAAGGACGGATTGTGGGGTCGATAGAAGAATCACCAGCAGCAGTCCCTCGCAGAGGAGGAAGGTTCGCAGTCACAGCCTGTTGAGACAACTCTGGGAAGATTTCTTGCAAGCGCGTCCCAACAACAGGTGCGCGTCTAGCAATGTCTAAAATCTGCTGGCGTGTTGCGCCCATCTGGGTAAGCTCATCGAGTTTCTTCATCCCGATGCCCGAGCCTACATCGTAAGCCGCAACTTGTTCTGGTGTGAGTGCCATGTCTTTACCCTATCAAAATATATGCGTAAGTCTTGTCTGCGGTGTCATTTGCGTAATGACTGATGGTTGCCTCGCCCGCAGATTGAGAGGAAACAAAGATGTTGGAGTACGCAAGAGGTGAAACCAACTTAACCACAACAGATGCCGCAGGTATCGCAGGACGAGGAATGCCCGCATCTGCTGCAAAATACTCTAGCGTGACATCTATAGAACTTACAGAACCAGCAACCTCTAAATAGTCACCAGCCGCAAGCGTAATCAAGGTCTCGTAAGCCGCAACCACATGGGCTGGCTCGGAGGCCGACTTTCTTGCTGGTAAGAAGTACCGCTTGCCTGTGTTGTCCACCAGACTTCCGTTTTTCTTTAACCAGATGTCTGCGTACTGTCCATCGTTTGCCGCGTTAGTTAACTGCAAGCCATACTGAACAGAATAAGTGCCCGCGTTGCGTACATTCACCCGCGTGGTATTGCTTAAGTAAACTCCAGAGGTTTTGTCCGTAGAGTCCCACTCCACAACCGCAGATGTTCCTGTACTCGGAGCAGTCTGACCATTGTTGTTAGAGAACTCACCAAATGGAGAAGCGTCCGCATAAGCCGCGCTACTGAACGGGATAAGAACAATCTTTGTCTCTATGGAGATCCGCGCATCGTACAAAGTCGTAGAAGTCGCGTTACCCGTCTCGAGTGTGATCGTGCCAGTATTGTTGGTCTTACCGTCCATCGCACCGTTGAGAATCTCCGCAACAGCGCGAGGGTCGCCACCAAATGTAGGTAGCCTACGAAACATTACCGCATCCCTGCTGGTTGAATCTCAATCTCGGTTCCAATTGCAGTCGTCCACTCCCCAGACGGAATTACCCGAACTCTATGATACCTTCCCAATGACCTTAATCCAACCCTATTCTCACTATCTGCCGCAACCGCAGTATTAAAGGTAACCGCCTCGGATAGGTTTTGTCTGGAGGCAATCGCCACACTCGCAGAGCCACCGTCAATAATCGGCTTGGCAAGCGTCACCATGCTCTTATTACCGTCCGTCTCTAAATCGGCTGTGGTAATCCTTGCGGTCTTATTCGGGCCAGAAAAGGTACTAATTTTGGCTCCTGTTACGCCACCAAATAAGAACTTGCCACCAACCCATTGCCTAGAGTCCAGAGAGGTCTGTATCGCATCTAGGGACGCAGAGATGGCATCTAAGCCCTCTAAGGTAATACCTGGGGTAAACAGGTTTGCAATCCTGTCCACATTTGTATCCGCGTAAGACCAGCGTTTAGTAACAGTATGGAATATGAGAAGCCTGTAGGTGTTTTCTTGTGACGGATAACCCCAGATAACAAGACTTCTGAACGGGTCTACCGCAGTAGACATCTCGTCTATCATGTCTTCCCTGATCGTATCCCAGAAGAAACGGTTAACCTTCTCCGCACCGATAGGGTCTACCTGCTGACCGTTACAAGAGTAAAAACCATCGTCCGCAAGGAAGTAGGTAATACCCTGCCATTGCGCGACAGAGTTGGATTCATAACAACCTAGATTCCTACTGATATTGTCGAACTGGAAGATGAACGGGGTTCCTACATAGCTCATCCGCACAATGGAACGCTCTAACAGGACAAGTCCAAACTCGCCACCTGTTAGACCTCGGATCTCGCCACCGTCAGGAATCGTCTGGAAGTCTGCCTGAGTAACCGCGACAGAACCCCATGTTCCCGTTGGATTGTTGATGCCCGACCACCTTACTTCATTGCTCCCCGTAGAAGTATTACCAGTAACCACAAAGTCCCGCACAACTGTTAGAAGTTTAGCGGTAGGAGCAGAGGCGTTTAGGTCAGCAAAAGAAATGGTGGTGGTGGACAAGTCCGCAAACTGGACAATGTTCTGGTCGTTTGTCGCTAAGACAAGTGAGCCAAACTGTGCAAAGTTCCACTTGGATGTTGCGGTATAAGTCGTCCCAGAGACATCATCTAAAGACAAATCTGTAGAGTCCAGAAGGAATAGCTTTGTAGAACTCCCCGCAAATACCTTTGTGTTGCCAGACGGGTCTTTACCCGCAAACACGCTGTTTAAGTCCTCGGAGGCTGCGCTAGAGTAATCTTCCTCTGTAGGCAAAGGCCCATAACCCACAGCCTTGGGATAGACATTCAGAGCATTGGTTAACGCCCCAGTCACCCCTGGCTGGTCAGGAAGCCACTCCGTAAAATTTACCCGCGTTGTAGCCATGTATTTGATCCAGAAGTTTGTGATGCCCAAGAATTAGAGCCAGCAGCTATGGCAATCCAAGTATTAGAATCTGCCGCCACATCCGTCCAAGTGTTTGCCTCTACGGTGGTAGCAGTCCAAGTGTTTGCATCTTCCGCAACAGGCGACCACTCTTCTCCAACACGGTAAGGTGTTGCAGTAAGGGTTCCTGCGCCTATAAATATACCCCCGCCTAACCGTGTAAGGCCGAAGGTTACAGTTAAATCTCCAGTTCCAACAACATGAGCTTGGCCTTCCGCAACCAAACCAGCCAAAGCATCTAAAGAACCAACACCAGTAATTTGTGCGGATGCAAGCCTCTGCCGCAATCCATCTGCTACCAATGCCCCAGAGCCAGCAAGAGTTCCGCTTGCTGTTCGCTCTCTGTAAGCCTCGCTTATTAGCGTCCCAGACGATGTAATAACACTCTCTACGCTAATTGTTCTATTTGCATCTGCTGTTAAGATTCCAGAACCTAAAAAGCCACCACTTGCAGACCTTACTAAACTAATACTTGCGTCTACAAATCCAAATCCAGCAATGCTTCCAGCCGCAAAGATTGGCAGCCTGTAATCCGCACCCGCTGTTAGTGTTCCTGTCCCCGTTACATCCGCAGACGCAACTTTTGCACAGGTGGTGGTGGACAGCCAAATAGCATCATCAAGGCTAAATCCAAGCGAATCTATGCTACCAAATGCGTCTAAACCTTCTAGTGTAAATGGCCCGCAAACACCTTCATCTGTCCAATTGTTATCTAAGCTAAAAGGAAGATCGTCTAGCGAACCAAACTGATCTAACTGCTCGAGTGTTAATGACATTAGTCAAGACTTGCAGTAAGGCTACCTGTGCTGATCTTGAGGACATCGCCCGTTTCAATGGCGCGAGAAGTCGTCAGGGGCGTGTGCATAAGAAGGTTGCCAGAAGTAAGAGCATCCAACAAACCAATGTGCGAGATGGTTCCCCAAGAGTCTGTTGCCTGTGGGAAGGTCACATCCGCAGAAGAAGTCACAATGCCACCAGAGGCAGTCGTAACCGCAAGCTCCTGACGAGCATAAGCACCGCCCGTACACTCTGTACCTGAGTTGTCGTCACCAGGGTCAGATGTGTAAAGACCAACATAGACTGTGGTGGGCGAGGTGTAGCTTGTCCCACGCAGAACATGGTCTAGCAGTTTGTTTTCTAAATAGTCGGATAATTCAGCCATTTGTTGCTCCTAGCGGGAGGTTACAGACATAGTAAGTGGAACCCCTGCGTATTCAGAGGTGTTATCGGATTCTGCAAGCGCAGACACAGCGTTTTGGTACAACTGACTCCATACCTGTAGCCGCGCATCATTCATCAAATATGGCTCGGCTTCCAGTAACGCTCCATACAGAAGCGCATCTGGGCAATTCGCCATAAACTCGTTGCTGGTATTGGAATCGGATAAAGCCTCTGGTTTTGCGTAGTAAAGCATCACCAAGGTGTAGCTCGTATCAGGGATCGGTGCAAGCTCAAATTCTGAGCCTTTCTGCGTGTAGAACACAGGTAATCCAGACTCAGCAGCCCTTGCATCTCTCGTAAAAGATGAGGGAGATAAATAAGAGAGGCTTTGTCGCGGGTTCTGGTCTATGTAAAAATCGCGGATTGAAAGAAAGTCGCTTGGTAGTCCTACCGTACTATCCCCGCCCGTGGTGGACGAGCTAACGGTTTTTAGCATCTGCCTTAACCGCAACTGGCGGGCAAGGCGTATTTCGGCTAATGAGATAAAGTCTGGAATAACGCTACTTAGATCGCTTCTTCCGAGATAGTTTGCGACCGTTGTTTTGAGGTCGCTGTAGTTGGTCAGAGCCATCTTTAATATCACTCCAAGAATAGGTGTATTGGCCTATGTGACCAATCTCGTTACTTAGGCCATGATCGACCCAAGTTTCAAATCCAGCATCGTGAGCCGCAATACAGAAATGCACATCTTCCCCTAGCGTTTTACCATTTTTGAGGTTGTAAAACCAGAACCAAGGTTGTGCTGTCTTCTTAAATACTTCTGCCTTGCAAAGCATCACTCCGCAACCAATCGCAGCCACCTTCTCGATCCCTGTCTTTCCTTTACTGTTTACAGGTATCCAAGTGCTTTCGTTGGTCTCAAAATTACACTCCAAGTGTTTCGCAGTAGGAGCCACAGGAATGTTTCTAGTCGTAGCGTTCACCCCGATAATGTCCTTATCGTGAGCCATTAAACGCTCGATAGTATTCTTAGGGAACCGCATATCTGCGTCCACCCACAGAATGTAGTCCGCACCCTCGTTTAATGCCGCTTCAGCCAGCTTGTTCCTCTGGTCGAAGATCAGAGTACCCGCAACCGTGTAAATGGCTTGTGTGCCATCCCTAAACCGCGAGTCATACCCGCACATTGTTGCTAGGTCAAAAGCCGTTCCTACCATCATATCCCCGCGTGACGGGATACAAATTGCTACTCGCATTAAATCCTCCCAGGTCGAGTTCTAAAGAAGCGGTTATCAGGATCGTTTAACCAAGCCTTAAGTTTCTTGGGGTCAACAATATGAAATCCCTTAAGTATTCCCTGCTTGTTCAGGTCTTGGATGACCGAGAAAGGAATACTCGCAATCTGTGTGAACTCTCCCCACCGCGCTCGTTCATCGATCTGCGCGTAGGAGTTTTTGTTTTGCTCTAGGAAGGGCTTGATGTCTTGAACGGTCTCAATAATGACATTGCCTTCACCATCATCGTGTGCAATCTGGGCCGTACGGGTATCCAGGTCTTGCGACATTAGTCGTTTCATGTGCTTCCTTATTTGGGGGGCAGTTACCCACCCCCCATTTTACAGCAACTACTACAGAGTAGCGTCTAGGTCTGCAACGATACCCATAGCTGCCTCTTGGCGCATTTCAAGTGTAAGCTCACAAATAATTTGCGACCGCTCGCTGTCGCCTGTAATTGCGAGGTCTTTTGTCTGAAACGGCCTTAAATATGCTAAGGCACAGTACTCTGGGTCAACTATAAGCACTTCCCGATCACTAGAACGCATGAAGCGGTTAGGCACAAGCTGGAGGATACCAAAGTCCGACTGGTACAGGTCAGCACCAGCAACCACGGTCACATTACCAACCGAGTTGTCGGTGTTAACACGGTAAGCAGCGTTACCCGTAAAGCTGGAAACCTTCTGCTTAAGGGCAGGACGCATAACAGCCAGCGTGGGCGTACCACCAGACACAAACACCTGCTGGATAACATCCTTCAGGAGGGTCTCAGTAAAGGTGCGCTGTGTACCGTCTGTACGGGTAGAAACACCAATCGTGGTGGGATCAACACCAGTAACGGAAGTACCGTTAACAGAGGAGTTGGTCTTAATCCACGAGAGGAGCGAACCCATCTTACGAGCAGTCGTAGCGTCACCAGCCGTTTGGCCTTGGTTAGCAGTAATGATCGTCTCGATGTCGCGCTTCATCTCAGCCGCAGCTTTAGCCATCTGGTAAGCCTTTTCAGACTTACGACCAGCTTTGTCTACAGATTCAAGCGTGCCAGAAACACGGATGGTCTTACCAACGATCTGGGTGTAGTTACCAAGACGGGTGGTGGGCGAAACAGCAGCGTCAGAAGCGTCAGCACCTTCTACAAGGGCGTTAGCAGTCGTAGCCGCAGCAAGGGAGTCCGTCTGCCACTCGTGATAAACAGCGCGGGCATTGCCTTTCC
>Ga0196901_1000741_pt1 | contig 16910 bp, 10 predicted proteins | sample CB_VirMetaG_FD_169099 | JGI IMG/M metagenome (GOLD analysis project Ga0196901, IMG submission 169099) | Freshwater to marine saline gradient viral communities from Chesapeake Bay - CB_1504_1 Viral MetaG (v3) (version 3) | ecosystem: Environmental > Aquatic > Marine > Coastal | place: USA... | reverse complement strand
TGTAGAATTGGTTACGTTTACAACATTTGCTCTGTGTGGAGAAATTGTTGCAATACAATCCTTTCTTGACTCAGCAATAGAGATGATATAGTTTGCTTTTGCTTGAGACTGATTTTCAACCTCAAGACCAGGACCCATCAAGAGGTAATCAACTGCAATTTCATCTTTATTATCAAAGTACGAATAACCAGTAACAAGATCTGAAAGATCTGCTTCCATACCACCTTGTGCACTGTAGTCAACTCCACCTGTCAGAGTGTAACTTACATTACCCAATGAGGAGAATTTGATGTTTTGTGCAGTTTGACCCCAAAGACCTTCCGCAGTCGTATATTTAGTAAAGTTTGTAGAGAAACCAGAAGCCACTGGAATTGTATCCCAATTAGTGTCTTCAGCTTGTGATGGATTATAGCCGGCAAAGATGAACCTAGAGTTCTGTGCAATATAATCTTTGTAGTATACTTTAGTTGGATTGTCAGCATCTGCTTTTGTATCACTTGCTTTGGAAAGTGATACAAATCTTTCAAGGATACTTCCCTGTACACCTGTTACTTCACCCGTGTCATCAACAACAATTACGTGAATTGCATCGTTACTACCATTTCTTTCTGTAACATAATTATTAGAAACAGGTCTTGGTGCAACATTTCTCCAATACACTGTGGAGTTATTAAGTCCAAGAGTTTGGTCGTCGTACCAATCTTTTACTGCACCACCAGTAACAGTACCTGAAGCTGTTCCTGAATTGTTTGTGATAGTCAGAATATCAGAATCAATGAAGGAATTTGCGTTGTTGTACTGTTGGTAATTGACAGGAGTAACAGTACCAGCAGTAGAAACAAGATTCTGATAAGTAACTCCAGTACCTACAGTTGTCATTGAAGCAGCAATACCAGCCGCAAGAGTAACTGAGGTTGAACCATACCCAGTGATTTCAATTGAACCATTTCCAGGTGACAAGAAATAGTTACCAGTAGCAATACCTGAAGTACTGTTCACAAAGATTGTTGTGTCACCAACGTTTGCAACTGCAGAAGTTGTTGTTACACCAATTGTTTGATAGTCATCAATTCTTGGACTAACTCTTTCCAGAACCTTTACTTCAATAGAACTGTTACCATTTTGAGCATCAGTATTGACACCAGTAATGATACCTCTCAGATTACCAGTGAAAGTGTTAACAGCTCCTGAACCAGGAATTGAAACAGCGTTTCTAGCAGCAGATACACCATAACCAACTACAAGATTTGATGCACCAGGATTTGTTGTTGCAATACTAATGATTTGATCAGACTTGTTATCAATAGTACAAACTTTTAAACTATTTGCCCATTGACCACCATTTCTTGATGACCAATAAAAACTTGTGTCGTTTCTGTGATTCAGTTCGTAATCATCAAAATTGTCGATACGAATAGTTGTTGATGCAGTCCCTACAGCAGCATTACTGTTGTTTAGACTATCACCACCAACTCTTACAACTTTAAGAATACCACCGTATGAGAGGAAAGAATTCGCTGTCATCCAGTACTCATATTGCCTATCAGTACCGATTGGCTTGCCAAAAGTATCCAGGAATTGTTGTTGTGTTTCAATAGTAATTGGCTCATTGATTGGTCCAATTTGAAATGGACCAGCAATAGCACCAATATTGTCAAGAACGTTCTCAGCTCTTCCAATAGTTAAGTCAACTTCCCTGACTAATACTCCTGGAGATAATTGAGGAGTAGCCATGTTTTTCTCTCTCCTTAGGTCTCAGTTTAACTAATAATATTTAGAAATTTGACTGTTTTGACAGGGTAAACACGACGTAAATCACCAATCTGGATATTCCCACCGAGAATTTGGACACTTATCTTTCTTTCGTTCTTTGACACCCTCAATAAAGCAATCTTTACAAATATAGGAATATGATGATGGGACTGCACCTCTATCCTTTCTTGTTCTATAAAAACTATCGACGAGGTTCTTAACTTCCCCACAACTTTTACACTTCCTATCCGTCAGAAAGAGATGATTAAGTTCTAGTTGCTCGTCTAGATCCATTAGTAATTAGTCCAAAGTTCCCATCCACCACCGCTTGTACCATATTCATCATAAGGACTTGCTGTAGTCCATCTATCGCCCTGAGTATCGACGAATGTTCCTTCATCCATTCCATCATTTAGAAATCCAAAAGGTGCCATGTCTTGTTCAATTTGATTCTTTTGCTCTTCGTATAATCTTTTACGAACATCCTGATCAGTGAGTTCTTTAAAATAATCTTGAGCTACCAACCATGCATAGATGACCAAACACATAGCAAGGTCATCATTACATCCTTCTTCCGCTTCAAAAGAGTTTCCTTTAGAAATAAATGTTGTTAATTCTGAAATAATTTCGTAGTCAGATATTAATAATTTGTCCTCTTCGATCATTGTCTTAAGATTGAGAGACCCAATTTTTTTAACAGTTTTGGACATCTTCACGCCCAATTGAGTCTTATTTCCCGAGAAACCCTGTCCTACAATTTGACCTGCTCTACCTCTCATAGAACACATGAGAAGGTTTTGATACTCTAAATCATACTGAAGAATAGATGCGATCTGATCACCAATATCGTTTACTTCACAAAGTATAAATGCATTATTATATGACTTTGCAATTTCCCAAATTATGTTAGGAAATAACATAGGTTTAATCGTATTATTCCTGTATTTTGCTACTATTCTGTGAGGAAAAGTTGTAATATCAGCGACAATGAATGCAGAGTAATCCTCTCCAACACCTCTAGCCACATCAACAGTAACCACATAGTCGTGGTCGGATTTTGGTTCTTCATGGACATCTAATCCAGCACTATGTTTGATTGGGTTATCATATACAAGTGTTTTAAGTTTACTGGGAGCAATAAGTGTATCAACAGATCCTAGAAACTCACACTCAAACTCAATTTTAAATTGTTGCTCAGAGGTATTCTTAATAGTCTGTTCTTTCCAGACTTCATCTCTGCCAGGAACCTCGGACCAGTGAACGTCTGTTGGTATATACTCATTTTTACCCTTTTCGGCATCATGCCACATACGGTAGAAATGATTCATACCGTGTGGAGTTGAGACGATGATTACTTTCGTTGATTTACCAGAAGTAATAGTAGGATAAACAGATGCAAAGAAGGCATCTGCAATATGGTTTGGAACGAACGCAAATTCGTCGAGGAAGAGAATGTTAAACGACATGCCTCGGACAGCACTTGCAGACGTAGAAGCAGCCAGTATCTTTGATCCATTTTCTAATTCAATATTACCTTTGTTCCATACAAGAACACCTTGTTGCATCCATTTTGGTAGGTTTTCGTATGCCGTAGCAAGTCTACCTAAAAGTTCTCTAGCAGTTGTTGCTTTGTTAGCAAGAATACCAATATTTACACTATCATTGAAGATTGCATAATGTAAAAGATAAGAAACACATGTCGTAGACTTACCAGTCTGTCTTGGCATCTTACAGATATTGAATCTGTTATTGTGGAAATTATTAATTAACTTTTCTTGAAATTCATAAGTTTTAAATGGTTGAAGACCATGGTCCAGAGTCACAATCTGAACATAATTTTGTGCAAAATATACTGGGTCATCCTTACATCTTATATACTCCTCAATTTGTTCTTGAGAAAACTCAATAGGAGTATTTGCTTTTTTTAGAAGAGGATTGCCAAGATATACGTCATTATTACTCATAAAAAATTACCTACTAATTTCTTCCCAGTCCATTGCGGCATAAACCTCTTCACTACTTGATATTGGAGATGCTGCGACAACAAGTGTTAATTCATAAGGAGTTTTAGTTAAACCATTTCTTTCTAACTGGAACTTAAATAGTGCTTCCTTAAGAATATCAACATTTGGAGAACCTTGATTTGCTGAATTGAAAAATCCAGATGCCAATATTCTACCTCCAGTTATGCCAGTTCCGTTCAGTTTGTACTCAACTGCACTATCATCACCAGCACTTGTCCAAGTTCCTCCAGTAGTAGTTCCTGATGCTCTTACCTGCCAATTATAACTGATACCATTACTAACTCCCATCAAAGAAAGAGCAGTCAAGATTACAATACCTTCTAAACGATCTGGAGATGATTTCAATCTTATACTAATTACTGGATAAAAAGTTCCAGCAACGGACATACTATATGGTGATGTAATTGGTGTTCCTACAGCTTGCTGCAATCCAGTCAACTCATAACCACCTTCGGAAATTACAGTAGAACAAACTTGTTTGAGAGTGCTGCTACTTGTGGTAATACCTGTATTGGTAATCTCATATCTTAGAGGAAGTGATGCTGTTGTAATATAAGTAGATTCAATTAAGTTTGCGTGGTGGAATGAATGGCAATGAATCATTACTCCATTAATTACAAATCCCATTCTGACTGTACCAAGTCCTAACCATTCAATATCCATCCAAAGAATTTGTGCTTTGGATTTATCTAAAGTAATTCCAGAAACTCCAGTACCATCCAACTTATCAACATTCCAATTTTCTTGTGCTACTCTTGTTTCAGTACCAGTAGATAAACTTCTCTCAACAAAATATGCTGTTGTTCCATCAATCTCAAAATACATTCCATTATCAGCACCAAAATATCCAATTCTTTGTCTTAGATTTTCTTTTGGTGTGGCAGGAACAAATGTATTTAAAACAAGCAAAGATTTGCCTGGTTGATATGAGAATACTTTTGTAGTCTCTCTAATTACTGAATCGCCACTTGTAGTCCCAATACCAATATTGATTAATCCTTGAGTAGTTACAATTCCAACTGTAGAACCAGTTCCTACAATCAAACTATCCCAAAGATTATTGTCTTTATATCTGTGAGAACTATCAAATAGAGTAAGAGGTTGAGATATTCTCATCCTCCCAAAAGCATCTCCTCCCACAGCTCCAGTACCGGCAACACCACAGTTTCCAATGTTGCCGTATCTGTCGGCACACATGAACACTTCGTGAAGTGTTCTCTCTTGGTTTAGATAATCTTGTGTATTCTTATTCCACTGAGCCATAATTTATACCCAATCTAATTTTGAAGGATGATACCTCTTATCGTCTTTAATCTTTATTGATTTATCAGAATTTTCTCTCACATAAATCTGTTGAACAATAGCACCAGGATACTCATCTTGAAGAAACTCTGCAAGCTCATTCCTTGATGGAATACCATTTTCAGTGACCATAGAAATTCTATGAATACTTCCTTGATACATTACATCTGCAGAAAACTCTTCTCCCACACTTTGAGTGACTGAATCTGAGTCGTTTACATAAAGTGTCTCAACATTTTGGATGTTGATACTCTCTTGAATAAATTCTTGAAAACTTTTCATATCAGCAATTCCAAGCTCTAAGGGACTTATTGATTCTGCTATCTGGATCAGAAGCAGTTTTCTTCGAAGTCAACTTTTTCTTCATACCTTTCATTCTTGCACAGAATGAAGCTCTTCTTTTATTGCCAACTTTCTTTGAGGGTGCCTTCAAATCTGATCCAGGATTTTCTGCCTCATAGGACTTTCTTCCTTTTTCATTGAGACCACCTTCTTTATTTTGGCCCTCTTTACGAGTCCAGGCTGCTCCTTCAGAAACTTCCATAGAACCATCTTCGTTAGTACTTACTTCTTTAGCATTGCTATCCCAGTAAGAACCACCATATGCACAGTCAGATCTAGTTTCTAACTTCTTACACTTTGGACAATACTTTAACTCACTTCCTTCTTTTACACCAACATTAAGTGTTGGTTCTGATGGTTGATATTCTGTGAGATCAAATCTTTGAACAAAACAACCAGGATAAACTTTATTAAGAGCAGATTGAACATCTTCTCTTGATGGTCTCTTTACTTCTGGGAAGAAGAGTCTCATCATCATGTACTTTCCTTTCCACGTAAATCCAACCAGATAAACATTACCATTTTGTGCAGGAACTCTAGTTGATTCTTCTATAGTCTCTTCAAGTTGAGTTTCACCTTTTAGTTTCTCAAACACCTGTTCTTTTACACTATTCTTTGGTACACAGTTAGGGACCATACGGTTTCCCTTTTTCTTCATACCTCTTTGCTCGTGTGTTTTCCAACAAGCCTCATTGACAACCTCAACTTCAATACCAGCTTGTCTCATTGTTTTGATCTGAGACTCAGAAAACTCTGGAAGTGAAAGAAACTCTTCATTCTTCGAAGAATTACCCCAGTTTTTGGCTCCCTTCTTACGGCATTTCACTAAAGCACCAGATGCATATGCAGAAGGCCAAACATCGTAACGTGCTTTTACTTTATGATAACAAGCATCTTTTTTACCAGAACCCTTACCTGGTTTATCCTTCTCTTCACCTACGTAACTTGAAGTGGCATCCATATTATGCTCCGTGTCGGTAATTTTTGCTTGCATCCATGCAGGAAGGTCTTTTTCTTTTTTGCCTAACTTACTTTTGAGTTTTTTGGCATCCTTGATTGTGTTATCAAGTTGACTTTGGGCCATTGAAACTTCGTGGTCTTTTTCTTCTTTTTTCACGGGTTTGTCGGTTGAAACGTAAGTTGGTTTAGCAGCTCCAGACTTTTGTTGTTGTCCAGGATCAGCTGCTTTCTTTCTTCTTTGAGCAGATTTTCTTTCTGTAGGTGTCATTGATGCTCTTTTGGCGGATGAAACACACTTAGGTGTTCCCTCACCAGGTTCATCGCTTGCACATGTTCCACCAGTTACAACATTCACCCAACCAGACTTACCATCTTTTGATTTGGACTTACCAAACCAATCACGAAGACCCTCTTCATTCATCTTTTTCTTTTTACCCTGACAATGAGCTTTCTGAGAAAATCCCTTTGGATTATCACAGTTGATAGACTTTTTATATTTGTCTGACCAACCTTCTTTCATTTGTTTAGCCCAATCGTCAGGAATCAATTTGTGTTTGTCTTTGAACTTATGATGAAGTTCGGTGGGAGAAATGTCATTATCTTTTGCAATTTTTCTCATAAGTTTATCAATCGAATCGTATGAAATACTTTTAAGATTTGATAAACCTTTTTCGAGATCAGTTACAGCAGACATTAGTATAAATTCTCTTATTATTTATCAGATACCAATCGAAGTGTAACTTATATAATATTAAAAAAATTATTTTATGTCAGTATTGATATTTTTTAACATTTTTTGTAAATCTGCAGTAGAACCAACAAACAATGCATTATTAGTAACCTGTGTCGGACTTTTTTTATCCTCCTCATTCACATCTTTCAGTTTTTTCTGAAGATCCATCAACTTGTCTGTAGCATCTGACACATTCTTAATCAATTGACCTGCAACTTCATATGCACGAGGCATTTCGCTTTCTTGAGCAAGTTCTAAAATACCATTGATTGCTTCTTGTCCTTTTTCGATGATTGAATATAAATTACCCCTCGTATATTCGTAGTCTTTACGGATATCTTCCTTGGAGTTTTCAAATTTAGCAATCTTTTTTTCGATATCGTTTTTAGTTTCTACCTTAGATTCGATAGGTTCTACATCGAAAGTTTCGTTTAACTTTTCATACTTATCCATACATCATCCTCAAATAATGCTACCATCAAACCCGAAGTCATCACCAAGTTCAATCATATTATTATCGGCCTGGGTAATAGTGTAGACTTTTGAACCAAGAACATGGTTTTGAAGAGGTGTATTATCCTGTTCTCTTCTCACCACTAATTTGTTTCCAGTTACACTTTCAACATACATCTCTTCTTGATCGATGTAAATGTATGTACCAGCAGTAATTGCACTACCATTATCAACATCAATAACCATTTCACTCATATCAACATTTTCTGCGAGAAGGGTTGCCACAACACCATCATAATCCTTAATTGCTCTAGGTGTTGCCTGATATGTAAGATCCCTTTCGTATGTACCTGACTTCGAACCAGCAACATAACCAATAGTGACCTTTTTGATGATGTCTCCAGACACATCCTTAAGAGGACCGAAGACATAAGTTTTTGCTGTAAATGTAAAAGTATAAATTAAAGCTCTTCTTGTATCGAAATTTCCTTCATACTCATCTGACATGTCAATGTTGTCAAGTACAACAGGAACATTCATAACTTCATTGAAGTTACCTAAAAACTTAATTGGAAGTGTATAACCAGGTTGGAAATATGGAACAATTTGTTCCACAATTTGAAGCATATCATCATTCAGTTTTGTATAAACTGAAAGAGTTATTGTCATATTATAAGGAACTGGAAGATATGTCTTTCTTTCTTCTGATCCATCTGCAGATGTCACAACCATCTGCTGTGTTTGAGTGGATTTTCTGGAGGGATCGTACTGTAAATTAGTAAACTCAAAAGACATCCTAGGAAGAGTCATCTGAGTTGGATGATTCAAATCAGGATTTTGTTTTAATCTTGCAAGAAACTTTTGAGTAGGTCCATACGCAAGAGGTACTTTGATCATACTGACCACATCATCAGTATCATCTTTATGTTTGATTTGAATTCCATTAAAAAGCGAACCAAATCCAATAATTACGGATCTAAAGATCTCGTTATAAAAATACTCAAACATTATTTTGTAGCACTATACCTTTATTTATGGCATTCCAAATGGATTGGATTGACTAAAATCTATAATAGTATCTGCTTCTGATTCTATCGTGTCATTATCTGCATATGGAGTCACTAAATCATCAGTATTTACTCCTCCAACTACATATTTTGCACCTGAATCAGTTCCTGTTAGATACTCACCATAAACAAAATTACCATCAATAATACCAACTTCCATTATATCGTTTACACCATCCCATTCCTTAACTCTTGCAGTTGTTCCTGATATAGAACCAGTGACAATTTCATTAAATATGAATGTCCCACCTATGGAAACATTTGTTGCTCCTACCGCCACTGGCCCATCAATAGTAACAATAGGTGTTGTTGAATAACCTTCACCACCATCCAGAATATATATGCCTGTAACAATACCAGACGCACTAATAGTTGCAACACCAACTGCATTTCTAGACGGCAGTGAGATTGAACTTACTCCAATGGTTACCTTTGGTGCATTTACATATCCACTACCACCATTGGTGACAGTAATTACCCCTACAGAACCGTTAGTAGATATACCAGTCGTGGCAGCAAATCCTGATCCTCCACCACCAGTTACATTAATCCATGGAGATATAGTATATCCACATCCTGCGTTTGTGATGTAAATTGAAGGTACTCTACCTGACTTGCCATCACATGCGGGATACTCATAACTAACTGATGCAATGCCTGTTGCAGTAATTTGTCCTGATGGAGCGGATGAGAAACCAACCATGGGTTGAGTAGTGTAGTTTCTGCCCATATTGCTGATAAAGATTTGATTCACAGCACCTTTAGGACACAATGTCGCTGTTGCAGTTGCAGTAGAACCACTACCAATAAGGTTAAGAGTTTGAATATAACCTATCTGTGCAATTTCATCATCAATGTCCTCTACACCAGTATCAAGAACTTCGTCTTCATACCTAAACAGTTCACATCTTAATTCATAAACATATGTCTTCTTAAGTTGATAGAAAGGTTGCTCATGTTCTACAAACTTAATTTCAAACAATCTATCTCCAAGAGGAAAATATATTAAATCCCCCTCTTTTGGTCGTAAATTCAATTCTATGTTAGGAAGATTTTTAATCAATGGCGAAATATAGTTTTCAAATCTTTCCTTAGAGATAATTAGTTGAAGATCATCTCTATTCTCAATACCAAATTTTGACAGGATAGTACCCTGTCCAGTATATCCTTCATAATTATCAACATATGCTTCTAAAGGATATGCATTTTCAAATTCAGACTCAACTACTTCTCTAATTACAGTGTTTGTAGTAGCATATGATCTAGGGAGATAATATACCTCAACGCCATACATCTGCAACTGTTCGTTGACAAGACTTTGTATAAGGTTTTGTTCGGATCTAGTGCCGTTAAGAAAGAAGGGATTTAGCATATTTCATCATCCAATCATGTCTAATGGTGGAAGTTCATATGTACTTAACATTCTTTCTTGGATTCTATCAAGTTCTGCTTGAGCATCATCATACAGTTGTCTACCATTAAATTCAATACCACCAGGTAACTTAACTCCTTGGAATTTAATTAAATTTTGACCCCACTGTCTCTTAATCAACGCAGTTAGATATTGTTTGAGAAATGAGTCATTGTATACTCTTGCATAGTCGTTTGGATTGTTGGTTGCCCAACAATCGAGTACTAGAAACTCACCTGCATTAAGATCTCCCCAATCTACATCAATATACAATCTATCAGTTCTTTGATTAAATCTTATTTGTTTATGTGTATTCAAAACATAATTAATTGTCTCCAAATATCCCATCGTCATTGAATATGACAATAAATCAAAACCACCAGCACCCCAACCATTTAAACCGATAAAATCATTTAACATATATTGGTATCTTACATTGAACATACCAGCACCCATTCCTGCACCAAATTGGTATATCTTATTAACACCAATAATTGATGGAGGAATCTGAATATAGTTACTATTTTGGTAATACGTAAAATTTGTTGTAGTCACACCAACATTTGCACTAGTAGTTACTGATGTAATGCCAGTAGTACCATTTTCATTTTGAGGAGCACCAGGAGGTCTTGCTCTTCCCCTCTTAATGTCCTCCTCAGTTAATTCATACTTTAAATACACTTGAGTGACACCATCAAAGTGTCTCTCATGAAAAAACTGAATGGCATCATCTACAAGATCTTCAATCTGTTCATCGGCAACGTTAATCTCCAACACTGGAGCACCTAACTGTCTCAAACAATAATCTATTAGTTCTTGTCTAGTACTTGGCTGTGCCATCTATAGTGAGACCTACTTATATGTCTATTTATTTAATAAATCGGTGATAGTATTAAGCATATTCTTAATATCTGCCACTTCACTTTTTAAATTACCAACCTCAGACTGAAGAGATTCAAATTTCTTTTTTTCCGTTCTCAGTTTTTCTCGGTTTCTCACATATGTTTCATAGTCAATGTTATTTGTGTTAACAATTGCACCAGAATGGATGTCTCTAAAATAGCCATCCATTCCTTCAACAGGAATCATATTTTCCATATTATGCGAACGAAAGTACTCTCAGATTTCTTATCATTGGTACATTAGACTGATCTGTCGAAGTACCGATGATCTTAATTCTAAATGTCTTGAATGGTTGTACTTCATCAATAGTAAACTTGTACTCTTTATATTGATCTTGAGTTGGTTCTGGAACATAAGCGTCAACCTTGGGAACTCTCTTATCAGGTGTACCATTGTTTGATGAAATATCAAGAATAGAACCGTTGATATCAATGTTTTTATAACCAGGGAAAGGAACAAAAATTGTCTCCTGTACAGGTACATCTTGATCAAGTGCATAGAACACTCTTATGTCACTGTAATTTGATACATATCCATCAAGAAGAACTTGTAATGATGATGCTGGATTCTCAAGTGTTACATTCTTAGATACATATGTGAATCTGTTGGGATCATTTTCAGTACCATTGACTCTAAAGTCAGCAACATAATCTGTAACAGGACGATTAACTCTGTTCATTGTGTAAACAACAGATGCATTATCCAAGTCAATTACAGGACTGATTCTGGAGTTTTGAGTCAATAATATGAATTGCATTTCGAATGATTTATTACCAGCAAAGGTATCACTATTCAGCAGATTACTTTCGTTTTGAGCAGAAGCAATCATTCTTTGACCATCAAAATAGTTCTTATCAAAAATTGTAACTTGCTTATAACCTTTATCAAGATATGACTCCTGATTACCCGATACACTTGAAGCAGAAATTGTTCTTACTTGTGATATAAGATTTGTTCCTTGTGGTGTGATAGTAGTTATTTTGGGAGTAATCAAGTTATAAGGTAAGTTATACGTACCCTTAGCTAATGGTCCTCCAGCAAGTTTGTTTTCCTTGAAATAGAGTGGTGGAAATCCCTCAGCATTTGCAGGTGCTCTATTTGTACCATTTGAATTCATTTGAACTTTAACGTAATAGTAGTCAAGTCCAATAGGTGCCTCAGTTAATTCACTAGAAACTACATTTGCAAGTTGATGTGAAGTGTTGATCCTTCTGAGAGATACTCCATTCAACTCATACTTGTAGACAAGTTCACCAGAGGAGTGTGACGCAACAGTTGTATTATCAACTCCTCTAGTAATACCAGTCAGAGATCTACCATCTACGCCGGTGTAAGAAATTATCTCATTACCAATTTTTACATAACCTGGGTTAGTGGCACCAACACCAAGATTTTCAAAGGTTTCAAAGTCTGTTGCCAAACCTTCAAGTGTGATGAAGGTTATGGTATCAAAACCATATTCTAGTGAGAGAGTATTAGGAGTAATATCACTTCTAACATCAGAGATTGTAACTCTGTTTACGTTAGAATAAAGACCATGATTTCTCTGGAATACTCTAATGTAGTTACCCTGCTCAGTAACATTGATAGGTGATACAGGTATCACATTTCCACCAACACCATTGAGTTCTGTCGTAAATCCAACACTATTTTCATAATACAATGGATATGAAGAATTTGTTGTGAAGTTGCCTTGAACATTATCAAGTACAAGTGTATTATTACCAAGAAGTTGATTAACAGATAGTTGAATACCAGAACCAAGATTGACACTTCCAACTTGTACTGGTGTCAATACATCACCAACAACATAACCAGAACCACCTGCTCTAACTGTTGCACCAACTGCAACTCCGCCTTGAATTGTGATATCAGCAGTTGCATTTATACCTCTACCAGTTATAGACGTTAGAGCAACTCCAGTGTAAGTAAATCCACCAGATGATGGTGTATAACCGACACCTGCGTTAGTGATAGTTAGATCTGATGTCACACTACCAGCAAAAGCTACAAGAGTACCTTGTGCTCCAATACTCAACTGCTTGACAGTTCTACCAACAACGAGTCCCGAATCATTTACAGTTGTCCCAAGACCTACTCTGATTTCTCTCGAATTGACTGTCAGACCAGTAGGATCGATCTGTGAAAGATCTGATGGAAGTTCTGGATTAAAGAATGAAACAGAACCCTGTGGCTTAAAGTTTGCTACGTAAAGATTAAACTTAAGATCTTCATACTGAGAAGGTGTCCATACAGAAGCGTTTTGAGACTTAAAGAGAGAACCAAGAAGTGGTTGCTCAGTAACTAGAATCTGGCCTGCTTCTTGGCCCAATGTTGTTACATCAGCCTCACCAAGTCTACTGATCCAAACTCTATATTCTGTAGAATGTGAGAGAAGGACCAAAGCATATTCTTTCCCAGAATTTAGATAAACTGGAGCATCAAGTGTGATAGTTGTCGCTACAGAACCATCATCACTGAGTTTTACATCTTTAGGATCTATACTCTTGAATGAGAAAGGAAGAACCTTTGATGTTGGAGTACCAAGATTAGTCTCTCTTATTTCAAAAAGAACAGGAATATTTTCATCCTTAGATACAAAGAACAAATCAACTTTAGTGACGAATACACCAGTTGGATCATCAACTAAGAATGTTTGTGCAAGTGGGTCAATACGTGGTGGAACAACACGTACAGATGTTCTAGATGAAGTTGTTGTATTAGTGTCTGTAATAGTGATTGCATTTGAAGTTGCCGTATCTCCGATAGTCCTACTCTGAGAAATATCAGCTCTTCTTACTGTCGCATTTCTTACAGAGAGAGTTGTTTCTTGAGTAGTATCAACATCACCTTGTGAATAGAAAATTGATTCACCAGCAGTTGAAGCAAGACCTTCAATTGTACTATTAGTTCTACTACTTGTGAGTCTGAAACTTGATCTTCCAGTTTCAAAAGTTGGGTTTGAAGGATTATTGGGACTTGGGACAAAGTATGATGCCTGAAGTGTACCAACTCTGTCAGTAATAAGTCTTACATTAGTAACTCTTGCTTGTGCACCACTCGTTGCTCCAGTCAGAATCATTGAACTCGAAATCCACCCACTGAACTGTGGAAAGTCTTGTGACTGAAGACTAAATGTGTCAATATTCAGAATCGTTGATGATGCTGAATAGATTCTTGGAATCGCAGTATCCCTATTGTATGGGTTGCTATCATATACATCCGATGGACTATTAAAACGTCCATACTTGTGATTTGTTGAAGCAACTCTAAAGTCAATTGAAGGAATTGTAGAACCATTAGTGACCTGAGAGCCACCATCGTTCATTCTACCTCTTACCGTTTCACCAACAACAAATGTACCATGAAGCATCTCAATTTCAATCAGTTTTGGTGTCACATAATTGTTGACATCAACATCATCGAAGAATGAATAGACTCTTGTAAATGGCTTGAATGAAGTTGCGGTTACAGATATGTTACGAGATCTCATAAAGTTGATGATCTCTCTTCTTACAACCCTACTACCAAGAGATTCGGTATCAATTCTTTCGTTTACAAAGAACTGTCTTCCTGTTCTATTCTGAGAAAGATTGGTAGATGTTGTTGCCCTAATAGTATTATTTGTGACTGATGTGTTTGTTATTTGATTTGAAGTAGTTATAGTTCTTAATCCACCATCTCTTCTTGAACCCTGAAAAGTATTAGATGTTTGTCTTGTTGAAGAACTTGTTTGAGTTGATTGATTGTTCGACAACGAAGTGTTTACATCTACACCAACGGTTTGCCAAGAATTCCAAATGACAGGAGACACACCAGCTCTTGAGCCATCTCTTCTTGTTCTAATATCGGCACCTAGAGCTTCAGCAACACCTCTAAATGAACCCTCCATCATTACATCATTAACTTCTAGTTCATTTACATCAATCCAAACATCAACTTCAGGTGTAAGTTCAATATTGCCTTGCCAGAACTGAACCAAGTATGGGGTTACATTTTCAACTCTTGTTGCAAATGGTTGTTGTAACCAAGTCTCATCAGTATAATCGAGAGTCAAAATTCGACTACTCTTCTTAACATTTGCACCAACAATGTCAGCAAAGTTTGAATCCTGATTTGCATCAGAAGTAGTACCAATACCAGTTACTGCTGTTGTTCCCAGTTGAAGATTAAGCGCAGTAGTGTAGTGAGATGGTCTAAGAATACCTTTCTCAGTGTCAATACTATTTCTAATACCAATACTTGTATCTTGAGGCTCAAGAGTTGTGAAATTGTCTACAAAGATACCAGACTTAAATCTGTTATTGCCATTTGCATCCTCAACGAAGAGATTGAGTGTATTCGTTTCAAGTTGATTCAGTGATGTGTAGTACTCAAGATTCTTAATCCTTTGTTCAAGTTTTGAGATATCACTCATTTGATATCTCTTATGTTCAATAAACTTGATTTCTGCGTCTGCTGTATTGAAAAGATATGCTGGGAGGAATACGTTAGAGATATTCATCACACCACTCAGACTATCTGGAAGTCTGGGTTCATCGTCTGGTGTACCTTCAAGAACACTAAGGACACCTTCCTTATCAATAAAAATTCTATCTGCTCTTGGTAAGTAATAATCATAAGCCACAGTCAGTGACTCATCAGAAGCAATGATATGACTTGAAGATTGAAGATTTCCGTTTTGACCGTCAACAAAGTTTCTACCATCAAATTCAAATGGTGAACTTGCGTTTTCAGCAATAACATAATCAGTAAGTCGTGGTCTCACATCAATAATATCAGATACTCTTACACCTTGAACTTCTCCAATTTCAGTACCATAATTATACCCAACATAAGAGTTGATAGTTGTGATATCACCCTCATCAGCGTCATCATAAGAAGATGATGCAAAGTATACTCGAAGTTTTCTGCTAGGAATCTGTGCCTCTCCTCTTCGTTCAATTCTTGAATAGTCATAGAATGTTCCTCTTTGACCATTAAAGAACTTAAAGTCACTAGTAACTTCTTTGGAACCCAATTTTACGTTTGATGAAACACCATTGACGGTTGAAGATTCGAAACTAATTACTTCTGAATTCTGGAATGTTGATTCATTCAGATATGTAAAGTAAATTGCAGTATCATCAAGTTTTTGAAGGTAAATTCCTTTTGCTCCACTAGTTTGACCTGTAAGGACTTCTCCAATAATTAAGTCATTTGTCGTGGCAGTAATTCCATCAAGTTGTGATAATGTCATGTTAGGACATACTGGATCATCGTTGTCATCTGACTCGAAGATACCATAGATCTTATAGACATCAACTGTATTCAGTGAAATGGTATCATCCTGAACTCTTGTGCCATATGGATAGTTACCATATGTTAATCCATCATCTAATGTAGTTGAACCAATACCAGATGCAGATTTACTCGACTTATTGATAATCAAATCTTGAGATACGTTTTTCAGTTTTGTTTTTGAAGTAACGTCAGTCTTTCTGATTGTTGTGATGAGTTTGGTTTGAGTGTCATTCGCACCAAGACCATTGATTTGGAGCGACTTTGAACCATTCGTAAATTCGAATCTATCTTCAGTCAGAATTTCAGTAGAACCATCAGATCTAATAAGAGTATATCTTTCCTCATCAAATGGTAGGAATACTTCCTTATCTTCAGTATTGATTACAGGAGTAGAATTATTGGTAATGGAAGTTGTATATTGTCTTCTAATTACTAATTCAGAACCAATAAGATTTACTGATGAAATATTTGTCTTAGGGAATGCACTGTACAGAGTATCATTATTTGCCAAATTACCTGAACCAGGACCACCAGTTCCTTTGGTAGAGAGAAGTTCAAAGTTCTGAATAGTCTCTACACTGGTTGGAAGAGTACCATTACAAATACCCGAAACAGTAGTGACAGACTCAACAGTAATGTTAGTCTGACCAACACCTGTTACTCTTGCAAAACTTGCTACA
>Ga0196901_1000732_pt1 | contig 17038 bp, 46 predicted proteins | sample CB_VirMetaG_FD_169099 | JGI IMG/M metagenome (GOLD analysis project Ga0196901, IMG submission 169099) | Freshwater to marine saline gradient viral communities from Chesapeake Bay - CB_1504_1 Viral MetaG (v3) (version 3) | ecosystem: Environmental > Aquatic > Marine > Coastal | place: USA... | reverse complement strand
ACTTACACTTGTCCAGCGTGGGGGGCTAAGACATGACCGCCCGCAAAATCATGCTTGCATCAAGCGCCCTGCTTGCGCTGGCATCAATGCCGAACCTGCCGCCTGTGCATATTGATTATCTGGACAAGCCAAAACCGCAACCATCCACATCAAAACGCGCCAAGGTTAAAGCCGCGCGAAAACAGAAACGGAGCAAGACATGACCGACACAACCCCCGCAGCCGTACTGGAAAGAGTAAGTGATGAGTGAGAAATTACAACTAGTAGCAGTAGAAGATCTAATACCAGTAATTGTATTAACAGGTATAGATATTGCTAAGCAACTTCAAAATATTGGAGATGTGGCAGGGTCCTATGCTGTACTACTATTCTGCCAAACTATAGAAAATATACCTGTAGATAACACAAAAGTAGAGGATTTAGTAAAAGTTATGGAACGAATTGCTGGAAGTTCTACAGGGGAGCCAGGATGTTTTTATACTAACCGAGCAAATATTACAGAAGCTAGGCAAGCACTCTTCGACTTTAAATTACCAACATAATACTAGTGCCATCATCTACTTTACTATTTACATGTGGCTATTCTTATGGTAATATCTGTATATGACATATTTATTAGATCATTTAGCAGCGCGACACCTTGATATGACCAAGCATAAAGTTTGGTTGGATCATTCTGCTATTACGGCTACATTTCCTCTATATAACCTGTCAGGACAGCTAGCTGGGTTTCAACAATATAAACCGTTAGAAGATAAATTACTAAACAACCACCCACGAGATTGCAGATATTTTACTTATCTAAACCGTAATATGCAAGCATTTTGGGGTGCAGAAGTGTTTAGCGCATCTAATACTCTTTTTCTTACTGAGGGTATATTTGATGCTTGTAGGTTAACTAAGCGAGGCGTATCTGCAATAGCGGTACTTTCTAATAATCCTAAGCCCTTACTTAACTTCTTAACATCCTTGGATAGGCCTGTTGTAGCAGTATGTGATAATGGGGCAGCAGGTAAAAAACTAGCTAAATATGGGACTACAAGCGTTACTGTGCCAGAAGAATACGGTGATTTAGGCGATGCACCGGAAGAATATGTTACCTACTTACTTGATAAATACCTTTGAAAGGGCTAAAATGACCGATAATACTATGGAACTACTGCTAATTGCTGCTATAGAACAAATAGCACTATTTGAATCGGCTATAGATAAAGCAAAGCTATATGATAAACCAGAAGACGTTGATACAGTAGTGCATGATGTCTTTATAGCGGGTATGGTAAGTCAAGTTGACACTATGAATCGACAAATTAGTAAATATCTAGCTAGTAGAAAAGTATTTGATGACTGGTTGTTTTCCTTTGACATATACTCTGTTAACCCTTATACTAAAATTAACAGTGTATATGAGATTAAAGAGTTTTTAGAAGCAGCCTGGGAGCATGGCTACACTACAGGCTATGATAAAAGCTATGAGGACGGTAAATAAATATGAAAGCTACTACTGAAGCTGTAGAACAGATGATTATAGATATAATGCAAGGAGCGCCCATCCTCGCTATGGGTGGTAGCTTTAGTGAGTGGGAAATGAATCGTAGGGGTGTTGAGTTTTCGTGAGTATATATATTAAAAGAACCAAACTAGCCTATAATAGAGTAGCAAATTCTGTAGACTGGTGGGATGCTCCTAATACCTCTATAACAGCATTTGAGAATGATTTACCAACACACAGCCCTGTATTAGGGCTTGACGCTAAACCCCTAATGTACGAGCCAAAACCTAGAATTGGTTATATACTTGCAAATAAAAAGGAACGATAATATGAAAATGCGTCTATATGCCGTCTTCTAAGCTACTACAGCTTAAAGGAGATAAATATGTCGAAAACACACAGAAAACCACGCTGGTACAGCGAATACAGCGACGCAGAGTTCATTAATCGTGAGCTTGAGCACTACTACCGTCGTCCTTTCCGTCGTATCCCAGTACGTAAGACTGCTGAAGAGTTTGCTGCGGATCGTGAAGCTGCTACGCTAATCTATAATGAAAAGATTGCAGCAAACGGTGGTAAAGACTACTACGAAGAAATGTGTCGCTGGTCTAAGGTAATGGTAACTCGTTATATCCATAAGCCTTATACTTCTGCGTACAAAAGCTCTATCATGGTTCCCTACACTAAAGAAGAGTGTATTGACGATGCTAAGGCTAAACGCGCAGAAACGCAGCGTGATGGGTACGGTACAGAAACTGGTCGTAATACTGGCTTCAAGCATGATGCTGCTAAAAAACTGCGCCGTGATAACAAGCGTTACTGTGAAGATGTTGTGGCAGGTAAAGATGTAGATCATCTTGCGTACCCTAGCCGCAAAGAAAGCAAGCACATTGTGTGGAGTTATTGGTAATTAACCCTAGACGAAAGTCTAGATCATGAATGTTACATGTGAGGTGGGACTGGCCAACCACTAGGTATTGAGCGAGGATGGTCGGTAGTATTCTCACCCACCACCAAGGTAAAGCCCTTCTTGTCGTGGACTGCTGAGCACCAGTATAAACTGCTCGCTTGCTTATTTGTTAATAATTGTTTATATTATATAAATAAGGAGAAATTATATGTCTGACAAGTTTGGAAACGATCACCGTGCAGCCCACCGCGTACATACTTATGGGCACGGGTACTGTGTTAAGTTTATGTATGAAGGGTTTGAAATCAGTCTAGCAATGGATGGTGAGAATACTCAAGTATATACCGGAGAGGATATGCTATTCTCTACCCCAGGTACTGATGTTCTATCTATTCTACGCGCTAAAACATTTGTAGACGAATTACAGGGATAAAAATAATGCCACATAAGTTTACAATAGGTGATACAATAGTTTGTACTAAGGACGCCGTGGTTAACGCTGTTTTTGTAAATCAGTCAGGAACGGTATATGATGTACTGCCCTATAATTCAGATGAGCAAGACTACGTTTATGTAATTAAGTTCGGTGATAATATACAAACTTGCTATGAGGAAGCAGACTGTATGATGTTTGCCACAGAGTTTTTCCAACATAGTATGTCAGAAGTACTTGATAAAGTTGATGCTCTCGAATCTGAACTATCAGAGGCTGTAACAGTTGCATTTAATCGGGGTGCTACTATGTGGGTACAGGCAAATTACCCAGCACAGTATGAGAGGCTGGTGGAGTCTGAACGAGTATTCCAAGAGCTTATTAGTGGCTTGGATAAAGAATGACCCAAGTCACTCCACACGAAAAATTAGAACGCTGGGATACACCGCAGGAAAAATTGAAGCGTATGTCTTGGTATTTTAATGAAGTTGGAATTTATACCAAAGCAAACTACTGCCTCGAAATTGCTGAATATATTGATGAATTGGAAAAGAAACAATGAGCAACAACTGGATTAAGTATGTTTGGGACGACGAAACTACGCATCCTGTACGGGGTAAACGACTGTGGTACTACTTTGATTTTGTTGGAGTGCATCTAGGGCAATACTATGGAGATTGGTTATTTGCTGGTGACAAGGGATTTTTAGGCGACGATGTTACACATTGGCAATACGATACTGGACAAGATAAACCAGAATCACCGAGGATGGAAAAATGAGCGAAGAAGAACGAGTTACTAAAATCAACACAGCCGCAGGAAAAATTCTAGAAGATTTTCTAGAGTCTATGGAAAATGAAACACTAGATGAGGATCAGTTTTTATCTGAAACATATGCTAGGCTTGTTGCTGCCAAGTTGATGGGGTTTAGTCCTACTAAACTTGTTGAAGATGCAGAAGCAGCAGCACAGCGACTTCTTAATTTGCTAGATGAGGAGCAATCAAGTGAAGACTAACTGCATTAAGTGTGATAAGCAACTAGGTAACTGGGATGTCGCGTATCCTGAGGGTGCATCGCAAGTACACCCGCTTGGTGGTACTGTTTTCAGAAGCTACGGCAACTACGGTTCTACCGTTTTCGACCCACTGGATGCAAGCTATTTAGATATTTGTGTATGTGATAGCTGCTTAAGCACTACAACACATGTCTATGCAGGTGTAAATGAGAGTTATAAACAAGAACAAGCAGAAGCGCGTCAAGACCTAGAAGAGTTTGCATATAACACTTTAGAGGAAGCTAACTAGTAAAACCGCGCTATACTTTCGTTGAAAGATCTAAGAAAATTCTAAGAGATTAGCAGTTGCTAGATAGTTAAATCCATGCTAGTATTAGTTTACAGAGATTTTAGATTACTGAGAAAAGCAGTATCGCAAAGCGCGTAGGTATCCAACGTTGCAACGCGTCATAAACGTAATATGCAAGCTGATTCGCGCTAGATGCACAGCTTATAATAATAAATCCATCTGTGATCCTTTATCAATAGCTATTCAACAGATGTATAATAGCAATTCAATTTTGATTTGATAATAAGAAAACGCCTAGGGCAACGGAGTTGCCTAACTGTTCCTTGGGCAAATTCGTCCTAAATTTAGAGAGAAATCTATGTATAATATTAAAAGAGACGGTAACCTTGTGATGGTAGTTTCATTTCTTGGAGCTGATAATGATAACTTTAAACCTAGGCATGTTGAGCTAGTACAATTTAAAAATGCATCTAGTGCACAAGAAGTTGCTGATCTGTGGGAGAACGCAGAAGTAGTAGCAAGCGCAAATTGCTAACATCTAACCCTCAGATACCAGATACAGAAACTATCAGCTTGCCCGCTGGTAGTTTTTTTGTTATATTAAGTTAAGTTAGAAATAAATCTGCGAACCATGTTCGCTAGCTATTATCACGGAGTGATGCATGCGTCGTAGCCAGTAGTAATATGGAGAACTATGAAGTGCAGGTTAAATCTTTATATCACGTATCAGAATGTTGTTGGAAATGTGCCGGTACTGGTAGTTTAGTTAAATCTGTTGGCCCTATTACTTACCAGAAATGCTATATATGCTATGGTAATCGTGGTAGACTTAGAACTTATGATGAAATGTTAGGAAATACAGATGCAATTTAGTAACATAAAGATTGGTGAAGAACTATATTACCTTACTGTTAGGAATAACTGTCTACGTCAGAGAAAAGTATATTTTACTGACGAAGAAGGTTATGAATGGAGTCGTTATACTATTCCTAGTAGAGAGTATAGCATTAAGACACTTACTTTCATAGGTTACTCCGTTACAAATATGTATGCTGTTGATGTTAAAACTTCTGATGCTATTGTTAACTCTACCGGCTTAGAGTTGGGTACTACTTATTACGTTCAGTTTGCTGACGGAGAAATTGATAGCCTGACTGCTGAAAGTGATTTAGAAAACTATTTTCAGAACCGTATTGACGCGAATATCGCTAAGGTAGAAGCTGAAGCAGTGATAGATAAACTATAGAAAGGTTAATAATGCGTGTAAAAATTAGACCATATAAAAATAGATGGACTTCTCAAGTACATTATGATTATATGAATAAGAAGTATAGCTATCAGTGGGAAGATAACAGCACCAAGCTCGAACATGCTCTAGAAAAACTAGAAGATGCACTACAGCGGTTTTACAATACAACTATCAATCGCATTCTAGACAAAAAGCCTGGTCAAAAGATTAGCGTTCGCATTGACAACTATGACACTTGGAGCATGGATCATACTCTTGCGCCAATCATCCTGCCTATGCTTGTACAGTTGAAAGAGACTAAGCATGGCTCTCCTTGGGTTGATGACGAAGATGTTCCAGAAGAGCTACGTAGCACCAATGCTCCTCCTAAAGAAAATGACTACGATACAGACGACAGTCACCATCTTCGTTGGGATTGGGTGCTGGACGAAATGATCTTTGCGTTTGAACAAAAGGCTCGTGATGATTGGGAAGGCGACTACTACAAATATGAAGACGATCCTACCAACACAGAAGGACTTGGACTAGGACTGAAATTAGTTTGGGAAGATCGTGAAGGTAGAAAAGCACATCAAGAACGCATGAGCAACGGCTTTCGTCTGTTTGGCAAGTATTACGAAAATCTATGGGATTAGTACTGTATATGACAAAAATTCTATACAATGTAGACGACATCTTTCAAGATTGTGATGATGGTACAGACAGTGTTATTATGACAATACCTCCAGAAATAGTAGAACGTATGGGGTGGGTGTTTGGTGATGTACTAAATATTACAGTACACGATGGTAAACTATTAATAAGCAAAAAATATGACAATGAAACCACAGCAGTATAAAGAGGATGTACTTATGAGCGAACAATATGTTATTGTAACTGCTATTTCTACCTTTAGACATCGTTACTGTATTCCTATGAGTGAATTACAGCAGTTAAACCAAGATATGGTATTAAATGACGCTCTAGCAGTAGAATGGGCAGAAGACTGTGTTACCTGTGAAGATGTAGAGGAATTTTCTCAGGTGCATTTAGGAGAGCAGATTATAGATACCATGATAGTCGATGAGGCAGAGGCTGTACAGTATTTCGATCGGGATAACGATTACCTAGCTGACTGGGGTATGGAAAAAAAGATTAAATACATGCATAACTGGAAAATTAATAGTGGACCTTGAAGATTATGACTATTTAAACAGCATGTATATAGGTAGTACTTACGGAGATATGCGTCGTGAGCGTAGCACTCTTATGAAACAGATGATACTAAACAATGACGCATCAGTTAAACCAAGAATTAGACAGATTACTCAAGACATGCTTGATTATATGGCTAGTAGACCTATTAAATAAGGAACTGCAATGAGTGATATTTGGGTCAGTAGTGACCAGCATCTGTACCACGACAACATTCTAAAGTTTAAAGATCGTGACACTGATCTGCGCATTAGACCACAGTTTGACAATGTAACACAGATGAACGATCATATTCTAGAAATGCACAACTCTGTTGTAAAACCTGGGGATATCTACTACTGCCTAGGTGATATTATGATGGGTGTGCACGAGGATTTCAAGAAGCTGTGGCCTAAATTTAATGGGAAGAAACGCTTGATTGTTGGCAACCATGATGATATTAAGTTTCTAGCATCTGGTGGCTTTTTTAGTAAGATTCAAGAGTCCCGCAGTTTTAACGAGTTTGGTCTGCTATTTACCCACAGACCAGCACATGAAAGTCAGATGTGGGATTATAAAAAAGATCTGCCTATGAACAATCTTCATGGGCATATCCACCAGAATAAGTCTCCATCTCCTAGGCATATTAATATGAGCATGGAAGCTATAGCGTATACACCACAAAACATTGACACATTGAGGATTAGATAAATGAAACGATTATTTAGAGTACTATTTAGAGTGCTAGGTGTGCCACTAGTCATACTTATTCAGGGGGTATCATTTGTATCTATGAAGACCGCGATGTTTATTGAATGGCTTTTTGAGTGGAAAGACTACTACACTTGGTCGGAGTTTTACGACGACGAGATGAAGGATTATAATAGCTTTTGGCGGAACTTCTTCAAATGAAAAAGTTTATCAAGTACTTTTTACTGTTTAGTTTAGGCTATGCTCTATTTTTTTATGGTATGATTATAGTGCTTATGTTTGTTGCTTGGTCTCTGCCTCTAGTACCTGTATTTACTACTGCTGTAGTTAGAACTATCTTTGCCGGTGCTTTAATTTCGACCCTATTAGTATTTGGTAAAGAAGAATTGGAAAAGTATTAATGGATCAACTAATATACGACGTATTATTTGCTGCTGTCTTCACTACTATTGGTGTAGGCATTGGTTATACCGCATATACTTATAAGATGCGGGAGATTATTGAGCAAGCGATTAGTAGCTGTGTTACAGACTTAATTGACGACGGATTTCTACGAACCGAGGGCGTAGGACGGGATGAACGTATTTTACCATGGGATTGGAGCGAAGATGAAGCGTCTAAATGAAGAACAAATGCTGGCTGCACATCTATATGCCCAGCATCAGGTCGAGCTATTTTCAGAATATCGGCATATTAAAAACGGTACTCATTATATGACTATTAACTTAGTATTTGACGTTGAAGCTCAGTGTTTTAAGGTTTGTTATCGTAGTTTAGGTGGTAAGCTTCTTACATCAATCAAGTTTAGTCGTGAGATTGATAGCTTTAATCAATCCTTTGAATTAGTACCTACCACAAAAACCACTGTTGAATCAACCTACGTACCTGACCTTTAATAGGATTATAAAGATGAAAATTGAGAAATTGACCGCTGAACAAGAAGCAATGCTATCTGTATATGCAGATAAGTATATTAAAATCGGTCTAAATACTGATGCTATTGACTTCGATAAGGCAGTAGCTGCTGTTAAAGAAACCCTCGCGTTTATTGACTTTGATTACTCTAAAACTAAGTTTATTTATGCTGCATCACCCCGTGATTATCACAAAAATACAGCATTTGAGCATGTATCATTTGGTACTAATGACTCGTATCGTCTAGGCTATTACAAGTTCTTCTCCGACAACTTCAATATCTGTAATGAGATTACTGCTATTGAACAAATGATTATCGAGTGTGGCTGGGTTTACCACAATGCTAAAACAAATACTATTGTTATTTGTGACCGGCCAGAGAAGATTAGTATTGTAGACGGAGTATTGAGCTGTGAGAACGGCCCTGCTATTCTATTCCGTGACGGTTTTTCAGTATACTCATGGCGTGGTACACGTGTTCCAGGTGTTTGGGTTGAAAACCCTGAAAGTATTACTTCAGAAGTATTTCTTAGCCACCCTGATGCTGAAGAGCGCCGTTGTGCTTGTGAAATTGTAGGCTGGGCTAAAGTACTTGAGAAGATGAAAGCTGTGGTTATCGACGCAGACGGTGATCCTGAAATTGGTACTCTGATGGAAGTAGAAATTCCTGACGTTGGTAAAGAGCGTTTTATTAAAGTTATGTGTGGTACGAAACGTGAATTTGCGCTTCCCGTACCTCCTCACATGAAAACTGCACTAGAAGCACAAGCTTGGATGTTCGGATTAGATCCTAGCGAGTTTAAAATTCCAGAAATCCGTACATAACATAAAAAGGAGCTAAAATATGAAAATCGTAAAAAACGTAGCTGCACAAGGTGAAATGCTTATCCGTCGTGTTGCATCTTTTGAAGGGGGTAGCAAGCCTTTTGAAGCTGAAGGTAATCACTTTATCCTAGCGCATAGCGAGACTGGACATCACCATGTAATTGACCGTACTAAAGTACGTGTTACTGAGCAGGTAAAAGCCCCTACTGGTATGGCTATTCTTCAACTGATTGTAGATGAGCCTGCTGTTATTGAGCATCTTCGTGGACATGATACACATGAACCACTTATGCTCTCGGAAGGTTTGTGGGAAGTACGACTTCAGCGAGAGTATACTCCTGGAGGGTACCGTCGAGTAGCTGACTAATATTATATAGGCCTGTGTTGCCTTTATTGGAGAAGTTATATGGATAGCCTTAAATACCGCGTACTTACTATTTTAAGCGATGCTACTAAGCAGTTATATAGAGATCCTAATAATGATGTTGCATTGAGGGCTTTAAAGTGGCCTGCTATGGATGCTACTTGGACTGCGCTTTGTCCCCCTATATATGATGAACTGGAAGAACTATATGAAGAGCCAACTAATCCCACGTTATAATAAATATAACTACGCTATTTTTGTTAATACAAAGAAGCACGTAACACATGACATACGTGATCTGATTTTGAAAGATCCTGCACGCCTATTAGGAGATTATATGTTAGTAGCATTATTGGATGAATTAAATGAACCCTCCTATTAGACTTATACTACTATGTGCTATGAGCGCAATGAGTATGCGAGTTCCTGGTGAAGAGCCTAATGCGGTAATCGTAGGCAAAGTACGTAATATGCTTATTAATCAAGTACTTACTGCTATTTATACCCGATCATCTTCTAACCTGACTATTCCTATAAGGTTTAAACTAAATGGATACTGATTCTTCAATCTCAGATTACGTCTGGTATAAAGTGCTAGACAGTGCTTGGACGGGTGTTTGGAATCATACTAGTAAAGAAACAAGAGACGTAGTGCTTGATACTGCTAGTACTCCTGTAGCTTTATTAGTGTGGAGCGAAGTAGGTTATAAAATTAAGTATTGCTTAAATGAAAATCGAAGATCAGCTACACTATAAGGTATGGAATAAAGGCTATAAAGAATTATGGGGCTATTTGGATGCCTTAGATGCTGTATAAAGGAATAATAACATATATGGATATGGGTACTCAAGTAGAAAAACACGTATGGTCAGTTTTTGGTAGTGAGGTAAGACTTACTTTACACACTAGTATTAGATCTACTATGTGGAGGCTGTACTCCGCTAATTTTACTTATCAGCTAGGCGAGCTTGTAGAAGAGGAATTAGATGCCTATAGAGGATGAGATATGCTAAAAACTAGTATCTATGACAAGATTTTTGATAAGATGTTTATACAATCAGGTAACCTACCCTACTGTATAGGCCAGGTAGTAGCTCAGCGTATTAGTAATATTCCTATGCTTCAGGTTGCTGGTAGTACCTGGCTTGAGGCATATAATGCTTAAACAATCTATAAAAGACGCAGTAATTGGTCTCGCTACTGACTGGCTATGGAACTCAATAAATGGTTTAACATATAATCAAATATCAGTCGGTATGATGCTACCAGCACGTGACATGTTATATCCGATAGAAGATGCTATATGGAGTCAATTAAATGAAAGTTGAACAACGAATATATGACCAATTATCTTATCTAGTTAGCAATCAAGTTGGGAATCTAATCGAAAATGAAATGCAGCGACATATCGGAGCCCAAGTATGGGATCAAGTTGGCAATAATGTTTATAGTCAAGTCAGCCTTCAAGTTAGGGAGCAACTAAATGAGCATTGATGCAGCTTTAGAGCGTAAAATAGGTACCATACAAGCTACGATATACAATCAAGTACTTTGGTCGGTAGCTAAGCAAGTTAGTGAGGAGATCTTTTATGAGATAAGGACTGCACTACTCGGTAAAGTTTGTAACGAGAGCTGTGATGGGATAACTGACTTTCAGAATATGCATACCCTAAAATAAAGAGACGAAAGTTTAAAATTGACTAACTCCAATATATATGCTATGCTGTATTATAAAGGAGTTAGAAATGACAAAACAAACTAAACCACCAACACAAGAATGGCCAGATAATCCAGCAGAAGCGTACCCTATATGAAGCAAATTACGCCTACAAGCGACTGTGGTTATGCTTTTAATGAGGAACTAAACTGTTACACGTTTTTCAGAAAACAAGGTATGCATATAACACCAATTGGTATGTTCTGCCCACTAGAAAACGAACGATATGATGAAGAAATGCTCGCTGAAATGATAGTCGAGTTTATACAAACATTTTAGGGTAGCTGATGGTTAAAACAATTGATATTAACATATTACATGATTTGCTAAGCTACGATGCAGAGACTGGTATATTCACTTGGAAAACCCGGACACTTAGCTATTGTTCGTCAATAGATAACCAAAAGAGGTTGAATACTCGTATTGCTGGTAAACCTGCAGGATACCACCATAGCGCAGGTTATACATGTATAACCTTACTTGGTGTAGCGTATTTAGCTCATAGAATAGCTTGGGCGATGCATTATGGTACTTGGCCTATCGCACATATAGACCATGTAGACGGTGATAGGAAAAATAATGCAATCTCCAATCTTAGAGATGTTACACAAGCAGAAAATAACCGAAATAAAAGGATGCAAACTAATAGTACTTCAGGGCATCAAGGAGTAAATATTACTTACTCTAGAAAAGGTATTCCTAGGTACCGTGCTACAATACACTCCAAAAATAAGAAAATAACACTAGGTACTTTTGACTCTATAGAAGAAGCTGTTAAAGCAAGAGCTATAGCAGAGCAGAACCTAGGATACCACGAAAATCATGGAAAAGTTAAATAATGTGCAATAAATGCCCAAACTATGCGAGCAGCTTATGTAAAGCGTGCTCAGAAAAACTACAGGAGAAATAAAATGAGACGAATCCTTGTAAGTGGAGGTTTTGACCCACTACACTCAGGACATGTTAGGTTATTTCAAGAAGCTAAAGCACTTGGAGACCACTTAACAGTTGCAGTAAACTCAGACGCCTGGCTTATAAGAAAAAAGGGCGCAGCTTTCATGCCATTCAATGAACGAGCTGAGATCATTAGATCACTTGTAGCTGTCGATGCAGTTACTAGTTTTAACGATGATGACGGTACTGCATGTGCAGCTATTCAAGATATGTTAGATGCATACCCAGATGATGCCTTAACATTCGCAAACGGAGGAGATAGAAACGTATTCTCAACTCCAGAGCAGGAAACATTCCCACTTATTAATTACGCATGGGAAGTTGGTGGAGATTATAAAGCAAATTCAAGTAGCTGGTTAACCGCAAATTGGTATAATAGCCCAGTACAACGAACTTGGGGAAGCTACCAAACAATCTATCAAAATACCAATGCAGTTAGAGTAAAGATCTTAGTTATCAATCCAGGATGCAGTATGAGTCTTCAACGTCATGCATACAGAAAAGAACTATGGGTTGTAGCAGAAGGTAGTGCACATTTAAGAATTGATAATCATTACCAGTTGCTAACCGCAGGAGAACGTGCAGTTATCAATTTAGGTGATTGGCATCAGTGTACCAATTTAACAGAACAGCCATGTAAGATTATTGAAATTCAGACAGGTAATGTTATGGAAGAAGATATTGAACGTGCAGTTTGAAAAGGCTAAAATAAAACGACGAAATCTTAAATGTTAATTGTTTAACATGTAGATTATGCAATGACATGTATTTAAATTAATGATGATTGCTACATCTAAAAATACATGCTAATATTCTTTAGGGACAAAAAAAAGCAACGTAGATTGCATAGCGTAGGGTCTGATTGAAACAGCTACCGAAAAGCTACAAAATAGCTGTTTCACAGATACCTCCTAGCGTATTCAGCAAAAATCTGCACCTCGGTAATGTCATTTGTTTCATCTATATCATACTGTTAGATTAGTTAAGAATAGTTGCTTTTTGACGCGGAGCGTCTGTGCCGTGTGTAGAGTATTCACGTAGTGAATCTCTTACATAGGGTTTATCTCATTGAGACTTATCAAAGTGCGAACGGAGTTCGCTTAGCGTAGCCGTTGGGGGCAGTTGTCAAGCTGGAAAATGATATTTTCTACTCCAAAACACCAATTATTACACTTTTTATCGTATTTATCATCTAAAATCAACTAAAACCTCCTGCACCATGATATAAGCTATAAATCAGCTGGTTCATAGCTGTTCACCAGCCTAGCGCACGCAGTGCGCCGTCGTTCAACCAGCTGGTTGAATTACAATGCATATCCACACACCGGCACCACAAATGCAACGTAGTTGCACAGCTGGACACAGCGCTGCACCGAATTGACTTGACAGCTGGACAAATCGCCTTTACACTGGCGCCGGGCCAACCCGAATGCAGCAAATCTATAGCACCACAAATACACTCACCGTGCCAACCTTGTCCCCATCGAATCTATACTTCGAATTTGCACATTGCCGCTGGCGCTGGGCGCATAAATCGAATTTGCATGCTACCGCTGGTAGCTTTAAAATCTACTTTGCACTTGACAATCGGTTTTCGACTTTGCACCGGTGCTACGCACTACCATATGTCACTTCGTGACGCACCGCTGGTCTGCACACAATCGAATTTACTCTTGACAATCGGTTTTCGACTTTGCACTGGCGCAGGGCGAACCAAAGTTCGCCGCAGCAGCACGAATTATCGTTAGAAATCAATGACTTAGCTGGTCCATTGCTGTGAAATAATTGCTGGCGGGGGCCCAAACACGTAGTGTTTTCAATGGCTTAGCGGGGTGGGCGCATCGAGCTCTAAATGCTTGTTTTCATTACCTTTTTTAGTGCTTGCAGCACAGTGAGCGCGACAATGGCAAGATTGTTCCTAAAGATGAATAATAAAAAACCCTGTAAGATCAACGTCTTACAGGGCGAGGGGCCGGGGTAGCTAACCCCTTGTTATTATGTGATAATATTCGTCCAAGCAGAAATCTTCTCACAAGCATCTTCCCATTCCGATTCAGTCCCCGCATATCCCATGCTATAACCACATTTTAGTTTCATGCTACAACCTCCGGTAGATTCCAGTTAATGTTCATCCAGTCTGTATCTTCAGGCATCAGTTCGACTTTATCACCGTACAGTTCTTCGAGCCGTGCCCAGGTACCAGCGTTGTTCATTCGAAGACCATAAGATTCTTTACCGCACCGATACTCAGATCCGCTCGAACCCTTAAATACGAAATAGTCTACATAGTCAGAAAATTCTTGGCAAGATACGATTCCGCTATTCATGCGCCAGCTAGAGCCGTTTAGGTATCCGCCGCTCCAACCGCCAAGCACTTTATAATAGTGGCTGCCTTTGTGCTGGATTTTAACGACAACCCAGTTATCGGGATTGTAAATGGTCATTATATTGCCTCGATTTCTACAATGTCAGGAAAATGCTTAACCAGTTCCGCGCAAACTTCTTCCCAGCTTGCAAAGGTAAAATCTTCGGAGTTTGGGTTTCCGTCACACCATGCTTCGTCAAATTCTTCATCTTCACAAACAACGTGAAAATTGCTATTTTCTTCAAGTGGTCCATAGCACATAATGTCATATGGGACCATATTTCCGTTATCGTTCAGATCAAAAGTGCCTTGAATACGCTTTTCCATGATGTTCTCCTTATTCCTTAGTTATAGAGCAAAAGATTGATTGATGCAAGCACTAAATTATTCCATGTTTTCAATGACTTAGCAGACGGGGCGCTGGGGTTGCTAACCCCCTGTTATTACTACATTGTTTGTATTATATGATCTTCCAAATCAATTCGTAAATCACAGGTTAATAACCTCGGCTTCCCAATAGCGGCTATACTTACTGGCAAAAGGAATATCCCGTACTGGATACCCGCACTCAACCAACCACCGGCTCAAGCTGAATGTTTCCTTACCAAAATCAGCAGGCACAGGCCTAGGAAATCCATATTTCCAACCACTAGGGGGATCTATTACTAATACCTTATTTGTCATAGTGCTTTCTCCTAAGATTTAGAAAGTAGCCTAACGCTCTGGTCGGTCGCTCGTACTGCTGGCTTTTAACATTTTGTAAACCAGAGTAGTTGGGGTCCGCTGCGAAACGCTAGGCTACTTTCTATATATTAACAATAGCGCATAAATAACCATCGTGCAAGCTTAAAGTTTCGTTTGTTACTAGCAGCTTAGCAGGCTGGGGGCCGGGGTAGCTAACCCCTTGTTATCATTCGATAATTGCCAGAGCATCAACCGTATGATCGCGATAGTGATAAATATTATCCAAGCACATTTGGATAAACATATCATTTATATAGTCCGTGTAATCTTCAAGCAACATATTACGATTCCTTTTATTTGAGATTAAGGTGTGAAGAACTTACTGCTGCGGAAACAGCGATAATTACTAACCAAATAGGGTTGCAGTAAGACAGCATAGCCCAAGCCATAAGACCGCCTATTACAGTTTTGAATACTATATTTTCAGGGCGCATGTTATCTCCTTTGTTATCTTTTTATAACATGATAGAACGACTAATGCAAGAGCTAAATTACTGCGTAATATCAACGAGTTAGCTTATTGGAGGCCTCGCCTCGTAAGTGTTTGTTTTTATTGTAGGAGCAACGGCGGCTGGTTTCGAACCCAACCGCCATTCTTACCACCTAAGCAGCGTATTCTTTTGGTTGATTAAACCCACTCACGCCCGTTAACGCATAGCTGGAACTACGTATCCAGCGCAACATCCTGTTATTACCACGAACAGGTAAATGGCCAACTGTACGACCCAGCTGATAGCTTATCTAATTCCACTAGTCATCAACTAAAGGCCTTCGATATAATTAATATATCGCATAAACCAGCAGCGTGCAAGTAAAAAGTGAGAGTATCTGCTATTAATATATGCTTATACATCAATAACTTAGCCGCTGACGCGCCCCCGCCGCTAACTCATTGTTTTTAAACGATAATTTGTGTGTCGTTCATGCAACAAAAAAGCCCCCGCATTACTGCGAGGGCTTTACAAGGTTCTTTCACATATTCAGGTCAGTATGTGTGACAATTAAGTCTCATTTCCGCCCTTTCGTGTAGTATTTCCTTGTTAAGCTAGCCCTTTCGGGCTAGCCTATTTTTTAGGCAGCGGAGACTTCATCTACATCAACGCCTTTGGCAGCATCAATAAGGTGCTGGATTGCCTCTTTCGTGGCACCCATCAGGCCGTCAACAGGGAAGGAAACGAGCTTTTCCAGTTCCATAAGTTGCTCTTTCTTGGTTGGGCCTTCAACCTTAGCCGCTTTGGCAGGTTTTTCGGCTGCAACGTATACGCCTTCGCGCACCAGCTTGGACCGTACAGACCGCACAGCGCGGCCCATGTTGGCAGCAATATCCTCAACTGATACACCGGCTTGGTATTCGTTCACAATAGCAGCGGTTTGCTCTACAGTGTAGTTTACTTTGGTTGCTTTCGTCATGTTGGACTCTCCTATGTTGTCCGTTTCTATATAATAGTTATAGCGCGTAAATTACCATAGAGCAAGAGAAAAGAACGCTTGACACACACTATTTGCAGTTTATTTTCGAGATAAAATCGTTATAAATCAAGCACTTAGCGCGCGGGGGGCCGGGGTACCTAACCCCTTGTTATTGTTGAATTAAAACCAAACTGCATCATCTCTAAGCGCGCTTTTTAAATCCTTTATAGTTTCAGGCACCCCTTGCATAGCGCAAGAGGTAAGCAGCAAACCGGATAACATAATCCAAGTTAATGGGTGAATCAAGCGTACTTTTGGGTAAGCATCTTCAGAATGTCTCTTATAATCCCAATGGATCATACCCAAATAATTGGCAACTCTAAGACTTGTCATTCTAGAAAGTCTTGCCTCTTTAGCACTTAAGGAATTGTTATTGGTCATTTTTACCATCTCCGTGTGGGTTTTACAAT
>Ga0196901_1000730_pt1 | contig 17065 bp, 19 predicted proteins | sample CB_VirMetaG_FD_169099 | JGI IMG/M metagenome (GOLD analysis project Ga0196901, IMG submission 169099) | Freshwater to marine saline gradient viral communities from Chesapeake Bay - CB_1504_1 Viral MetaG (v3) (version 3) | ecosystem: Environmental > Aquatic > Marine > Coastal | place: USA... | reverse complement strand
CTCCATCATGATCTGCGTGCCGAGCGTCACGTCATAACTGGCCGGGTTTAGCTGTTCTTCGTTGTATGGCGACAGCATCGAATGCTGTTGGCACAGCCGACGGATCTCGTGATCAGGTAGCAGCACAGGCGGTCAATAATCCCAGCGCACCTTAGCCCTGCTGCTGCGGATGCCTAGATGGATGAAACCTTTGTAGGCGCCATAGCCGAGGCTATAAGGCCAGTTCTTGTCGCACCAGTTCTGCACCGCATAGATATCGGCGCCTTCGATGTAGAAATCGACCGCACCGCAACCGGGTTTGTAGAGGTGCTCGCTGTTGCTGGCGCCGCCTACCTGGCGGTTGATTGCTTCTGGCCGATAGCCGGACGTGATAACCACAGGGCGCCCGCCAAACTGCACGCGCACACGTTCCAAGAACGCGGCTAGCTCGGCTGCGATATCAAGCTGCCCCTGATTGGTGAACCTGCGCGCTTCCTGATCGAGCGCGAACTCACCCAGCCGAATGTGTGGCGTGATCCGTGCGTTGAATGGGCTGCTGGGCCGCAGCTTGGCAGTCTCAGGCTCTGCAGCAGCTTGATGCTGGCCCCATAGCTTGCCTTCTGCACGGCGCCGCCGCAGCAGGCCAGCTTCCACGTTGGTGCCAGGGTTGCGATATAGCTCCATCGCCGCAGGCACTGCAGCCCAGTCACGGTCGCGCAGTTTCGCCGTGATCGTCTCGAATCCTGCCAAGCCAACAAAATCAGGCCCGAGGTTGTACGCAAAGCTGACCAGAGCACACCGCTGGTTGTCATCCATCACATTCCAGTGCGGCACTGTGGTGCGCAGCTTGGCGGCGATGCGATCAATCTCAAGCCGCAGAAGCATATCGGCCTCAATCACGGTGATTTTGTCACCGCGTTTGACAGGCACGCCGCCGCTGTAGCGCGTGGTGCCATAACCAATGGTCCACGGATCACCGCCGCTGAGCGGGTCGGGATAGGCCGAAAGGTGACAGCCTTCAAACTCCTTGATCAGCTTGATGGCCGCGGCCAGATCGGTTTGCTTGCCGCTTTGGCTCCATGTTTGGAACCATTCACGATCACGCCGCATAGCCACGTCGTAGCCATGTTGCGCCAAATCCTTTTCAAGCTGCGCAATAGCTGCCGACTGATGCGGCAACGCTTTCCAGTATCTGAAAAGCGCCTCAAGTGTGATCGGTGCCGTGTTCGTCATCGGTCAGCCATGGTGCAGAGATGCGCAGCTCATCGCTGCTGATGATCGGTGGCGGGATATTGGGCGGCTGTGTGGCGTGCCAGTCAGCTTCAGCACGGTCAAGCCGTGGGCCGAGCGTGGCGTTGAACTTGTAATCCTGCGCCCACTTGTGCAGATGATGCCGCCAGTCTTTATCGCCAAACCGGGCTAGCCATACGGTGTCAGCTTTCAGCGCTTTGGGAAAACCACTTTCAGCGCCTTCATGATCAACTGCACCCAACTGTTTTCTTTGATTGGCAGCAGGGTGATGACTTCAGAGCCAGCAGCCACCAAGATGGCGATCACGGCAGCAGTGGTGGGGTCCATGGATAAATGGCGTTTAGCCGAGTCTATGGCGCACCGTTTCGCCTGCCTAGCGACATTTCCAAAGTCCTAACGCGAGCTTCAATATCCGATAACCGTTCCTTGCTGTCGTTTTTCAGTTCTTGGATATCAGCCGCCACGGTACTGACTGACTGGTCAAGCTTGGCAACCTGCATAAAAAGACCAGCCAATCCAACCACTGCGGCGGTTAGCAAAGCTGGCACCATCTGGGTGAATGGGCTTTCAGCCGCCTTAGCCGTTATGGGCGCCTCGTCGTGGTGTTCCATTGCGAGGCATCGGCTGGCCTTTTTCGTAGTTTACCGGCCCTGCCCGCGCAAAGGCTTACGGCCGCGCCGCCTTGGCCGTGACCGCTGGCCATAGCCTTGCCGTGTGGTCTTAGGTGGACCAGCCTGGTGCTGCAGGGCGCCGGTGCCGGTCTTGCTGCGGACTGCCATCAGGACCAAGGCACTCCGCTGGACTTGCTAGGTGCCAGCTTTTCAGTGATCTGGGCGTCAAGGGCGGCTTCGATTTCCGTGACCTTTTCATCGCCGAAGTTGGTTTTGACCCAACCGATCACGGTGTCTTCGGTCAGCTCGGCGTAAGGGATGCCGGTGCCCTCAGCAGGTACCTCAAGACCGATGGAGCCATAAGCGCCAGCTTGCTCGCCATCGCGGAAATGCGTCACAGTCCAGTGGACCGTGAACACCGTTCCTATCGCATCAAGATTTCTCTCCATGTTGGCGACCTTCCACACGGTAAAGGGGAAGTCGATGCCAGGTGCGGGATTGTTGTCAGGCATGATCAGGTGCCAGTTGATTAAGGCTAAGAGTGGTGCAACCTGTTGAGTAGGCCGGTTGCCCGCCTAGTGAAGGTGACTACTGGGCAAAGGCTTCTAACTCATCAGCGATGAGATTGAGCTCAGTGCGTGCCACATAGGTGCATTGTTCACCTGCAGCACGAACGGCAGCAGCGATGGCTGGCAAGTAGTGCCAATCATCAGGCTTACCGCTGGCTGCGTTGTTGAAAGCCCAGAACACTTGCTGGGCTTGTGGTGATAGGTCAGACATAGAAGTGAGTAGGACTACGAGGCTTTGAGAGCTGCTACTTCAGCCTCCAAAGTTTCGATGCGGAGCTGTGCTTCTTGAAGAGCCTTGATAGCCATCCACATCATCTGTTGCTCTTTGACGCCCATACGGACAATTTCTTCTTTGGCAGGCTCGATCTCATTTCCATCATCATCGACTTGAGCTGGCCTGGCTTGCTGTTTGACCCACTCTGAAATAACTTCTGGGCAGTATTCAGCGATTTGTTGGGCGATTACTCCATAGCGAAGGTCATCGGTTTCGGAGTCTTCGTTGTAATGGAACTTTTTCAGTTCCCAATGTTTTAAACAGTCCCAAGTGCTGTCTAGATTTCCAATATTTTTCTTCTCGCGCTGATCGGAAAGATTAACGTTATTGCCGCTGTAGTTAGCAAGACCGCCGTTGGATCGAAAACCAAACTTTGTGTTTGTAGTATCAGAATAAATAGCAAAATGAGAAGTTGTGTTATTTGGAGTTTGCGCATTAAACTCGATAAGAAATCCGTAAATGTTTGATGTTGCCGCATTATGCCTGACGCGAAGAGCGTACTCTTCCGAAGTATTTGCGTTTGTAAACTCATGTGTTGAATTCGTGGCAGTGATAACACTCCCTGTTGTCGTCGCCTTAAAAGCACCAAGATTATTAATCCTCAACCGCTCCACCGGGCTACTCCCAGAGTCTGGCGTAGTGGAGAACTTTAAGAGCGTTGGATGACTACTTCCAGCAGTCCAAGTGCCGCCATCTCTTACTGCAAGAATTGAAGCACCATCATTGGTTCCATTGTTGCTTGAAAAATAAACTGCTCCAAGCTGTGACCCGCTAGAAGGGGTCGAGCCACGATTTAGATAAAGCCTTCCATCTCCCGTGGAACCGTCAAAAGCATTTCCAGAAAAAACAACTGTTGCACCAGCAGGGCCAGTAGACGTGCCAACTAAGAGGCGCCGATTTCTGTCAATCCTGACGGCTTCAAAAGTGCCAGTTGCGCCATCGTTGACGCCAAAGGCCATATATGTTCCATTGGAACCGTCTACAACGTTCTCGATATACCCGCGAGCACCAGCGGCAGGGTTGTCAGAAAGTCCAAACTCAATTTTGACTCCTTTGCCGCTTGCAATCGCGGCATTATTATTTAACTTGAGAAGTGAGACAATGCTCCCAGCGGAGTCTTCGCGGATTTCTAACTTCGTGTTGGGCGCGGTAGAGCCAATCCCTACATTGCCTCCTTGAAAATAGCTTGTGCCATCACCTTTTACGGCAAAGACATCAACATTTGCACCATTCCTAATGTCAACGATTGGATACGAACTTGTCGTTCCGCCTGTTTGAACCCACAACCCAGGTGCGCTGGTAGAGGATGTTTGGATTTCTAGTCCTGATGTATTAGTAGGGCTACTAGTCCCCAGACCTAAGCGACCACTGGAGTCCAGGCGCATTTGCTCACTACCGTTAACACTCCAGTAATGCTCCAGTCCCTGGTAATTTATATTGTAATAAACAACACTGGGTGTCCATTGCAATCCCCGTAGTTCAAGAGTTGACGTGTCCGATCTAAGCCTTAGACCACCGCCATTTTCAGACGGGAATGACTCTGATGTTGGCCGCAAGAAGAACGCGCCATTTAAATCTAGTTTTGTATCAGGACTCGCCGTGTTAACCCCAACCCTTCCACTACTATCAACAAACAACCGCCCAGTGCCATTAGTCGAGATGGCTACTGCATTTGCTCCGCTGCGATAGATCCCAGTATCTCCGTCCCCATCAAATGAAATGGATGGCGCACCAGCTGTGCCTGATGGCATCAGCAGCTGTGCATACGGATACACGCCACTGCCAGGAATCAACCCCGAATAGCTCAAGCTTGTCCACGCCGTTGCACCCGTGCCAATCTTGATCTTGCCAGTGTCAGATTCAACGCCGATCTCACCAGCTAGCAGCGTCGGATTCTCCGCCGTCCAATTTGCAGCTGTGTCATAACGCTGCTTCTGCAGTGCCGATAACGTGATGGTCATGCTGCTCCTGGTGGAAAGATCAAATAGTCACGGGCAGGCGTAGCGGCTGCCCCACCTGCATCTAGCGTATAGTCTCTCGCTGGAGTTGCAGCGGCATCAGCTGCATCAAACACCAGATCACCAGTATTGATCGCGTAGGTAGTCAGCTCTACCTCAATGCTCCACAGATCGCACGATCCATCAGTAATAGATGGCGCGCCGGCATAACGCCACGCATAATCACTTAACAGCGGGATCGGTGGTGTGCCATACCCATTCCACACCTCAGCCGATAGATAGAAGATGCCGAACGTGCCATCAACACTCAGGTAGTGAGCTTTGATCAGATTGAGATCAGCCTCGCTGATGTTGTTGAAGCTCAACGCCAAGCTCTGCGCGGTCCTGCGGTTCCCTTGCCGATAGCCGCTAGTGGCACCCGATAGCGCTACCTGTTGCTGCTGCGGCACATCACCAGGGATGTACACGCGGGCCGATGGGATGAGAGCAGGAAAGGCCATGGTCAGATCGGCACCGTTTCAAGCTCTATGGTGATGTTGTAGCGGCGCGGTGCAGCGATGCCCACATCAAATGGGCCGGTATATCGCCACTGATAAGACAAGCTGCTGACTGGCGGGGTTGTGTAGCCGCCCCACACCTCAGCCGATACGTCGAATGGAACTAGGCTGCCCTGCTGGCCAGCGTAGTGATCTAGCAGCTGTTGCGCTTCTGATTCGGTCAAATACTCATAGCCAAGTGTCAGCTGCTGCGCGATATAGCTGCTGCCTTGCTTGAAACGCACCTCACCGCCGCTGGTGCCGGCATAGATCTGCTGCGGTATATCGCCCAATGAGAGCGACCGTGTGCGCGGTGCCAGCGAGGGGAAGGTGGCCATCACACCACTGTAAAGGTGCCATTCAGCACTTCATCGCTGATCACTGCGATATCACTGCCATCAACGGGGAACTGTGCCGCCTCGATGCTGGTGGTGCCATCGGTTTGATGATTGATCACCGTGATCTGATACCACTCTGTTTCGGTGCGATTGTCGCCAGTGCTGGTGATGCGTTGCCGCTGCACCTTGATCACGTCAGTAGGTTTGAGCCCTGCAGTTGAAAGCGGTGTAGCAAAGCTGATCTGATGCACTGAATACCTACGCCGCGCAAGATAGTGCTTGCCGTAGATGATGGCGTGATCGCGATTAGCGCAGAAGTCGGTAAGGTCAAACTGCTCAACTGGCGCATCAAGACTCACGCCGTCGTAACGCACCTGTACTGTCTGCTGTGTGCCGATAGCGTCCGGATCATTCTTGCGATACAGCATCACCGCATTCACGTCGGTCTTATCTGCCGCTGCGACGTAGCTTTTAGTGAATGATCCGGGCAGGATGCTGGCCTCGGTAAAAGTCGCTGCTGGCGTTAGTGCTGTCACATCAATCTCTTGACTGCCGTTTAATGGCAGCATCGGCTCTAGTCTGTACTGGCCACCGTTGGATTGAAAGGACAGCAGGAAATAAGGCGCCGTGCTGCCCAAAAACTCAACGATGTTCAGCGACTCTGAGATCACGCCATTGAAGTGCAGACTGTACTCATCGCAGAACGTAGCGATGTCCATTAGGTTGTCCACATAAATTGGCGCCGCCACATCAGGATCTGTGGCGCTCACGCGCTTGTAAATCGTGAACAGATACATCGCTAGGTCAACTAGCTGATTACTGGCGCCTTGCGTGTAAACGCCACCAACTAGGCCAGCGCTATACAGGTCAACCTTGACGCCTTGCTCGTAGTAAACAGAGATCTGCCGCGTGCTGGTTGGATAGCTGCCAGCATCAGGCGGATCGTAGATGTCGCCCACTACCTTGAGGAATGTGATGTCTGCATAGGCTGAGTTGTCAGCTGTTGGCGTGCTTGATGGATCGGCGTATTTGCTGACAACGTACTCATACTGCACGCCTTCAAGGGTGCCTGTAGATGCTGGCGTGCCTGCGTCATATTGATTGTTGACGCCTGTGATACTCCAGATGTTTGTAATGCTGCCGCTCGATCCGATAGCCGTGTAGAACGATGGATCAGGGGCAAAGTATCCAACCGCATCAATCCAGTCGATTACCGTGCCAACGGCGCCGGCTGGCGGTGTGCCTGATGCGGTGGCGTTAAATGCAAACACGGTATTAGTCGGCAGCCCAATCTCTGCAAACCATGCCGTTGTGAGATCTGCGCCAGATACGTTGTCGTAAATCTCTAGCGTTGCTTCAATGACTGAGTTAGTTGTGTCGCCAGTGCCACGCGCAACGGTACGGTATCCCCAGTAATAGGATGCCGGATAGTCTTGGCGCTCTGTCCACTCGCCTGATGTGCCAATGGTTTCGGCAAGATAGGAGTAAGTCTCATTGCCGCAATAAAGGCCAGCGCCTAACACTGGGCAGGTGCCAGGCGATGCCGCAAGCGTTGCCGCGCTGTTGTAGATATTGCTGATCGTGATCGTCTGATCAGCCAAGAAAGCCATGTTGCGCAGGCCAACCCATACGCGATGCTTGACTGGGCTGCTTACGATCTCACCTTGACTGACCGGAAAGAGAAAGCTGCCTTTGAAGAAATAGGAGCCAGCCTTTACCAGTGTGGGTTGCACCCAGACGCCACCGTTATCGCTGACGCGTTTGCCAAATACAATCGGCACCGTTTCGCCAGCTATCGCAATAGCCTGTTGCGTACCTAAGTCAGCCTTTGGCGTTTTCCGGTTAAATGGCGCACTATCAACTTGAGCGACCGACTGATTAGGTATGGATCGCTTCTGCGGATAAGCCTGCGCAACGATAATGCCAGGGCACGGCTTGTAGATTTTGACTGGTGGAAACGCTGGCTCAGTCTTAATCTGCGTTTCTTTGATGAGATTAGAAACGGCCTCTCGCTGCGTGATCGTCGGTGCAGCTGGGCTTCCAAACCAAGCCGGTGCTGGCGTCAGGCTGCTGGCAGGGGTGCGAATCTTGCGCTGTGCCATCAGCCTGCCTCCTTACAGCTTTGGAGCGCTGCTGTCAGCAGCATAGGTGGCACCACTGCGGTGCAGGCCAGCACCAGGTCAACATCACTCAGCTCGCTGCCATCCTCGGCAACGTACACGCGGCGATTGTCTTCAACGTATAGCTTCACGCCATCGTGCTCAGTGCCATCAGCGCATTGCACTTGCAGTTTGATCGCTAGCAGTTGTCTCATCGTCCTGTAAACCTCCCAACCAAATCAGATGAGATCTTGCGCGTTGGGATCTGTGGCTTGCTTTTATCAATCACCGGACTGACTGACCAGCTCACAGATATATCGCTAACCTCAGCCGCATCAATGCCGCCGATATAACGGCTCACCAATGCAGCGCTGGCAGCATCAAGCTCATCCTTTCCAGCATCCTGCAGATAGAGCGATGCGATCACCAATCGCCCGGCGCCAATCGCGGTATCAGTCAGATCGATGATGTCGCCAGTTGCTGCAATCTCAATCGACAACTCGCCAATGCTTGTGGCAGGTCTAAGCGTGAAACCTGAGGCCGTAAACGGGATGTAGACAAACGTACCTTGCACGTCAGAATCAACCACTGATAAATCCTGCGGCACTTGATAGAAGTTTTGCCACCGCCGCGTCGGCGCGCGTTTGCCGCTGCTGGCGTCGTACACGCTGGTTCGGTCAGCGTAATACTCAAGGAAGCAAAGCAGGTCGTACTGAGCCATCACGCCATCCCCAGCTGGCGGCGCACGCTGCCATCACCTGCAATCAAGCTCAGGGTCTGATTAACGCCAGCTTGCACGGCGCGGCTCAGATCTTGCGTGGTGACGTAGTTGGTGCCGTTCATCTGGGTGACGGGCCCGGTCTGGATGTTGACGTTGGCCGATGCTGGGACTACCACGCCACCCTCAGCAAAGCGCGGAATGGCGGCAGCACCGCGCACGCCGGCCATCCAGTTGGCGGCAAACTTGCCAGCCTTGGACTGCGGCACGATGTATTCAGGCTCACCGCCCTCACCCACTAGCGCCATGGTCGGCCCGGTGACAACGCCACCATCAGCGAAGCGTGGCAAGCTAACGCTTTGCAGTGTTGGGATGCTGGGCAGGCCAACAGTAGAGGCTACGTTGTTGGCGCCTTGAATTAGGTTGTTGATCGCATTGATCACGCCATTGATCGTGCTTTCAATCCCTCCGATCACAGTGTTGAGCACGCCGCGGATCGTTGTTGCGGCAGCCTCAAACGGAGACGACAATGCTTGGCTAAGCCCGGCCCATGCGCCTTTGATCGAATCGATGATGCCGCCGATAGCGTCTTGAATCGGCGTGACAAAGTTCTGCTTGATGAATTCGATGCCTTGCTCGAATGGCTGTTTGATGAAGTTGAAGATACCTGTCCAGGTGTTGATGTAGAAATCAATCACCTGCTGGCCAAGCTGAATGACCGGATCGATAAACACGGTTTTGAAGCCCATGGCCGCGTCAGCAATGAACTGGCCAATGGCTTGGAAGGCTGCGCCGATCTGATCACGGAATGCGTAGATAGCCACACCGGCTGCAGCGGCCAGTGCAATCCAGCCGACCGGGCCGGAAAATACACCGATCAAGATCTGGCCAAGACTGCCAAGGCTGGCCAGTAGCGGGCCAATAGCGCCAGCCCAGCCAGCAATCAACGCAGGAATGCCGGCCAAAATCGGGCCGATAGTCGCCAAGGCTGTGCCAATGGCGCCAAACACCGTGACAAGGCCGCCGAGGGGGATTGCAAGCGCTGCAACCGGAACGGCAATGGCAGCAAAACCAAGCGCCAAATCCTGTACAGGCTGCGGCAGTGTGCTGAATGCCGCGCCAATGCCTTCCATAACTCCAACCAGTTTCTCGAGCGCTGGCAGCAATGCCTCGGTCAATCGCAGGCCAAGATCACCCAGTTTCTCTTGCATCACCTCGAGCCGATCATTGAATGCCGCTGCCTTGTCTGCAAACTCTTGAGTCAGGCTTGTGCCCATATTGCGTACCGCATCGCCGCCACTATTTAGTAGCGGAATCAGCTCATCACCGATCTTGGCGCCAAACAGATCAGCGGCAAGCGCAGCCTTTTCAGGGCCATCCGCCATCTGCTGAAACTTGTCAGCGATGTCCAGCATCACCTGATCAGATTCGCGCAGCTTGCCGTTGGAATCGGTGATGGCGATGCCAAGCTTGTCGAATGCATCAGCAGCCGGGCCAGTGCCCTTGGTTTGCGCATCGTACATATTGCTGGCCAGCGTCTTGAAGCCTTTGCCTAATCCGTCAATGCTTGTATCGCTAAGCTCAGCCACCTTTCGGAACTTATCGAGCGTTGGTGCTGCGACACCAGTCCGCTGCGACATCTTCGACATTGCATCAGCAGCGTCGATATTGTCCTTGGCAAACTTGGCCATCGCGCCAACGCCCAGTACAGGCAAAAAGCTGCGCATGGCGCCCAATGCACCAGCTGCTGCGCCTTTTAATCGGCCCATGGCCGTAGCCGCTGCATTTGATTGCTTGCTAACGCCTTGCAGCCCTTTATTTAATCCGCCGAGCTGCTGCAGCCCATCAACCTTCGCCTTGATGGTCAGCGCGGTTGTCATGTCCAACGCCATGGCCGCTACTTCCCGCGCTTGTTCAAGCCTGCAACCACTGTAGCCTCAATAATCTGCAGGTCTGCAAGGGTCTGCGTTGGCTCGCTGATTTCATACAGCTCAAACACCCAACGCACGGCGCCATAGTCCAGACCAAGTACAGCGCCAGAGCTGGCGCGCCATTGCGTCTGCACACGCAAAAATGCCCACACTGCAGGCCATGCCTCTGGCAGCACCTCGAAATCCTTGGCTTGCTTGCTAGGTGGTGGCTCAATGCCTAGCACCGCTGCATCCTTGGCTGTGTCGTCGATCTCAGTGCCACCCAGCCAGTGCTCAGCGGCGCCGATTAGTTTTTTCTTTTCGCCTCCACCAGCGACTCGAAATAGGCTTCGATCAATGCGCCAGCCATGAATGGCACGTCCAACAGCTGCGCCTTGCTGCTTTTGCTGAATGGCACCGGCTCACCGTCACCATCCACAATGCCGTCCCATCCCACAAGGATCTCATCGGCAATGCTTTGATCGCTAATGCCGTCGCCGATATCTTCACCGCGCTCAGCGGCTCTGATTCGCTTGTTAGCTTGCTCCTGAATCTCATTGATCCGGCTTTGCGGCAGCCGCTTGAACTCCGCGTCAAAAGTCTGCCGCTCCCTTTTGCCACCATTGGCCGGCAGCTTGATGCTTACCGGCCAGGTGTAGGAATCGGACTGCTTGAGAACAAAAGCCACGCGATCAGGTAAAGACGAGCTCGAGCTCATCATTGCCCGAATCGGTCGGAGTGGCAATATATGGCAGCGTCAGCATCTGAATGCCGTCTTGATCGCTGTAAGACGGGTTGCCGATGTCGATTTGGCCAGCTGTAAAGGTAACGATATTTCCAGCGGTCTGGCCGTGTTGGAATGTAAGGTTGCCAGTACTGCTGCCGGTTGCATCATCGAAGAAGTTGTGAGTGCCAACGGCAACGGCTTCGATCACAACCTCACCAGCAGGAGCGCGGTTGGTCATTAGCACTTCCTTTGTGCATCCAACGAGCTCGCGATACACCAGCTCGTTGGCCATCTCAAGCGTAAAGCTCTGCAGGCAGCCGGCATAGCTGAACACCTGAAAGCTGGTGGTATTGCCTTGCTTAAACAGCACCGGGTCAGCTTGATCGGCATAAGTAGGGGTGCCAGCTGATACGTCGGTCGGCGTGCTGTAGATGCCAGTGAATTCAAACGCAATGGTCGGAATCTCGCCAACGGCGCAGTTCAGCGAGAAGGTGCCGCGGCAGCCAGTGGCTTTGTGCAACACGCCATCGTTGTTGAAGTAGATCGTGACTGATCCAGGCGCTGCATCGCTGTTAGGCGCATAGGTGACGCTGACGCCAGCGCTAACGGTTTCGGTCATGCTGCAGGCTTCCAGCAGCGGGCCATAGGCCGGAGCCGTACCAGCTGCACCAGATCCGGCCAGCTCAACCTCAAAGTTCACCAGCACGCGGGTCTGCGCCAGCAGCTGCTCCGATTGGCCGAGGTAGGGGCGAATCAGCTCACGGCTCACCGTGTCAGCTTCCAGCGGTGTCACCTCAATATTGCGCACCAAGATGGCATTACTGCCGGATGTTGGTGTGGGATCAGTTCCGTAGGTTGACTCAGCTTTGGCCAGCAGCAGCTGGCGGCGAGATAGCAGCGGCATGGCTTGGCCTAAAGGTTGAAGCTTTCACCCATCGTAGCTGGGTCAGCTTGTAGTCAGATTCGTGACAGAAGTGCGATATCGCACGAGATACTCACACGCAATCACGCCGGCAGGTTGATCAGCTTCCACTAGGTCAAAGTTGACTGATCGCGGTTGCACATCAATGGCATAACCGCCCAGCGTTAGGTCGGCCATGATCTTGCTGTGCATTGATTGCACAGTGGCATCAGCCTGCTGATCCGGCACGTTGCCGCGCACGATCACCGCAACGCGCACCGTCAGGCTCCAGTCCAGCGTGGGCAGCGCAGTGTTCTGCTCGGCTGTATCGCTCACCGGTTCAATCACGATGGCCGGGCTTTCCTGCCGAGCCAATGGCTCCACCCGGCTGCGGTAGATCCGTGTGCCGACGCCAGTGGTGCCGGTCAATGCCGTCTTGATAGCGCTCAGGATCTGCTCGCGCTTGGTGGTCATGCCTTCACCTCAATGGCGCTGATCCTGCCGCGTTGGAACTGAATCGTGGTGGTGTCGCTGATGTTGCTCACATAAAGCGCAACCTCATCACCATCGGCCAGTTCAACCATCCAAAAACAAAACAGCTTTGCAATCTGACCAGTGGAACCGCTGAACGCGCGGCACTCAGACTGGTCAATGCCAACGCCATTCTTTGCCAGCTTGATGCCTAGCGTGTGGTTGTTGCCAGCGTATGCGTCCATGCTGGCCTGCACCATGAACAGCTTGGTTGCACCGCTGTCATTCTTTAGGCCAAACGTATCGCTAGTGCCCAGCACGACCTGATAGTCAGTTGCGCTATCAAATGTGGCAGTCAAGCCAGTGCTTTGATAGGTGCCAGCTTCGGCAATCGCAATCGTGCCGCTTGTGGTCTTGCTGGCCTGCCCACGGGCTAGCACGCCCTCGATGTAGTAGCTAAGGCTGGCCCAAGCAGTGCTGCCATCACCGACCTTGTAGCGCCGCGTATCAGTCTCAACGCCCATCTCGCCGGCCAGCAGCGTTGGGTTGGCGCTAGTCCAATTTGCAGCTGTATCACGCCGCAGCCGGATGCGTGCAATGCTGCTCATGCCGCGCCACCATCAAGATCATTGCCTTCAAGGTAGCTGCTAGAAGCGCTGCCACCATCAAACTCAGGATTTAGCTGTTCATTGCCTAGGTCGGTGATTACATCATCCACATCACCGCCATCAATCGGAGTATCAGGCTCAGCCAAGCTTGTGGCCACGCTGCGCATCAGTCCGATCTGGCAAAACGCGCCATCATCAATCAGCCGCGTCTCGCGCACCGTGTACGGCACGCCATTCACGCTGATCTCAGCGCCATACTGCAGATCGCCAAAATCAGAAGCGCGCGCCGTCAACGTGTAATCAGTGCTCAGCACCTGATCACCCGCAAGCACCTCCATCGGCATATCCAAGATGCCTTGTGCAGTAACGGCGCCAGCCGTGCAGCTGACGCCGAAATCTGCCAAAAACACGTTTAGATCTTCAGAGATCGCCATCGGCTTTTGCCTTCTTTGGCGCCGCCTTAGGCTTCACCACCTCAGCAGGTGCGTCAGTGGCGCGACCCATGCGCAGCAGTTCATTGGCCACTTTGTTGTCAAGGTCGTAGACCTTGCCTTCTTCAAGATGCTGCTGTTGTGCGCAGCAAGTCCGAACAATCAAAACACGCATAAAGAAAAAGGGGGCCGGTTGCCCGGCCCCGCCTCCCTATCAGGTGGTTACGTCAAGGATGGCCGCGAAGCTCTCGGCGTGACGCACTGCCACGTCATAAGTGACGATGGCGCGCACGCTGGTCAGAGCCTTGCTGAAGTCGTCGGAGTCTTCACCCACAACGATCTCAAGACCGTTACCCCAGAAGCCAACCATGGCCTGAGAGAAGTCGCCCATCAGCACTGCCGAGCAGACGCCGCTGCTGCTGCCCTTGGTCAGGTTGCTAGGCACCTGATTGGTCACATACAGCGGGTAGCCGTTGACTGCAGCAGGCGTAGGACCGCGGCCAAGTGCCTGAAGGTCATTGTTGACCAGGAAGGTGCCATCGCCGGCGGTAGAACCACCAGCACGCAGCTTCTTCAGCTCAGCCAGCACTTTGGCGTTGGTGACGTAAGCGATGCTGTCGCGATTCAGAGCACCGTTGTCAATCAGCACCTGCTCCTCAAGATCCACCAGCGATTCAACGGTGATTGCGCCGCCGTTGGTGCCCAGAGCCACCGAGCCGATGCCGGAGGTGTTCAGGATGCCGGTGGGCTGACCGGAAGAACCGGAACCGTTGAGGATGCCGAGATCAATGCCGAGGTTGATGCCATCGGTGAGGTCACGGCGCACCAGGTCTTCGATGCCAGGGGTGGCCTGCAGCAGAGTCTGACGGCTGTACTTAGACAGGGCTGCCAAATTCTTGGGCTGAAGCGTCACCTGATCGAAAGTGCTCTCACTCTGGGTGATCGCGGTGGTTTCGGTCGACAGGTAATAGGTCGACGCGACGCCACTGCGACGGGGAATCGCCACATCACCGACCAAGCCGGTCATGGTGCGGATGCCCAGGTTGAGCATCACCGACTGATTCCGCAGAGCTTCGATGAACTCATCGGCCATCAGATCGGTGGCCACCAGATTGCCGCCGGTGGTAGCACCAGAGGTCACATAGGTGGCGCGCTTAGCCAGTGCAGAGAAAGGCACGAAGAAACCGCGCTTGCCGGTTTGGGCAAAACCAGATTGCTTCTGCACTTCCTGGCTGATCTCGCGGACCAAGCCGGCCTCACGAGAAGACCAGTCGCCGCTCAGAGCGGCACGGATGCCCTCGCTGATGCTGTAGGTGGCAGCATCGCGCTGATCCATTTCAACGGGCTTGACGGCCTCAACGGGCTTGGCGCCCAGCTTGTCAAGCACCGCAGCGCGGGCTTCATCAATCGAGCGGCCGGACTCGATCATTTGACGGCCAAGGTCGCCCATAGCGTGCTTGTCGCACAGAGCGGTGATACCAGCGATGCGGGAGCGCTCAGCCTCCATGGCTTCGGCCCGCACCACTGCCAGATCAGGGGTGGTGTTTTCCATTTCAGGAATGGGATCGGGTGTAGGTGCTGCCGAGGCAGCGTTGAGGTCAGTCTCTAGTGAACGGCCAACCCCAACGGAGGGATCAGCTGGCACAGAAACAACGGACACCTCGTAGGGCGTCCAAGCAGTAGCAACAAAGTCGCCACTGCCACGCTCCTCCATTGTGTCGATGGAGTAGCCAAAGGAGACATTCCTAAGAACGCCATCCTTCACATCGCCTAGGACTTCCTGAGCGAATGGGTTGCGGCTAAACCGCACGCGCACATAGCCCCGGCGTTTTTTGCCGTCGATGTACGCGCGCTCCACCACACCAATCACACGATCAGGGTTGTGATTGAACAGCAATGGAGCTGAATCGTTCAGCCGCCCCAGATCAGCAGCAGCAGGGTCATGGCTCAGGATTTCATTGCCAAAATACCGAGCGACCGGATATTCCGAGCTAAAGGGAAACTCAAACGTGCGCTCTTCAACCTCCGCAAAGGTGGTCAGTTCAGCACGCTGATAGTTGCCCTCCAGATCGCGCAGATTGCGCTCTTCTGTCACGCCAGTAGCCTCCTCAAATTCGATGGGTTGATAATCGTTCTCGTCCAGCCAAGCACGGGCCTGATCAGCGTCGAAAAACTCAACCCGAAACCGTATGGCTTGCAGTTCGCTTGTCTCGCCCTTAATGCCGTAGATAAAATCAACGCCCTCGCCGCCTGCGTCGTTTTCACGCCGTAGCTCGTCATACTGCTCAGGGTCAGTAAGCCGTGCAGCGTGCTCGTTTGGATACGGCCGAGCGGCGTCCATCTTTATCTCAGCTGATGTCGTCATCATAGGACTCATCATCCGATGAATCCTCAACTAGATCATCTTCAGGCGATTGCGGATCAACCATGGCAGGCGCCGCAGTCTGGAAACTGCCGCCAGCATTCATCACCGTTGGATCTGTATCGACCGCGATACCAAGCTCCTCAAGCTTTTCAAGCTCAGCCTTGCGGGCTAGCAGGTACTCATCCAAATCACCGCCCTGCTCGTTGACCACCTGCGCCAAGGTCTTAAAGCCGCAGCGGATCGCCTCTTTATAGGCCGCCACTTCCTTCTGCGGATCAACCCAGCCCCATGCGCGCGGCACCCACTTGATGCGCTTGAACCGCATTGGCTCCACCTCATACAGCGGCAGGTTCAGTGCGCCGCTCATAACCGCCATTTCCAGCCATGCCTCAAACACCGGCTGGTGAAAATTCTTGATCACATAATCCTGCAGCGTGCGCCAGTGCTCACGATCCTCCAGCAGGCTCAGCCGGCTGCTGCTGTAGTTGGTTTGGCTGTAGTCACGGCTCACCGTTTCATAGCTGCAGCCAATGCCAGCCGCCACAGCGCGCAGCATCGCCCGCGTGAACGGCTCAAATTGCCCATCAGGTGCGTCAAGGCTTGGCACGCTGACCGATTCACCAGGCTGCAGGTATTTGAAGGTGCCCGGCTCAAAATTGCTGACGCGCTCACCGTCGATCACCTCATCGCCAATCAGCTCACCCTCTGGGCTAGTAATGAATCCCATCAGTGAGCTAGCCGCACGAGCGCGCACCACCTCGGCCTCCTCATAGCCGCTCAGATGGTGCATCCGCTTGATTGCACTGGCAAACATCGTCACGCCACGCGTTTGGCCGGGCCGGTCAAACAGCGCAAGGTGGATCACCTCACCAGCAGGCAACATCAAGTGCCGCTTGCCGGGGCTGCCAGTGAACGGGCCATCACCAGGGTGCGACGCCAAGAATGCGTATTGCACCGGCCGGCCCCATTTATCAACCTCAACGCCCATGCGCCATTCATTGCCGGCCACAGTGCTGTTGCCGTTGTACGTCTCATCCAGCTGGTCAGACTCAATCAGCTGCAGCGCAAACGGAATGCCACTATTGCCAAACGGTTGCCGGATCAGCCGGATAAAGATTTCGCCGCTCTCACACATGGCTCCAACTGCCATGCGCTCAATGTCGGCAAAACACAAACGCCCGGCCACGTCGCAGTGCTGCTTATATCCCCAATAGCGCCATGCGTTCTCAATGGCCAGATTGATCTGCTCATCAAGCTTGCCGCCGCGCTGCATCATCACTTGTGATTGCAGCTTGACGCCAGTGCCGATCACGTTGTTG
>Ga0196901_1000724_pt1 | contig 17130 bp, 27 predicted proteins | sample CB_VirMetaG_FD_169099 | JGI IMG/M metagenome (GOLD analysis project Ga0196901, IMG submission 169099) | Freshwater to marine saline gradient viral communities from Chesapeake Bay - CB_1504_1 Viral MetaG (v3) (version 3) | ecosystem: Environmental > Aquatic > Marine > Coastal | place: USA... | reverse complement strand
AAGTAATACAAATGCAGTTGAATATAAATCAAACATCCGCAGATTAACACCTTTAGAATGCGAAAGATTGCAAACAATAACTGATAATTATACAAATCATGTAAGCGATTCTCAAAGATATAAGATGCTTGGCAATGGTTGGACAGTAGATGTAATTTCACATATATTTAAATATTTATGACAGTCGCAGAAAAAAGTTTGGCAATGAGTTATATACTCAGTCAGCTATTAACAGAGAATTTAGAAATAGTAATCCTGGAGGTAAAAGGAAAGCCTGAATATGGCCAGTTAAATGATAAGCTAATGAAATTAAAGGGAGCATCAAAGAATGCCTTTAGGATATTGGAAAAAAATACAGATCAGTTAGATGATTTAAAAAACGATATTGAGGAAATATTAGGCAGGCTATGGGATTAAAATACAAAAACATTAAAACAGTAATAAACGGAATTACATTTGATAGTAAAAAAGAGGCCGGATATTATGGGATTTTAAGGTTAAAAGAAAAGGCTAATTTAATTGATCGCTTTGAGATGCAGGTAAGGTATGATATAGTCGTAAATAGTCAGAAAATAGGGTTTTACAAAGCTGATTTTGTAACCTATAAAAATGGCAAAGTATTGGAAGTTATAGATGTAAAATCTGAAATGACAAAGAAACTTCCGGTATATCGAATGAAAAAAAAATTGATTAAGGCGATTTATGGATTTGATATTGTTGAAATTTAATACCTTTGAATAAATTACAGGCAAGTAGCAGGCAGTAAAAATCAATTAGCAGGCATAAAAATATGAAAGTAAAAATCTCGGCCATTAAGGCAAACAGTAAAAATCCTAGAGTAATAAAGGATGACAAGTTTAAAAAATTAGTTAAGTCTATTCAGGAATTTCCGGAGATGCTTGAAAAGAGGCCTTTGGTATGTTATACCGATGTAGATGGCAAGTATGTTGTATTAGGTGGTAATATGAGGCTAAAGGCAGCGCATGAGGTAGGTTTAAAAGAATTGCCTATTGTTTTAGCAGATGACTGGACTCAGGAGCAAAGGGATGAGTTTTTGATTAAGGATAACGTTGGTTTTGGAGAATGGAATTGGGATGATTTGGCTAATGAGTGGGATGCTGAAAAATTAACGGACTGGGGATTGGATGTATGGCAGTCTGAACCTGATGTTGATTATTCAATATTAGATGATGATGATTTATCTGAGCAGTTAGGTGATATGACTAATGGAGTTAAAAAGGCTATTCAAATTGAGTTTGAAGCTGAACATTATGAGGATGCATACGAAATGGTTAAATTTTGGCGAGAAAGAAAAGCATATGTTGGAGGTATGATGATGGAATACCTAAAAGCTGAAAGAGAAAAATTATGAAATTGTTAAAATCAGAAATTAACGGTATTAAGTTTTATCATAGAGAAGGTATGTCAGATCTAAAAACTTTTCAGGAGGTTATAGGAGGTCTTACTTATTTAAAAAAAGGTATGACCATAAATGCAGGTGAGAAGTGGATGGATTGTGGTGGCAATGTTGGTGCTTTTACTTTACTTGCTTGTTCAAAAGGTGCAAAAGTTACTGTTTATGAGCCTGATCCTTATAATTGCGAAATGATTAAAAAGAATTTAGCATTAAATGGTTTTGAAGCTAATATTAAACAATATGCTTTAGTACATGATAATACAAAAGAGCTGGTTTTATTTATAGGCAATAATGGTAACGTGTGGCGTAATTCAATTATAAAAAAGTGGAACAATAAAGGGATAAAAGTTCCTTGCATAAATTTTGAGTCTGAGGCTAAAAACTTTGATTGTTGTAAAATGGATATTGAGGGTGCTGAAATGTTAATACTTGAAAATACAACTAAAGTATTTGATAAATTGGTTTATGAGTGGAGTTTTGATATAGATGCAAGTTTAGTTAGGTTTTGGAATATAATTGAAAAGCAACAAAAACAGTATAATGATTTAAAGGATGTCGGGAATACAGCAAAATTTAAAAGTAGAGATTATGATACGTGGCAAAAATCATGGTTTCCTGCATGTACAAATGTTTTTGCATATAATAAATAAATTATGAAAAGAATTGATTTGATTAAAGTTAATCACAATGTAAAAATTGGTGATGTATGTGAATATATAGAGCCAAATGTAACTGAGGATTGTATATTTTATGCAGATGGTGAACCAATAGGTTTTTACATGACTAAAATGCCGGACAAGATGTGTAAACTTGCTGATATAGCAAATTCAGAATTTAGGAGCAAAAATGTTCCTAAAACAATGATGGATAGAAGTGATGTTGTAAGAAAAGCACAATTAGAAAATAAAACACCTGCGCAAATTATTAAAGAAGGTAGAGGATGTTCACAAATGAGTACTTTACTAGGAAGTATTGCACCTAAGCCAATGGTTAGAAGACCATATGCAAATATAGCACAAGTTCATTCAGTAAAATCAGCACAGACATTTATTAAGGCAATGCTATTGTTGGTAAAAGAAAGCGAGCAACTTATAAAAGAAATACTACCAAAGCAATACAATCAGCAAACAGAACTGTTTAAAAAAGTTCCTGAAAAATGGCGATTCGGCAACTTATTTACAAGTTCAATTTCAAATTTTAATATATCAGCTCCATTCCATCGTGATGCAGGGAATATAGAAGGTGCAGTTAATGTCATAATATGTAAAAAACATAACTCTAAAGGCGGAGATTTAAATGTACCGGATTATGGAGCAACTATTGGTCAGCAAGATAATTCAATTTTGGTTTATCCTGCCTGGAGAAACGTTCATGGAGTTACGCCAATATTACCTACTCATGAAGGAGGTTATAGGAATAGTTTAATATTTTATCCTTTGAAAGCATTTGTTGGATTAGACTAATGAAAAAACATACTAAACTATATTTAGCTTACTTTGGCTTTGATCAATCGGATTTTATCCCTTGCGAGGTTTGCGGATGCGAGGCGGTTGATATACATCATATAGAATGCAGAGGTATGGGAGGGACTAAAGAGGCGGATAATATTGAGAATTTGCAGGCTTTATGCAGGGAATGCCATGTTAAGTATGGGGATAAAAAACAGTTTAAAGATTATTTAAAGGAGGTGCATAATGATTACAAGTACAGAGGAGGCAATTAAGAGGGGCGGAAATACTCAGTTTAAAAAGGGTGTATCCGGAAATCCAAAAGGAGCAGTAAAAAAAATACCTCAATTGGATGTTTTATTGGCTGATGTATTAGGTGAGGAAAAGGATGGAATTGAGGCGGCTAAGGCTATATTAATGGCATTAAGATCTAAGGCAGTAAAAGGAGATGTTCGGGCCGCTGAGGTATTATTAGATAGGGCCTATGGTAAAGCATCGCAAAGCCTAACATTAGATGGAGATATTAATTTTCACGTTCCGGCTCCAAATGTTTACAATACTGCTCCGCCTTTGTCGCATAGTGAAAACGAAATAGATGTTTGATTGTTCGCCAGTATTTTATGAGAATTATGAGGCGAAAGAAAAGGTTCTAATAAATCAAGGCGGCACGGCTTCGAGCAAAACCTACTCTATTATGCAACTGCTTTACTACAAGGCAGTCAATCAGCCTAAATCAGTAATAACGGTAGCTGGGGAGTCATTGCCTAACTTGCGCAAGGGAGCTTACCGAGATGCGGAAAGTATCTTTGCAGATAATAAATACCTTCAATCACAATTAAAGTTTTGGAATAAGACAGAGCGGATAATCTATTTTAAGAATGGATCACTAATCGAGTTCGTATCCTTTGAAAATGAGCAGTCGGCAAAGAATGGTAAAAGGGATTATTTGTTTTGCAATGAGGCAAATGGAATAAGCTATCAGATTTATTGGCAGCTAGCGATCAGAACAAGAAAGCAAATATTTTTAGATTATAATCCGACAAATGAATTTTGGGCGCATACTAAGCTAATCGGTCAGCCAGATACAAAACTTATTATATCTGATCACAGGCATAATCCATTTTTAACGGATGAGGATCATAAAAGAATTGAGGATATTAAAGAACTTGATTTGGAGTTATGGCATGTATATGCAAGGGGTTTGACTGGTAAGATTGAGGGTGTTATATTTAGGAATTGGGCAGTATGTGAGGCTATACCAAAGGATGCGGAGTTAATAAGCTATGGGATTGACTTTGGATTTACGAATGATCCGACAGGAATAATTGAGGTTTATAAATCATCTGGGGAATTGTGGGTTAATGAGATGTGTTATGAAACCCGATTGACCAATATGGATATTTGCCAAAAGTTAAAGGATTTTAAAGTTGGTCCAGATCAGGAAATTATTGCAGATAGTGCGGAGCCAAAGTCAATACAGGAGATTTATGCAGAGGGTTTTAACATTCATGGCGCAATGAAAGGGCCTGATAGTATTAAGCAAGGGATTGACATTTTAAAGCGATACAAGATAAACGTAACTGCAAACAGTCATAATCTAAAAAAGGAGTTTTATTCCTATATTTGGAAAAAAGATAAAACAGGCAAATTACTAAATGAGCCAATTGATGCTTTTAACCATTTGATTGATCCGCTGAGATACGTGGCATTAAATAAATTAGCATCTAAATTTGTACAGGAATATTCATTTGAATGGTAACTATGGGCATACTACAAAAGTTTTTTAAGGCTGATATTGAAAAGGCAGCTGAGAATCAATTACAGGCTTTGATGCCAGGATTACAGAGAGATGTAACCGCAAACCTTTACAATCAAAACGTATTTGGTTGGATAGGCAATAATCAGGTCGTAGTTGATTTTGAGGACAAGGCCAAGTTTGTAGAGCAAGGGTTCCAAAAGAATGCAGATGTTTATACCTGTATTGATATTATTAGCAAAAAAGTAGCTGAGTGCGCCTATGCCTTATATGAGATAAAAGAGGGCGTAACAAAAAAAGATTTAAAGATGTATGAAAATATGTCTATGGCTGAGGGCGCATCCGCTAAGATGAGAACTTTGCAATTAAAGGAGCAGATGTTTAATCAGGTCGAAAGCAATCCAATTTTGGACTTATTGGCTAAACCAAACCCATTGCAAACTTATGAGGAGTGGATGACTGATCTGGCAGGGTTTTACCTATGTACAGGCGATGGTTATATTTTTGGCAATGGCAAGGATGAGTCAATGACTGAAAAGCAAATTTGGTCGCAGTTGTATTGTTTACCGAGTCAATGGGTTGAGATTATTTCAGGCGGGATGTTTGAGCCGATTAAAGGATATGCATTAACATCTATTTATATTGAAGAGATACCATTACCTGCAAGTCAGGTGGCACATTTTAAATCATTTAATCCAGACTTTACATTAACAGGTGCGCAGTTATACGGACAATCCCCAATTAAAGCCATTTACAGAAACGTATTAAAAGAAAACGAGGGCGATAATGAGTTATTAAAGCAAATCCGTAACGGTGGGGCAATGGGCTTTATTTCGCCTGATGGGCAGGGCGCTGCATTGACTAAGGATCAAATGAACCTGTTAAAAGAGAAAATAGTTGATGCTAAACGTGGCGAATCATTAATGGATCGTATATTCCCATCATCTGGGCCGCTAAAATGGACACAAATCGGTTTGCCATCTACTGACTTGCAATTAATTGAGTCACTTAATATAGATACACGCAAGATATTTACTGCCTTTCACGTTCCAATTCAATTCTCAGGTAGTGAATCCGCATCTACGGATAACAACATGGGCTGGGCATCTAAGCAACTAATTTACAATGCAACTGCTCCATTATCCCGCAAAATCAGGGATGCAATAAACAAGTTTGTTTGTGAGCCATACGCAAAGGCATACGGAAAGAAATATTACTTTGATTTTGATTTTAGCAGCTATCCTGAGATGCAAGAGGATATGCAAAAGCTGACTGAGTGGTTAGCTAATTCGTATTGGATCACGCCTGATGAGAAACGTATTGCACAGGGGTATGATAAGATAAGCACGCCAGAGATGGAGAAAGTTTATGTACCTGCCAATCTGGTTCCAATTGAGGATTTATCATTAGATCAAGCATATAACAATGCGACCATAAATGGCAAGTAGTGTAAAATATCATAAAACGTATTTAAGGCTCCATAAAGAGTATGAAACCTATGCCTATCCGCTAATAAAAAAAGCATTGGATGAGCAGACTAAGGCGATTACTAATTTTACGGATGAGAGCAATTTTGATGACTTGCAGGTTTACATTCAATTTCTGGTAGATCAAAAACCTTTGTATAATGCATTGGAGAAAATATATGGCAGAGTTGGGGTATCAGCTGCGACATTCTCATACGACTGGATTCGTAATTCAGTACCTAAAACCAAAAAGGATTATATTATAGATTTCTTTAATGCTGAGTGGTATGTTGAGATGGTAAACTATTTCAGGCTAATTGGAGGTACTAAGGTAACAGGGATTGATGAAACAACTATTGATAAGATTAAAAACGTATTGGCTAATATATTGGGCCAAAATTTAAGCCGCAGAGATCAAGCAAAGTTATTTGAGCAGACATTAAATGATCCTGCATTTAACAGGGCCAGATCTTTAGTTATTGCAAGAACGGAAAGTACAACCGCAGCTAATTACGGAATCAATATGGGCGCTGAAAGTTCGGATTATGAGGTTGCAAAGTTTTGGATTAATACAAAGGATAAGCGGACCAGGAGAACTCACTTATTAATGAGCAAGGAGCCTATTGCAATCAATCAGCCATTTATGGTAGGCGGAACCGAAATGATGTATCCAGGAGATCCGTCTGCTCCAGCTAAAGAAGTTGTAAATTGTAGATGTGTAATGGCTACGGAGGCAATAGTTGATGCGGATGGATTACCGATATTAAAGCCGAGAACCCCGCCATATTTGAAAGGATAATTAGTATTTAAAAAATTAATATATTTGTAAAGATGAAAGGATTATTGGAATATAAAAACTTTACTGCGGAAATAAAGGACATAGATGCCAAATCAATGACTGTTACAGGTTACTGGTCAAAATTCGGCAATGTGGATTATGATGATGATATTATTGCATCAGGCGCAGCTAATAAAACAATCGCAGAACGTGGGCCAATGGGTTCCAATGAAATATTCTTTTTGAACCAACATAACTGGTCGCAGCCGCATGGCAAACCAACTGTATTAGAGGCTCAAGAGAAAGGGATTTACTTTGAGTCTAAGATTGCGCCAACATCATACGGAAAGGATGCTTTGGTATTATATGCAGAGGGGATTGTAGTTCAGCACTCAATCGGTTTTTCAACTGTAAAGGCTGATTACGATCAAAAAACAGGAGTTAGAACTATTAAGGAAATAAAGTTATACGAGGGATCAAATGTCACATTAGGGGCAAATCCTGAAACACCATTTACAGGGTTTAAATCCTTAACAATGGTTGAGATTAACGATCAGATTAGTAAAATGATTAAGTTGCTAAAGGATGGCAGTTTAACGGATGAGGGTTTTGGTAGATTGGAGATAGCGTTAAAGCAATTCCAGTTAGAGGCTTTCAATTTAGGAAAAAATTCACTATCAGAAATAGAGCCGACATTAGTCACTCCAATTGAGGATGAGCCGAATATATTAACACATTTAATAAAACATTTAGAAAAATAAAATGGAAAATTTAGAACAAAAGGCTCAGGATTTGCTAAACGCAAACAAAGCACAAACATTAGATGAGGCTAAAGCTATCATCACAAACGCAATCAGCGAAGCTACAAAGGCAGTTGATGCAAAGTTAGATGATGCGGTTAAGTCTGCAAATGTTAGAATTGATGAGATGGACAAGGCTTTAACTGAGGCTAAGTCTGAGGCTAACAGATTCAAAATGGAAGCTAAGGCATCAACACCTGTATCATTCAATCAGGCATTTTCAAATGCAATGGATGAGAACTCTGATAATATCGAGAAGTTCCGCAGAAAAGAAATCAAGCAATTTGCAATGGAGTTAAAGACTGTTGGCGATATGTCATTGTCTAACATTACTGACCTTGCAGCTGCAAACGTTCAGATGTTGCCAGGTATCATACCAGCAGCACCAAGAAAGTTGCACATTCGTAGTTTGCTACCAACTGGAGTTATGGCTACATCTGCAATTCACTACTTACAGGAAACAGGTTCTGAGGGTTCTGTTGCAGCATGGGCTGATAATTCAGGTACTAAGGCGCAGATTGATTACGATCTTACAGAAGAGGTTGCTCCATCTGAGTTTATCGCTGGTTACTTGCGTATCACTCGCAAGGCATTGGATGATATTTCAGCAATGAGATCATACTTACAGTCACGTTTGTTAGAGTCTTATTTAGATGCAGAAGATAATCAATTACTTAACGGTAACGGAATATCTCCAAACTTAGGCGGACTTATCACTAATGCTGAGGCTTACACAGGATTCAGAACTATCCAAGTTGAAAAGTTGATTGATTCAATTGCACAGATTGACACAAACAATCACTCTGCAAATGGTATCTTATTAAGTCCTGAGCAATACTATGCTTTGCTACTTACTAAATCAACTACCAATGAGTACACATTACCAGGCTTAGGTGTGGTTAGTTCAATGAATGGACAAATGTACATCTCAGGTATTCCAGTATTCAAATCAACCGCAATGGCTGATGATAAGTATCTTGTTGGAGATTGGTCAAAAGGTGCGCAATTATTTGTACGCGAAAATCCAATTGTTAGATTCTTTGAAGAGGATGGAACAAACGTGAGAGAGAACAAAATTACAGTACGTGTTGAGGGTAGAGTTGCATTGCCAATCTACTATACTGATGCATTTGTAACAGGTTCTATGAACGCAAATCCAAGTTAAGACTATTTTGGTTAATAGGTTATAGGGTGAAAGGGCCTGTCAAGAAATTGGCAGGTCTTTTTTTTGTTGATAATGTTATAAAAATAATTATCTTTGCTTTTGGTTCTATGCTGCCTAAACGTATAGAGGGTTCTAATTAACCCTGCAAAATAATTAGTGACTGCTAGGAAAGACTGGCATAATTTTAAATTATGTTCAGAGCAAAGTTTATTGGCCAAGAGGGTTTATACAAGCATAAAGAATATGAGATTCGCATTGGTGTGATAAACGGATGGATTCATGTTCGCAGAAAGTGCGGAGCAGGTCGGGTTAATTATCCATCAATATTAGATTTATTAAAGGATTGGGATCAAATCAATAAAATATGAAATATATAACATTACTATCTGTCTTTTTAATTATTGGATGCGGTTCAAATAAAAAAGATAACAAAAAGATACAATCAAAATCTGAAAATACATTTTATATACCAATATCTATGTTAAGAGTTCATAAAATTAAAATAGATAGTATTGAATATATAATTGTTAAAGATATTGCATCTGGTGGCGTAGCTATAACAAAACATTAAATATGAGAATTTTTCATTTAGGTTTATGTGTTGGGCCTCCGCCATTCGATTCGATGCGCAAAGCATTTTTAGCTAACTCAACCGCGTATATTGAACTAAGTACAGGCGATCAGGATGTAAACCAAAAGGCTATTAATATGGCAAATGATTTTAAGCCTGATATTGTATTTATGCAGATTCAGGCGCAGAACATCATCCATATTGAAACTGTCAAGGAGTTAAAGAAAACTGGCGCATTTGTTATTAATTGGAACGGAGATATTAGGGATAAAACTCCTCAATGGATGATTGACATGGCGCCTCATATTGACAGGACTTTATTTAGTAATTTAAGGGATGCGGGCAATGTTCAGAATGGCGGGTATTTAGAAATCGGTTACGATCCTGAAATTTACAGTCCAGTAGGGGATAGTTTACAGATGCCTGAGATTGCATTTTTTGGTAATAATTACGGATCCGCTAAATTTCCTTTGTCAAGAATGAGGATACAGATGCATAACTTGTTGCATAGGCATTTTAAGGGTCGCTACGGAGTTTATGGGAATAATTGGGTAAATGCATCAGGCAACTTTAATCATAGTCAGGCAGAGGAGGCTAAGGCGTACAGAGGTATAAAGATTGGGATTAACCTAAGCCATTTTGATGAGCCTAAATATTCAAGTGATAGGATTTTAAGGATAATGGGTTCTGGTGCTTTGTGTTTAGCAAGAGAGTATAAGGAGATGCCATTTGTAGATGGGGAGCATTTAAGGACATGGCAAACATTTAGAGAGTTGATACATCTAATTGAGCATTATTTAAGGAATGAGGCTGAACGTATAGAAATAGCAAAGCAAGGCCAGCAATTCGTAAAAGAAAATTATACATTTGATGCAATGGTAAAAAATATAATAAAGGAATATGAGCAAGTATAAGGTATTAGGGTTTATGACAATTCATTATGCAGGGGACTATCTAAAAGAATCTTTGCTATCAGTTGTAAATCATGTTGATAAGATGGTAATTGCATATTCTAAGTATGGAAGTCAGGGACATCATACCAATAAGCAATGCCCAGATAGCGAAGAGGATATATTTGCAATTTGCAAACAGGTATTAGGGGATAAAATGATTTGGGACCGAAAGGATAGCTATGGAGCCGAAAATGAGCATAGGAACGTAAAGCATAAATACTCTGCTGGTTATGATTTGGTATTAACAGTTGATTCAGATGAGGTTTACAAGTCGGATGAGTTGGATGCAAGTTTTGATTATGCTTTTACTAACGAGGAGAGATATTACGGAATTGATGGGTTTATAAACTTTTGGCGATCATTTAACCATGTTTGTTTAGATGGATTTAGGCCAATTAGGTTAGAAAATATGCATAGGAATAATGCAAATCAAAACCTTAATCTAAAGCAAACCATTTATCATTTCAGTACATGCCAGCCAGAGGCTATTATGAGATACAAATATTTGGTATTTGGGCATGCAAATGAAATCAAACCAAATTGGCTAAACGATACGTTTTACGGATGGGCGCCAGATAATGATATTAAGGACTTACATTGCGTTTCTTATAATTTATGGAATACTATACCATTTGATAAAAACGAACTGCCTGAGAGCCTTAAAATGCATAAGAACTTTAATAAAGATTTAGTATGACAGATATGGATTACGCAAAGGAAATCAGAAAGCAATTAAACATCCTAAACGAGTTAATTAAAGAAGCTGAGAATAGCGGTTTAGATATTGTTGTTTGGCAGTATGGTAAGCATGCAGATCATGAATTACAGGCTAAGATTACCAAAACTGTTGAGTTATGAAAGTAGCTGCGGTTATTATTGATGATAGGGATAAGGTTGCACAAAAGGCAATTGATGAGCATATTGATTTTTTACCTGATGATTGGGTAATTGTTCACATGAAGCCTCCTTATGAGGGTGGCATTTATTCTTTGCGGTCCGCATCTGATTACAACAGAGTTTTAACTAATCCATCATTTTGGAGAGGTTGTACATTTGATAGGGTGTTAGTTTTTCAACATGATTCAGGATTATTGAGAAATGGGATTGAGGAGTTTTTAGAATGGGATTTTATAGGGGCCTGGATTCATTACATACCTGATTGTATGAATGGAGGGTTAAGTATTCGAAATCCTAAACTAATGTATCAGATTTGTATTAATACGCCTTATATGGGAATGCAAATACATGGAAATGAGGATATATACTTTTGCAATGAGATGCGCAAATTAGGAATTGAGATGCCAGATAAAGAAACGTGCAACAAGTTTGCAGTTGAAACTGAGTTTGCACTGGGTTCCGTTGGCTATCATGCCATAGATAAGTATCATAAAAATTACAAATTAATATTAAATCAATATGAAAATAGTTAGGTTTTTGTTCAATTTAATTGGATGGTCAATATGTTTACTGGCGTTCAGCTTTTTAGTTTTGGCGGTTTTAGCATTGCTTAAATATTTATGGTAAATCTGTACACATCGTTTTATCAGGATAAGGATGCAAAGAGGCAAAAGGAATTATTATACTGCCTGAATAAAAATATTGCAAATCCGTTAATCGATAATATCTTTTTGATAGTTGAGGGGGATGTAAAATTGCCTAAATCGGATAAGCTGATAATTGTTAATGGCAATCGGCCGACATATAGGAACTTTTTTGATCTGGTTAATGATACAGTTACCTCAGTAAATGATATTTCCATAATTGCTAATACAGATATTTATTTTAATGAAACCTTAGCCAGATTGGATATACATGAGAGGCAATGCATTGCTTTGAGCAGATGGGATAAAAAGAAAGACGGATTAAGGTTGCACAATGAAAGATTTAGTCAGGACAGTTGGATATTTAAAGGCAAATTACGCAATGTTCGTTTTTGTGATTTTTATTTAGGTATTCCTGGTTGCGATAATCGTATTGCCTATGAATTAAACAGGGCAGGATACAGGATGTTTAATCCAGCGACTAAAATACAATCAATTCATTACCATCAATCAGACTTGCATAATTACTATGGATCAACTCCAAAGATTCCAAAACCTTATTTATTTATCAATATAATATGAAAATTCTACTAAGTCCAGGAATATATTTACCTCATCAAAGGGCAGGATCAGAGATTTGTTTGCATCGCATTTGCCAGTATTTAATTAGCAAAGGGCATGAGGTTAAGGCAGTAACAAGGTATCCGATTGATTACAGTTACGAGGGAATAGATGTTTATGCGCAGACAAAAGACTATAAAACGTGTCACAATAATTTATGGAATTGGGCCGATTTAGTTTTTTGTCAATTATCAGGTACTTACTATGCAATGAACAAGCAGAGGATTAGTCCAAAAAAAATCATAAACTTTACTCATAACAATGCAGGTTATCCGCAGGTAGATATTAGAAAAAATGTATTTACTGTTTACAATACGGAGCAAGCTAAAAAAGAGTTAAATTATAATCAGGAAACCTATGTACTGCATCCGCCAGTAAATTACAGGGATTATGCGTATGTTGATACAAGCAAAGCGGAGTACATTACTTTGATAAACCATAACGAAAACAAGGGCGGGAAAATACTAATTGAGATTGCAAAGCGATTACCTAAACATAAATTTTTAGCGGTGCAAGGCGGTTACTATTTACAGATTACGGATCCAAAGGTTAGAAATATTAAATACGTTGGTATAACAGAGGATATACGGAAATATTTAGCAATGACAAAGTTACTGATTTCACCATCCGAGTATGATAGTTATGGGATGGCTCAGGTTGAGGCTCTATGCTGCGATATTCCTGTAATAGCATCAGATATAGCAGGATTCAGAGAAAGTCTGGCAGATAGCGCCATTTACGTTCAGAGGAATGATATTGATGCATGGGTTGAGGCAATTAAAAATAGTGAGCAATTATTTAAGGATAAAAAGCCATTACAAAGAGCAAAGGAATTGGATCCAGTTAAGGATTTAGCAAAGTTTGAGAAATGGTTAGTAAAAATTAGTAAATTAGCGACAAAATAATGGAAAGCAAAACAGTAAAGGATAAGCCTTTTAAAAGCAAAAAAGAATATGGATCAGTTAAACGTAGTAAGCCTGTCGCAAGCAAAGTTGTGGCTGAGGCTGGATTTGGATTACGAGTACGAAGATGGATTGATAACTGCCTTAATAAAATCAGCGGTTAATCAGGTTGAGCAATATACTTTGCAGGTATTATGGCAAAGATCAATTACTGAAATCACAGACATAACAGGCAATTTACGATTGTTTAACTATCCTATTATTTCGGTTGAGGAGGTTTATGATAAACAATTTGATGATTTAGATTTTGAGATTATAGACACTCAGCATTATACCGATGTAATTACAAATAGAGCAGGCTTTAATACTGTCACTTATGTAGCTGGTTATGATTGGAATTATGATGGAGGTTCTGATGTGCCAGATGATATTGAAACTGCAATTAAAGAGATGATTACTTATCTGTATGAAAACAGGGATAACCCAAAAGAGGAGATGCCAAAGGTGGTTACTTATTTATTGGCGCCATACAGGCGTATAACTTTATTTTAATATGAATCCAGGCAAATTAGATAGGCGGATTACGTTTGGGGAATTTCTAAGCGTAGAAAACGAGTTTCAGGATTACGTTATAACTTTTGTTCCCATTTTGATAACATGGGCCAATGTAAAGCCATCAGATGGATCCAGACAGTTAGAAGCAGGCGAACAGGTAATAAATCAAACATTTAGATTTACAACACGTTACAGGAGAGATTTTGCGCCTACAAAGGACATGCGGATTGAGTATGAGGGTAATTATTATACTATTCATTCAGTAAGGGATTTGGATGATCGCAGACGTTTTAACGAGATAATTGGTAGGGTAACGGATGAAAACTCAAAAGATTAATATTAGCAGGTTATTAAAGCAGATTGATGGGTTTGGAGTGGATGCAAATAGGCAAGCTGTATCCATAACTAATGAAACTGCCAATAATATGGTAACGGATGCAAAACTAAAGGCGCCTGTTGATTTAAACCAATTAAGGTTATCAATAGGTAAAACAACTGCGAGAGTTGGTTATAATAAATCAATCTTTTTTGCTAATGCTCCTTATTCGGCCTATGTTGAATTTGGCACAGGAGGCAAGGTAAGAATACCAAAAGGGTTCAATGAATTAGCTGCAAGATATAAAGGCAAAGGAATTAGAGAGGTCAATATTAATCCTCAGCCATTTTTTATCCCATCCTATTTACAAAACATACCTATTTATCAGAAAAGATTGAAAACTGCATTGGACAGAGAAACCAAAAAATATAATGCGAAAAAATAATTATATTTGAACCAATGAAAGATCCTAATTTATCTGTGCTTAATGCTTACAAAGATGCCTTATCCAATTTAATAGTTGGGGATTTGGCAATACCTGTTTATAGCAAATCAGCACCGCTAAAGAATGTACCGAAAAAATACGTAATTTTGTCAAGCCAGACAAAGGCCCAAAACAAAACAAAGTGCAATTATTGGTATGAATGCACAATGACTGTGCAAATAGTTACAAGGTATCCAAACGGAGCAGGAGATTTGAGTTTTGCAATGGTAATTGGAGAGGAAATAGCAGAGATAATACAGGTTGATGGGATTAATTTAGTTGACTTCCATAATGTTGAAACTATGCAAAATCTAAGCACAGAGGTAATTTTAGAAACAGATACAGAAAACGTTTTTCAATACATATTAATATTTAATCATAAACTAAACATAAACTAAAATGGCAGACGAGCAATTTTATTCAGGTAGTTTATTCATGCTTTATATCCGCAATTCAGGTACCTGGAAGCCAGTAGCATGTTTAACATCAAACGGTATCTCAGAATCATGGGATTTTGCAGAAACAGTAACTAAATGTGATCCAGGTGTAACACGTAGAAAGCCTACAACTTACTCATACGAGATTCCATTTGAGGGGGTATTTACCGATACAAGTGGTGCGGGTGGCGATACTGCAAAAGCATCATGGGATACAATCAAAGGCATAGCAAGAGCAAAAGAATTGACAGAGTATCAAATTGCTTTATTGAGAACTGATGGAACAGAGGAGCCTAATTTTGCGCCACAATACGGAGCAGCTTACTTTTCAGCTTTAGATATTACAGGTGCTGAGGGAGAGTTTATTACTTTTTCAGGAACCTTATTAGGTGATGGAGATATTAGTGAAACTGATCCTTATCCTGGTTACTAATTTATGGAGGGCCATTTAACCTACAAAATAGGAGATGAGAACAAACAGTTTTTCTTTGGCAATTATGCCTTAGAGCAAACATTAACTCATTTCGATGCATCAGTATCTGATTTATCCGATTTATTGGGCAAACAGTTACTGCCTTTTATGAGAATGTTTATGTATCACGCAGCAGCTTATCCCATTATAAAAAAGGGCGAAGTTGTAGATTTTACGCCTTTTGATATTCATGAATGGATTGATCAGGCGGGCGGATCAGGCGGAGATTTAATCATGGTTGTATCAAAGGAGATATTTAGGGCATTAGGTTTAAATACTGAAACGGATCAGCCAGAACAAAAAAAAAGCGAAGTGAAAAGCTAAATTGGAATAAGGATGTTTTAACTTTTGCATTTGGCGAACTCGGTTTGATGCCTAATGACTTTTATGCCCTGACATGGAATCAATATATTTTGACCTGTCAGGGTTTTTTTAATAGGGAAAAAAAGGAATGGGAACGGATAGGATGGGCTACATGGAACGGAATGAGGGTTCACGTTAATAAAGGAATGCCGACTTATAAAAAATTCATGTCATTTATATACCAAGATGAGGAAATTAAAGACATGGATAAAATAAAGGAACAGATGAATAAAGCCATGATTAAATATTTGGAAAATGCAAGGAATTGAAATCCCAATTGGGGCGCCATTAGGGCAGTTAGATAAAGATTTAAAAGGTGCAAATAGTAAATTAAAAAACTTTGCAGCTGAGGCAGGCAAAAGCGCAGGCGTTTTAGGAGGTTCAGTTGTAAAGGGTTCTAATCAGGCTGCATTTGCGTTAACTAATTTAGGCAGGGTTGCTCAAGATGCGCCATTTGGGTTTATTGGTATTCAAAACAACTTAAATCCATTATTAGAATCATTTCAAAGATTAAAGGCAGAAAGCGGATCAACAGGCGGAGCATTAAAGGCTTTGGTTGGCTCACTAACAGGCGCAGGAGGATTAGGATTAGCCTTATCGGTAGTAACTGCTGGATTTACATTTGCTCAAATGGGTTTAAGGGCATGGGGCGATACATCAAGTAAGGCAAAAAAACAGATTGATGAAACCACCAAATCATTTAAGGAACAAAGTGATGAGTTTTTAAAATCTCCTTATGAAAAAGCAGTTTCTGGATTAAGTGAATTAACAAGTAAAATCTCATTAGCAAAGCAGGGGTTTTTAGATAAAAAATCGGTATTAAAAGAATATAACGAAGGCATTGGTGCGACTATTGGCAAGGTAAATGATTTAAATGCAGCAGAGCAGGCATTAATAGATAATGGAGATAAATATCTTCAATTAATGCTATTAAAGGCTAAGGCTGAATTTGCATTTAAAAAGGCTGCCGAGCAAAGCTATGAAATTATAAAAAAGCAGAATGAGATTGAGGTTAATAAAAATCCTTTAGGATTTGATAAAAAAGCCTTAACTGAGTTGCAAAAGTTAGGCAAACAACCGGTAAC
>Ga0196901_1000723_pt1 | contig 17134 bp, 20 predicted proteins | sample CB_VirMetaG_FD_169099 | JGI IMG/M metagenome (GOLD analysis project Ga0196901, IMG submission 169099) | Freshwater to marine saline gradient viral communities from Chesapeake Bay - CB_1504_1 Viral MetaG (v3) (version 3) | ecosystem: Environmental > Aquatic > Marine > Coastal | place: USA... | reverse complement strand
TAGCCAGTGGGCAACAATTACCCCTTGGTCTGAGTCAGTGTTTCGTTCAAGTGTTGCGATAGTCCATGTAGCCATTTTAATCTCCAAATGCGGCTACACAAATAGCCTGTACGTTAGCGGGTTCAGACGAGTAGTCGTCACCTGATTGAATTACATGACGGTGATACGACTGTGAAATCACAGCGCCGTCTTCGAGTACCTTAGTAGCAGTCCGTACTTGAACAAAGGTTACGTCGTTGCCGTCTTCATCTTGTCCTGTAACTACTTCAATTTTGTCTGCTGTTACGCTTTTAGTTAATGCCATTGTCTTTCTCCTTTAGTCCGTCTCAAGAATCCACTTGAAATAATTAAGCTGTTTGGTAGGTATAGGTAAATCTAACAAAATCTGTGGTGCCGGAAGTAATATCCTGCACCTGCAAGGCAACGTCGTTTGTGTTATCGCCATAGGCTCTAAACTGACAAACTGCTACCGCACCGCCTACACCATCTGGAACAACATTTGTAATTGATGCGTTTATGGAGCCAGTGTCTAAACTGTCGTAAACAAGAGTGCCTACGTCTTCACAAGACGAATTTGTCGCAAAAGGCAAGTCCATATATAAAGTGTTAGCGCCTGTCATGCCTGTAGTATCTATGTTGTTCATTGCACTGGTAAAACTGCACGTAACCAGCCTTCCTACTTTGGTGTATGTGCCTGTCTTTGTTGTAGGCGATGCGTTGCCACCAGATGTTGCGTCTCGAAGAGTGGCTGTAAACGTCCCTTCTTCGTAGTCGTCTAGCAGATTTGCCGCCGCTGTGCCGCCTAGGTACGCACCGCCTGACAGGTAAAGGTCTTTGAAGCGTCCAGAGGAATAACCTAAATCTTGAACGCCATCTTCAAAAGCACCTGTGCTTGTACAAGGAACAATTCGTTCGCTACCAAATACTAAGCCTGAGTCATTTCCAAAAGTAGAATGTATGTAAAATCCATCAGCAGAAGAAGTACCAATACTACCGACTGTTGCGTTGTCTTTGTAAAAATCTACCAAAGAGCCATCAGTAGAAAGCCTGTTAATCAACAAAGGATTATCGCCTGAACGAGTCATCCAGACTTTCCCTGCTGTGCCTCCTTGGTTAATTTCAACACCAGCAGTTCCTAAAGCAGTTCCGCTTTTCCCAACCAACAAGTTGCCGCTTGCATCTATGCGCATGGCTTCTGCGCCATCTGTTTCAAAGACCAGTGGAGTAGCGGTAAGCGTTTCAAGTGATGTTTGACTGGCCGTTGTAAGTATTCTGGAGGTAGCCGTACCGTTCACTTGGTTCTCTAGAATTGAGCCAGTAACATCACCAAGAGCTACACGAACATAGCCAGTGCTGGTTGTAATTGACGATACACCAATACCAACATTCCCGCTTGAGTCGATACGCATGCGTTCTGTAGCCGCTGATGCACCTGAAGAAGTGCCTAAAACAAGCTCTGCATCTCCCTGTGCGTTTGCATATTCAGCTTTAACAAAAGACTTAACTGCCGCACCATCTGTAGCATAAAACTCTAGCTTGCCTAAAGTATCTCCACTGGCGACAAAAGTGTCAGTGTCTGTAATGCGTAATGTATTGTTTTCTGAGCCGTTATTGTTCGCGGCTAATTCAAGCAAGACGTTTGGCGAATCTGTACCAATACCGACGTTGTTAGAGTCATCAAGCGTAACCGCAGCAGTCGTAGAACCAGAGTTGTAGAAACCTAAGTCACCATCAGCATCCACGCCAATTTGCCAGTTTTCATTGGCTCCAGCAGGTTCATAAATAGATATTGCATGGGCGTCAGAATCACTACGTACCGCCAATACGCCATCAGGCGATGCTGGAATAGTGCCTCCAATTTTTGCATCATCAGCAGTCACATCACCCGTTACGTCGATGCCTGTAGAGTTAACAGTAAGTTTTGTAGAGCCACTTTCTTGAACTTGGAAAGTACCGCCAGAATTAAATCTTGCAAATAAACCGCCTGACGTTCCGAATAAGTAGCCTCGTGCAACTCCACCTGAATCAGCCGCAATAAAATCTGAAGTTGCTTTTACTTGTCCAGTTACGTCGATGCCTGTGGAGGTGGTGGCTAGTTTGGCGCTTGTGTTGTGGTATAGAGTTGTTTCTGAGTCTATATCAATTTGCATAACAACATTGTCGCTTCCATCAAGGAAGTTAAAGTTGTTGCCGTTTGACTTGAAATTTAAATTACCTGTACCAGCATCCTCAATATAGTTTTGCGAACCTGTGTGATAAATCTGTAGGTCAGAGCCAGCGCCGAAGATAGCCTTCGCGTTGTCAGCAAAGTTAATGTCAGCAGAGGTAGTCATACCGTCTGTGGTGATAACGCCTGTGACATCTATGCCTGTGGAGGTGGTGGCTAAACGAGCAGTATTGTCGTAGTAAGCAGTAACAGCACCGTTTTCTACGCCTTTTAAATACTCTTCACCTGATGAACTTCGTAAAAATAAATTTGTTGCTCTAATGTATAACGAACCAGTCCCTTGCTCATCTACAAAACTTCCAGAACCACTATGATAAATCTGTAGGTCAGAGCCAGCACCAAAAATAGCCTTGTCGTTGTCGCCAAACAGGATGTCATTGCCGTTAGAAGCAAGATCACCACCTAGTTGTGGCGTAGTGTCTTCTACTACGTTCTGTAAAGCAGAGTCAGCAGTAGAGCCTTGTGCGGCTGTAGCATAGTCAGCAGAGTCAAAGGCTTTAACTTGTGCTAGGTTAGTAACCTCTGAGTCCATCAAGGCACCAGCAGCAGTTACATTAGCTGTATCAGTTACATCTGCACTAGCTTCAATACCGTCTAACTTAGCACCGTCTGTAGCTACGTCACGTCCATCTAAGAGGCCATCAGTAGTCAAGTTACCCGACACTACTGGGGCAGACAAAGTCTTGTTAGACAGCGTTTGTGAGCCTGTCAGGGTAGCTACAGTAGAGTCAATGGCTAAGGTTACACCAGTGCCTGAAGCAGTGGAGTCAATACCTGTGCCACCTAAGATACCTAAAGACTCAGAGTCTAGGTCAATGTCAATGCTAGTGGAGCCATCAGTTACATCAAGATCCTGTGCAGTAACCTGTGAGTCTACGTAGGCTTTAACTGACTGTTGCGTAGGGACAAGCGTAGCACTGTCGGATGCCATGTTGTCTTCATCAACAAATGCAGTGATAGCAATAGTACCATCAGAGATAGTTTCAAAAGTAGTGGTGCCAGTAAGTGCAGCGTCATTAGCGTTTGCTTTAGTTGCTGATGCAGTTGCAATGTTATTAAACTCTGTATCAATCTCAGAGCCTTTTACAATCTTTGCAGAGTTACCTGAAGGTAGAGCATCTTTTGCTGCAAAGTCAGTAGTTTTTGTATAGTTCGTCATTAGATTAATCTACCTATAAGTGCTTCAATGTTTACTTCTTGGATGGACAATGATCTTTCATTAATTGTACAGTCCAAGCCAATAGTGGCTACCCTGCCAGATCCAGTTGCTTTAGCTTTAGCTGTGTCAATAATAATTGTAGCACTGTATTCTGATGTGCTTACGTTGTACTCAGATATGCCATACTCAGCAATACTAGCGTTGGCTACAGTTACAGCTTGCTTTGTGTACCCTTCAGTATAGTCATATCCCCAGTTAACTGTTACTGGTGCGCCTTGACCACCAATAACTGTAAAGTTAATTTCTTTTAAGATCTTTAGTCTACTAGCGTCACCAAAGGACAATGGGTTAGTGTAGTAACGCATTGTGTAGGTATCAGTGTCATCTAAGTAACCATTGTACTTGTTGATACCTTTAACAGAGCCTAAGTACAGAGTACCATCCGCTGCCCTGTCACCACATAAGATCTTAGTGCTAGGCCAAGTAGTCACACGGTTACTACCGTCCTCTAGTTTACCTCTGACATCAAAACAATAAACAATAGAGCTTGTAGGCAAGAACAGTAGATAGAAAGAATGCTCTGGACTGTAAACAGACTTAATGTTGTTAGTCTGTGTGTTGACAGTGAACATCATCTCATCACGTACATTCTTAGATACGTCACCAATAGGGTTAGACTTCTCTTGGATAACTCTACCTAAACTACGTACACCTGTGTCAGACAGGAAGATTAAGTCTGTACCTGTAGACTGTACTGTATCCCTAGCAATACAGCCAATGTTAGTAATAACATCAGCAAGTACCATAGAAGACGGTGAGCTTGCACCAGAGTACAATAGAATACTACGCTTACCAAAGATAACCAAAAAGTCGTTAAACTCTGCTAAGGCTACAATCTCATCGTGTCCTGTAGGCCACACTGTAGTCAAGTCTAGTGAGCCTGAACTACCGCCTGACCAAGCATGGCCTGCCAATAAATCAGACCAATACAAAGTGTATTTGTTACCAGTAACGTCAGCAGCCCAAATGCGACCAAAGGCTGCTAGAGCTTCGTTAGCTTGTGGTGGTGTACCTGTAGCATGAGCATGGTTGCTATGAGATTCAAGGACACCTGTGCCTGATTCATCAGTGTATATAAGATACTCATGGTCTCTTTGGAAGAAGAAACAGTGATTGTTAAAGTTTACAATCTTCCAGTTGTTTGCACTGACAGTATAAGCAGCAGGTGTAATGTCTGTTAGTGTAGTAGTCCCACTAAAGATTTTATTATTGCCAGTAGAGAATACTGCAATGTCACCACTTTGGTCTACAAACTCAAAGATAGTCTCAATGCCAATGCTAGACCCTAGTGGCGTAGCACTGCTTGTGAGCTTATCTAAGCCCTGTCTAGCGCCAATACGTCCGTACTTATCTACTACCATATTCTCAGCAATAGACGCAAAGGACGCATCCTGAGTAACAGGGGAGTCTTGTGTGTTAAGTCCCTTGAAACCCGGAGCAGCAATATAAATGTTTTGTCTTTCTTGAGCCATTACGGAACCGTGTAAATAAATTCTTCAGGGTTCTTGTAAGCATCCAATGCAATGGCATCAGACAAGTGCTTATCTGCAATCAAGAAGTAATCCTGTGCTGTAGTACCGCCTGTCTCACCACGCTCCCTAGCCAACAAAGCTACAGCGTTATGGACAATAGCATTCTTAGGTAAGACTGTAGTATCTGCATCTCCAGATAACTCAGGCTCCCTAGCAATTAAATCAAAACGTAAACTAAACACACCTGATGGTTTAGGGTATACTCTTACTTTAGTATCATTGTTACTGTCAATACCACTAAAAGTATATGAGTCAGGACTACCAGTTACTTCACCAGATATGTAATAAGCATTGTTAAACCAGTTAGGTGACTCATAGTGCATAAAGAAGTTTGATGTGTCGTTAATGACACTATATATTTTAACACGTTCTCCAGCGTTTGTCAAGCTATATTCTGTAGTATTTTCAACAGTAGGTACTACAATAGTTGTACGTAATGTAGACCACTGGTGTGAGTCTTCCACTACTTGTTTAGCATCGTTGACAAAGTCTCCCACCATCTTACTATAAGTGTTCTGTGTTACACTTGCTACTTCATCTTCTCGTAGCCTACGTAGTACCTCGTTGACTATGTTCAAATATGTGGTACTCATACAAATCCTCTAAATAAATTTAAGGAGACAGGAGCTTGATAACCTTGTAAAGGAAGTGTTCTTTCCAATAACTCAGGTGCTTCATATGTTTTTCTAAACTTATAGTCTTCAAAGTCTTTAGGTGTAAAGCCTGTCCCTACGCCTCCACCAGCACCGCCTCCCATACCAGCTAGTAAGCCTAAGCCTAGTCCTGCACCTATGCCAGCCCCTGCACCTTGACCTCTGCCTGTGCCTAAGCCTTCGCCGTATTTAGCCTCACCAAGAGCTTTTCCTGCTGCTACAGCTTCATCTACAGCAGTTTTCCCAGCAGCTACAGCTTCATCTACTTTAGTATTACCAGCCTCTACAGCATCAGCTAAAGTTTTTTGAGACTGTTCAATTTCTTGCCTTAGCATCCCTTCGTACTTAGTTATGGATTCAACAAGACGATCATTACCTTGCTGCACAGCAGCTTCTTTAGCTTCTTGAGCCTCGCTTAGTTTGCCTTGTAGACTTTCTACAGTACCTTTAAGACCCGTAACTGCTTCATTCAAACCATCAATATCTGACTGTAGTGCTTCCGTTACGTCACGTTGCTCCGCTAAGTCTGCTTTTGTAGACTCAAGAGTTTCTGAAAGTTTATTGGAAGTCTCTGTTGCTGTTTTTCTGTACTCAGCAGCTTCCTGCTCTATCCTAGTTCTTTCCTGCTCTGCTTTAGTTCTTGCTTCAACTTCTTTAGCAGCGTTAGCTTTAGCTTCAGCTTCTCTAGCTTTAGCTTCTGAGGCTTGACGTTCAGCCTCTTGTCTAGCTTCTGTTTCCTTAGCAGCAGTTGCTCTATCAGCGGCTGCTTGTTCTTCTATTCTAGCTCTTGCAGCCTCTGCTTCAGCAGCTTTAGCTTGCGCTTGGCTTGCAGCAGTGCGGTCTTGTGCAGCTTTTTCTAAAGCAGCTTGTCTATCTTGCTCTGCTTGAGCAGATTGTTGTCTTGCTGCTTCTGCTTCTTGCTCTGCTTTTTCTCTGGCAGCAACTGCTTGCTCTGCTTTAGCTTTAGCTTCTTGAGTTTCTTGCTGTGCTGTAGCTAAATTCTCTTGAGCTTGCGTTAATCCTTCTTGGCCTTCAGCAAACCCTTCTTCTCTAGCTGTAGTAAGATCTGCTTCACCAAATGGTGTAGTGTCTACAGTATCTGTAAATATGTCTGTAGGCTCTACAGCTTCTACAGGAGGCTCTACACCTATAGGCTCTGGTATAGGTATAGGATCTGGTGTAGGTGCAGTAGTAGCTACAGGTGTAACTGGAGGAGCTACTGTGGGCTGTGGTGCTGTAGTAGGAGTAGTTGTAGATGCTAGTGTAGCTAATGTGTTAGTTAATAAAGCATTAGTAACAGACCCCGGTGATGTCAATGTTGGAGGCTGTACTACAGGAGTTATAGTTGCACTAGGCGCTGCGGGTGCTGTGACTGTTGTTGCTGGTGCTGATGGTGCTGCTGCACTTGAAGCTCCACCTCCACCTCCGGGCTGTGTAGGCACAACAGGACGCTCTATCTTTGGTTCTGTTAGAGCCTCAACATTTACAATAGCATTAGTTTCAGGACGATAAACGTCTGGAAGAATGTCTGATTTATACGCATCTGCGCCGCTTCTTCTTAAATAATCCTCAACTACTTGTCTTTGTTGACCAGACATATCAGTAGTTGTAATACCTCCAAATACTTCTGATATTTCTTGAGCTAGTATATTTGGCCTGCTAGGGTCAAAAGCAGTGTTCCTGACACCATCAAAACCAAAAGCCTCAAGACCTGCAGTATCTCCAAAACCAATTAGTAAGTTTTCAAGTGAGTCATTACTCATAGAATTAAGACGTTTAAGAGCATCTGTAGAAGAATACCCTAGTTCTTCTAAATGACCTACAGCTCTATCTAAAGCATCGTATCTAGGAGTTTGAGCATCTGTAGGTTCTAAAAAATCAGTAACTGTATCTGTTACAGTTTCTTTAGCACCTGTTATGGTATCTCTAACTTCTTCTACAGTCTCTTTAACTCCTTCTACAGTTTCTTTAGCCTTGTCTACTACAGAAGATTCTTCAGTAGTTTCTCCAGCAGGAGCAGTTACTGCATCGTTAGTTTTTAGTGCTTCTAAAGCATCTTTGCCAAGAGACATACCAGCAGCAAGTAACCCTGCTTGTAAGGGGTCGCCACCAGTTAACTCTGCAATAGCAGCAGAGCTAAGTCCTCTAGCACCAGCAGTGCCAAAAGTACCTAAGTTTGCTCCAGTAATAAGAGGATCTGCAAATCCACCTAAGCCGCCTGTAAGAGCCGCTGTTAAAGGATCGCCACCTGTGACTGCTGCTGTAGCTGCGCCAGTTAAAGCTCCTGTAAGAGCAGGCTGTAATGCCGCTGGCGCACCTAAGCCTGAAGATATGCTTCCTGCTATTGGCCCAAACAACCCTGCTCCAGCTATTGCAGGTAGCCCAGCTTCTACAACATCTCCTACGTAGTCCATGAAGCCTTTGCTTCTGTCTACAGTCTGTATTTCACCAAAAGTAAAAGGATCGTATACGTACTCAGATGCGTTGTTACGGCTTATGCGCTGTGGAGATATGTCATATTTGGCATATATCTCTTGTACTTGAGGTGAGCGTTCATAGGCTTGTATCAGTGCATTCTGATAACTCTGACCTTCTAGCTGTGCCTGTGCTACCTCTGGGGCCATAACAGGCATAAGTTCTTCTTGGAACTTCTTTAGGTTCTCATTAGAGATATTGCCGTAGTCAAAGGCATAACCTTCAAAGTCTTCTAAGGTCTTGTCAAACTTAAACTCACCTACATTACTAGTGTCTATGCCACCGGGTACAATAAATAAATCTTCTACAGGAGCGTATGCACCTGCTTCAGCCATGTCAGCGCCGGATGTAATATAGCCTTGGTCTGATAAAGAGCTTTGAAGAATGTCTGCAAACTCTGATGGATCTTCTCCAGCACGCAAAGCATCGTAGTAAGTAGAGATGTTAGCAGGCTGTACTTGTGCTGCTTTAGCTGCATCTGCTTCTGCTTGTCGCCTATTACGTTCCTCTACTTCTGCTTTTAGTGCAGCAAGTCTAGCCGCCTCAGCAGCTTGGTATTCACGCTCTGCTCTGCCTCGTTCTTCTGCTTGTCTTTGTAAAGCAAGGGGGTCAAAGCCTCCACTGCCAAACAATCCTCCGGGTACAGATATTTGAAACATTACTTACCCCAGTGAGACAAAGTTTTGATACCAAAGCTGGCAGCTATAGCGCCACCTAAGAATGCTTTGTAGTAGTCAGGCATAGTAGACAATACGGCAAACCCTTCTTGTACGTAGGGTACTATACTAGGGATGAAGGCTCCAATTAAAGGTAAACTCAAAATAACTGCAAACCATTCGTCCTTCCATGAGGATTGTGATGCAGCGGCTTGTTGAGTTTCCCAGTCTGCGTCAGCATTAATCTTACGCATTTTGGACTCATGGACAGCTTGCTTTTCAGCAGCTTTATTTTTAAGGAAAGTACCAGCTAAGTTAGCTATAGGGCTAATCAACGCTTGCCACATGTTACACTCCTTAAAGATAAAGCTAAGGGGCCACCGTAGCAGCCCCCAGCTAAATGATTGTTACTTAGGAACAACCAAGGTCAAACCTGACTCAGGACGCAGTACGCTTACGCCGTACAGAGTATCTGAGGTGAACAGGTTAGCAAGGAACTCTTGCTTGTACTGAGTCTGAGAACGAACGCCCAGTTGCTCAGCCATTACAATTGCATCCTTTTGGAACAACAGTGCGCCCAAAGAGTCTACAGCAGAAGCAGAGTTATCAGCAGCAGTTTCAACTACAGGGCAGTTGGTGCTAACAAATACGTCAATACCATACAGTTGACCTATTTGACCACCAGTTACCTGACCGTTGTTTACGAAGTCAGAACTTACGTAACGGTCAATACCCATGATGGTGTTGCGTACTGAAGGAGGAATGACGAAGCAACGGTTTTCCATTGGTACGTCAGCGTCATCCAGCTTTTGAATGATAGCGCGGAAACCAGCGTCAGTGAATACATCAGCAGTGGTTACAGTGTCAGCCGTATAGGTAGACAGACCGTTGGTAGCGTCTACAAAGAACGTACCACCATTGTTGAGGTAAGTCGTAGAAGACGTACCAGCAGAGCCAAGGCCAGTAGCCAAGCTGTGCAGGTCGGTGTCAACTTGCTTCGCCAAAGCGTAGCCAGCATCTTCCGTGTAGAACTGACGTAGTGAGCTAAGAGCCTGTACGTCCGTAATGTCTTCAATCAAACGTGAGTATTCAAAGTGCTTGTCAATAGAGATCTGCACTTCACCTTCCGTAGCGTTCTGTACCGTTACAGCAGTGTTCTCAGCTTTAGCATGAGCATCACCACGGACAGGCTTAGGCACATGGATGGTATCACCCTTCTTGCCAGCCATAGACATCTTCTTGACAAGGTTTGCCAATACAAGGTTCTTCTGGTAGGCTGCAACAATCTCATCACTCCAAATTTCTGGAATAAAAGTAGCTGCGCTAGTGTTGTCTACAAACCCGCCAGTTGCGGGATATACTGAATCAGTCATAATAAATATCTCCTAAGATATACTATCTGACCCGTTTCTCCGCATACGCCTTCATAATCTCTGGTTGTAGAGCAGCATAGCGGTCAGGGTCGGTTCTCATAAGGTTAATAATGTCTGCGCGTCGGTAGATCTTCTTAGGTGCTGATTCATTGCTACCACGGGCATTACCTGTGGAAGCTGCTTTAACTGCTTGTTTACGGGATTGCTCCTCTACAGCGGCAGTCTGCTGTACAATGTTCTGTCGCTCTTTCCACAAGCTAAATAGCTCATCAGCGGCTTCACTGTCGTACTGCTGGTCTGCTGCTACAAACAGCTTAGTCCTAACATTAGATGCTTTAATCCATTCAGCAAAGTTTGCATCTTGCAAAATGTTCTGCATATCAGGGTGCTTACGTTGTAGCTCTGATAGTGCAGTACTTGCACGATACTGTTGCGTTACGGCTTCAGCTTCCTTAATCTTAGGATGGTTCTGAATAGCCCTGTCTACAGCCTTATCAGGGTCTGTAAACCAATCTACTTCTTCGTCTTGTTGTGGTGCTTGTTGCGTATCTTGCGTGAGTTGTGTCTGGATATACGTATCAACAACTTTACGTAGCTCACCTACTTCAGAACTTTGTCGGCCCAATAGCTTCTCAGCTTCTTGGTGCATTTGTACAAGTTCTTCAGCAGTCTTGCCTTTATATTTGTCAGGTATCTCAGGTTCCTGTGGTTCAGGAGTTTCCTGTTGCTCCTCAGCAAACATCTCTAGTTGTTTTTCGTTTTCTTCTTGATTATCCTGACGCTCAGGTTCAATAATCTTAGCCATTATTAACTCCGTACCTTAGTATTGTGGAGGTTTTTATTATGAAGGTTCTCTACGAGGTTTGCCTTCGTTCATGTGCCATGTGTTGTTCCCTACGCTTGACCCATCTATCATGTGCATCAGGGAAGTCTCCACTGATACCTTCAAGATTAGATCTTACCGGGGAGATAACACGTTTAGCGTCTAAGCCACAACTGCACCTAGAAGTTGTGACATCAGACCTAACTAAATCTTCAAACTTATGTCCATCAGGACATCTAAAATCAAACAGCCTCATCTACAGCTTCCTCAGAGTCTTCTGATTCTGCTTGAGAATGAGCATTGTCAATCTGTGTTTCAAGATTAAGTATAGTTGCTAGGATAGCTAACTGTCCCTTACGGAAGTTCAAGTTATCATTATCCGTAGTCATCTCTACTGAGTTGATTTGTCCAACATTACCTTGTAAGTCAGAGATTAACTGTTTCCAGCCTTCTGAACGAAACATTGAGAAGTAATTGTTGAAATATGTTTCTAACTCTTGAGTCATAAGTATTTTACCTTTGTTAAAGAATACTGAATGTACGTAAAGTACCTATCTATTATAGCATACTTTTTCGTATTTGTCAAGTGTTTTTTAATAAAAAGTTAATTAAAAGTGCAAGTATCATGGGAAGTAGTATAGCTACTACACCAAAGATAGCTGAATACTGTTTAACCTCCTTCCAAAATTGTTTCTTAGCTGCTGCCTTCCTAGCTAACTCTAGTTGTTTAGCCTTCCTTGCTTCAGCCATAGCAGTCATAGCTTCGTTGTATAACTGCCCATTACCACTAACCATAAAGAGATCTTTAATCTCCTTCATAGTTTCTTGTATTTGTTTCTTGGCTAGTGCAGCTTTGACAGCATCGCCTTCAGACAAACTGCCTGAGTTTTGCGCTCTTGCTAGTTCAACCTCTGCACCACCAAGAGTCGATAGAAAACTAGAGATACTTGAGATGTCATTGGTTGTCTCAGCTACACGCTTAATAGCAGACGTAGCAGCATTAACACCAGCAACAATTGCACTTATCTCTGCTATCATTGGTTACTTCTTCTTTTTAGCCATGCGTTTTCTAGCCTTAGCTGCCGCTGCTTTACCTTTAGGGGTATAGCTGTACTTCTTTCCACCTACCATTGGCATAGTATTCTCCTTACTACCATTTAGATTTATTGGCCCAATATGCCGCAGACATCTTGCCCTTGGCTATATTCTTTGCATGTCGTGCTTTAAATGACTTACGCCTTGCTTTTTCAGAGGCTGTCTTAGGGTTCTTCCCTGCGCCACTGACTCCTTGTTGACCATACCTGATGGTCTTAATTTTATCACCTTCCTTAGCTACCACCACATGAGATTTAGTAGGGTGGTTTGGTGTACGCTTTGGTTTGTTGTAACCGCTAACTCCAGCACGTTGGAGACGCGAATCTTTTTCTTTCGCCATTACGCCGCCTTTTGTGTTTGTTTTGTAGTTTTTCTAGGTGGTGCTGTATCTTTAGCATTAAGTTCCTCTAACTCTTTAATCTTAGCCTCTAGTTCGTCAAACTTTCTGTTAACTTGGTCTACTATCTGAGTTAGTTCTGTACGTGTTACGACCATCAATTTATCCTTGTTGTAGTCTAAGGGGTTGACTTGGTTGCTGTGGTTGTTGTTGAGGTTGATTCTTTAGGTCAATCTCTTTCTCTTTCAAGAATGTCTGAGCAATCTTCATACGACGCTCAAACTCCTTGTCCTCTTGGTCACCTGCTTTAAGGTTAGCTGTGATTGCCTTAATCTGGTCAATCTGTAGCTCCTGTGGGGCAAGCTGTGTCTCTACAGCAATCTTCTGCGCTCTAGCTTGAGACTCCTGTGCTTGACCGTTAAGTGCTGCTGTCTGTGACTGCTGGAAGGCCATCTGTGCCTGTGCAGCCGCTTGTTGCATCTGCTGTTGTTCAGGTGTAGGCTGTGATGCCTGTTCTGCCTGAGCCAACTTAGCCATTAGTTCTTCACGGTTAGATAGGTTCATGTTGTCAATAATTGACTGAATCAACGTGTTGTACAGTGGAGACTCTGCTGGCATGGTTTGCAGTAGCTGCACAAGCTGCGTTACTTCATACTCACGGGCAATAATACCTAGAGTAGACGTAGTGTTAAACTTGTAGTCCTTGACAGGATAGTTCTCTGGGTCAAACTGCATGTAACGACAAGCAGCTTTCTTAACAAATGGAATTAAGAAAGACTGTTGGAAGTTAATCAAAGTACGCTTATGACGCTTGATGATTGCACCAAGGGACATACTGATACCAGCAGCCGTAGCGTCACCATTGATACTGCCGGGAATACCAGCAGAGTCAATAGCGCCTGTAGACATCTGAACCATTTTTTGTAGTTCTGCTGCCTGTGCAAATGTAATCTGACTAACTTGACCAAAGTTAAATGGATTCAGTACAGTCTTAGGGTCGCCATTGGTCAAGATGATCTTACCGGGGCGTACCTCTGGCCTAGAGCCTCTAGGAAGCCGTGTAGCGTCCATAGCCATCATTGGGTGTACTGTTAGGGCTAGTGCATCAATACGTGCACGCAGCTCTGTATCAAGAGCTTTCTGGCTGTTGTAACCCTTCTCACAAACACCACGACCCCAGAACCTACCGGGAACTACATCCCAAGGAAATGCTACTACAGGGCGATCTTGCATCATGTATGGATTAGCTTCTGCTTTTAGTAGGATGCCTCCATTAGCCACAACCACAATAGCTTCGACGTAATAGCTTGCATTCTCATCTTCTTCTTCTGATTCCTCTAGTTCAATATCAGCAATGTCTTCGTCTTCATCAAGCATTGCTTCCTTTTCGCCAATCTCCAGCAAGTAGCGAGGCACAAGACCATAGTATTTCGTTAGGCGTACTTTGTCCTCGTCGTAGCTAGTTAGGTCTTGGTCTGGCTCAAGGTCGTAGTCACTAGCCGCCTGACCTACGTATACGTCCCTGTAGACTCCTTCTTCCTGTAGTTGTTGTACCTTGTGTCGTGGTACAAACTCATCTACAGCAACGCCTATAGCGTCCTCAATGGACGTAGCTACTGGGTCAATTAGGAAGTTCTGAGGCATTACAGGGCGTAGTTTGACTACAGTACGGTCTGTAATGTTAACACCAATAGCCTGTAGCTGTCCGTCCATGATAGGCTGTGTAGCAGGAGCCATCTCTTTAATTTCTTCTAGCACTACTTCAGCTACACCAGTGCCAAATACAGCACTGTTGATAAGACATTCACCTACTTGCTTGCGTATCTGTGTCTTCTCAAAGTCCTCATGCAGCTTTTGTCGCAAATAAACGACATCTTGAGCTTCTGCGTCACCCATATCGTCGGTAATGTCAAAATAACTACCACGACCAAAGGTTGCTTCCTCAATTTCCGCTACACTGGACTCTACAGCCTGCTGTAATGCAGGTGAAATGATACGTGAACGCTCACTTTTGCGTTCCATGTCCTCTGCTGCCCAGATTCCACGCCATAAACGGTAAAATTCTTCAAATCTTTCTGCATAATTGGACTCATAGTGGTCTCGCCATGAGTCACACTTAGCCATTACCCAGTTTTCTAGGTGTTCGTCACTTGACAGAACGTCATTGTCACCATAATCCATTACTTTTTACCCCTTAGCTTCTTGTCTCTGGTTGTTTTGGCTGCTTTTTTGAATGCTTTGGCGGTAGGAGCGCCTTTAGAACCGGGTTTACGCATTGTTTCGCCACTACCGGCCTTGATGCGCTTACGTTTGGCATGAATGTTGGCATACAATCCTTTCTTGGGCATGTTAATATCCTGTTACAACGTCCAAGACCTCAAGATCATCAATCTCAAAGTCGTATGAGTAGGCTACTTTAGCCAGTTGGTCTGTGTACGCAAAGGCATCCACAAGGTCATCATGTGTTAGTACATCTGGAAACTGAAACAACTGGTCTAAGAATCTACTGTTCCATTCACCCTTGCCCAAGGTAATCTGACCGTTTTCAAATCTACCCTGTAAGGCCCACATAATTCTATCTGTTTTCTTACGGTTGCCGTGAGTTAGTTCTTCTACAACAAAGAACCTACCACGTTGCTTCATCAAGTCCATTAGGGGAGACATAACAGCTTGCTTGGAGATACCACGCTCTATGCCTACACTAATGGGCCTGTAGTCTCTAACAGCCTCAAATATCTTCCTAGCTGTCTCCGCTAAGTCCCAGCGACCATGTATGATGTTCTCTAGGTGCCATCCGTTTTCATTTACTTTTACAACAGCAATAGCTGATTCATCCAGCTTAGAGTTTTTAGTTCTCTTTTTACTTACGTCCTCAAAGCCAGCTAAGTCAATGCTTATGTAGTAGTCACCTATCTCTGGTGTTTCACCAAACTTAACCCAGTCCTCTTTAAACATCTCTGAGCCTCTAGCTTCAAAGGATGCCATAAACTCTTGACGGAAGGCATAGGATGACATAGACTTTTTAGCTAGGTTAATTTCCTCTGGGTCTAACAACTCATTGTCATAACTTGTAAAGTGCCATGCTGCATAGGACTCATCGTCCTCTAGCTCTGCGTACTTGTACAGGTCATAGAAGTGATTACGACCCATAGGTGTACCAATAAACAATGCAGCACCCTTTTGGTCAGCCAATGCAGGTCTAAGGATTTGCTCAAAGACCTCTGGCTTCATGTCGGCGTACTCGTCCATCACTAGGAACTTTAGTGATACACCACGCATAGTCTCAGGTCTATCAGCACCTTTGAGGCTGATTGTAGCACCGTTGACCAACTTAATCTGTAGGTTGTTAATGTGACTAGAGGTTACAACAGGGTGCGCCAGCTCCAATAGTGTTTGCCACATGATGTCTCTGGCCTGTCCCTGTGTTGGAGCTACATAGAACACATGGCCTTTGTCTGCCTGTAGAGCATTTACAATCAGCATCCAAGCTGCTAGTCTTGATTTACCTGTACGTCTACCAGCAGCTACAATCTTAAATCTAGTAGGGTCTTCCCATACTTGTTGCTGCCAATCCAGTAGTTGTATGTTAAGATCAGTCATTACTTCTCAGTAGTGTTGTAACGTCTACCTTCCCAAGTAAATGTCTTGTTTCCTTTTGCTTTAGCTGCTCGTTGTGCTGCTCTAAATGACTTAGCTGACTCAGTGCTTTTTCTATATGTAGGATAGTCAGAAGGATTAGTACGACTACCTCTAGGCTGTGGTTTAGCTTTAGGCTTTGGTTCTGCTTGAATGCCGTTACCGTTACTGCCTGCTTTTCCTGCTGCAAAACCCCCTGCTGCTCCTGCTGCTAAGGCTTTTCTTCCAGTATCTCTAGTAGCTCTTTGACTTTTTGTAACAGGTGCAATTTTCTTTTGGCCCGGAGTAGGTTTAGTTACCATATCCTTAGCATGTTTTTGAGCTTCTTCTATAACTTTCTTGCTATACTTTTTGCCTGCTTCTTTAAGACCTTTTTGAGCAATGAATCTTGCTGCTGCTGCTACTAGTGCTGGTACTGCCATTAGGGTTTCCTTACTTGGTTAATGGTAAAACACTTGACGATATATTCGTCTAAATCTTTTTCTTCCTCACATTCATACTCAGCATCTAAATCAGGATCACCGTCCCAGTTTAGATCTTCTTGTTGTGCTAAGGTCTTTAGGTACTCTCTGTTAGTGTTTACTAACATTTAACTATATGTCCACATTACAGGTGTATCAGTAACCCTAATGTCTACATGCACAAAGCCTCCGGCAACACCAATACCAGTAAAGCCTAACTTAATAGCATTCTTTACTATAGTGTACCTTTGTAGCCCAGAGGATACAGCTATGTCCGCTGCAATACCTTGTGCATGTGTACCGGGAGTGTTTTTTCTTAATTCAATAGGATGGTCAGGGGATCTATAGCCACTTGTGATTACAAAAGGAAAACCACAGTGTTCTCTAAGCTCATCTAGTGCATGGATCAGTTCATCTTCAATCTCATTCTCGCCTGTGGCTTGACACACAAACTCTTCCCTGTCGAAGTATTTAAACATCCGTATATTCGCCCTCTATAAATGAGTTATCACTCATCTGTGGTTCTTTAGTAACATCAGTTTCAACAGACCCCGCACCTATACCAGAGATGGTTATAGACACCGCAGATCTACCTCCAGCACTATCTTTCTCAAAGTAGCTTAGAGGTAACATGCGATCCATCACTA
>Ga0196901_1000722_pt1 | contig 17139 bp, 11 predicted proteins | sample CB_VirMetaG_FD_169099 | JGI IMG/M metagenome (GOLD analysis project Ga0196901, IMG submission 169099) | Freshwater to marine saline gradient viral communities from Chesapeake Bay - CB_1504_1 Viral MetaG (v3) (version 3) | ecosystem: Environmental > Aquatic > Marine > Coastal | place: USA... | reverse complement strand
TTGTCTATTGAATCAGAAGAAAGCTATTTGACAAGAGAAGAAGCAGAGCTTGCTTGTCTTGAAAAGTTAATAGAAATTGTAGAAGAAGATGAGTAAGAAAAGTGTATACAAAGTAACTGAACAAGGACGGCAATATTGCAGTTATTGTAAGCAGGACACATGGCACACTCCTAAGTTAGGATTAGTAGCATCAAATAAAAGACTATGCACAAGATGTAATACAAGTAATGAATTAAAACAAATGCAAAATAAAAAAGATGAAGGCATATAAGTTGATTAGAAAAATGAAGGATGGTAGTTTTTCACCTTTATTTATAAACCAAAAAAGTAGGATCCCCGTTGGCGTATGGATGGATGCTGAGTTCCATCCAAAAAAAGGTTTTGCCGAAAGAAAAGGTTGGCATTGCACACTTGAAAAAAACGCACCACACCTTTCCGAAAAAGGAAGGGTATGGGTAGAGGTAGAGGTTGATGACTATGAGTTGTATAATAGGCCAGAGTCTCAAGGAGGAACATGGGTATTAGCTCAAAAAATGAAAATAATAAAAGAATCATGAGTAAAGCAGAAGCATTCAGATCCTTAGTGAACGATACTAATGTACAGAAACTAGCAGAAGCATTTGATTTAAAACTGCCTGAATACTATTTTGAAATAACTGAGTACGGTGTAGATGATTCAGGACGAATTGTTATCGATGAAATAAAAGTTTTTGATAATAAAGGAAAGTTCATTAAATTAGCAGATATTAACAAGGTAGTGAATAACTTAGATAAGTTTCCTACCAAATTTGTAAAGGGTGGCAGCTGAGTCTAAATATCAGAAGAAAATTAAGGATCAACTTGAAAATGAAGGGTGGTTTGTAATCAGGATGATTAACACTACCAGTACTCTATTCAATACAGGTATGCCAGATCTTTTAGCATTGAGAGTCGATAAAGAGACTGGTCTTAGTGAGGTAAGATTTATTGAAGTTAAGGCGCATAAAGGCGTTGTAAGTAAGCTTCAGGAATATGCTCATAAGACACTAACAAAGATAGGTTTTAACGTTACTATAATGAGAGATGACGCCTGAAGAAGCTAAGCACGCCAACTACGTAAACATGGAACTGAATCCAATCCATGAATTAATCGCTGATCTATACGAAGCAATGATGGACAACGATCCACCTGTCGTAATGACCTCCTGTAACAAGATAATATACATGCTTGGTCAGATCAAGGGCGATTACAAAACAGACTAACATGAGAAAACAAAGTAAGTGGGCAAAGCATAAAGATGCATTGCTAAGCCTTATAGCCTTTAATAAAGGAGATTTAAGTGCTAAAAGGATAGCCATAATGTATTGTAAAGACAGTAACTTACGCTACGAGGAGGGTCTTAGAATCTACATTACCAGGTTAATGGGGAAAAGTTTAAATAAGAAGGCTACACAAAAACGTGAAAGTGAACAACCAAGATTTGTCTTATCAGCATGGAGCGAGGACGGAAGAATGATGGACATCGATGAGTACTGTGAGAGATATAGTCTACCAAGGAACGATATTAAATCGTACAAGTTAGTATCTCATACCGGTACCCCGTACTACAACATACTGTTCAAGGATCACATTATTAAGGACGAGATATCCATCATTGACATCTTCCAGTCCGAGATGAGAAAACCAATCAATAGTTATGTTTCGATCGATGCTACAAAGTACGAGATTGTAGATAGACTGATATGGACGGATGTGCATGTTGGAATGGATGCGAGTAGAGATGGGTTGGCTTTATATGCTGCTGAGTGGAACAAGTCTGTTTACTTAGATCGAGTTAGTCAGATGGCATCGACTTTGATTAGAGAGAAGAAAAGCAGCCTACTATACGTCGATAACCTAGGCGACTTTATGGACGGATGGAATGGAGAAACTACGAGAGGTGGTCACAAGTTACCTCAAAACATGACCAACGAAGAGGCGTTCGATGTTGGGCTACAATCTAAAATACTCCTCGCTGACAAACTTAGTGCAAAATATGGACGAGTGGTGTTCAATGAGGTTGTTGAGGATAATCACTCAGGATCGTTTGGATATGTTGTTTCAGCAGCGTTTAAAGCTGTTTGTGAGAACAGATACAGTAATGTTGACGTTGTTATACATAGAAGGTTTATATCGTGGTATACTATAGGAAGACACGCCTTTGTAATTACTCACGGTAAAGATTCGAGAAGTTTAAAGTTTGGGTTCAAGCCGCAAATCGATTCGAATCAAATCGAAAAGATAGACCAGTTCCTGAAGCAGAACGGTATATATAAGATAGCCGACTTCATACAATTCGACAAGGGAGATTCACATCAGTGCCTGTTCGATTACTGCAGCTCAGATGACTTTGATTACATGAACTATCCTGCGTTTTCACCTAGTTCTGAATGGGTTCAGACAAATTTCAAGAAGGGTCGGTCTGGATTTGCAATACAGCATGTGTATCCTGACATCAATCGAAGGCCTATCGAACTTTTTTGGTTTTAATAGTACCTGCCATGCCTCTTTACCGAACTGATAAAGCACACTAGGGCAGGTCATTTTGAGTGTTCAAGCTGTTTCGGAGCGAGAATTGACTTTGGGAGTTAGGCCGTCTGACGAGACGGCACTCCTCCCTGAACTTTTTTATCTTCTTGCAGTTACCCCAGTTCTTCTATATATTTCCACTCGGATATCTGATACCTCTTTGCCATTCATGATCATCTCAAATAGATCGTCTGGAATATCCTTTTTATCGTACTCCTTAATTATCTGATTATAGGTCTCTTTCTTTTTATCAGATAGTTTTTCTCCATTCTTAATCATGAATACCAGCTCTTGAGGTGTATACTTATCACCAGATATTTCCTTTATTGCGTTATAGTTATCAAGCTGATTAGCTGTAAGAGCCATTTTCTTTAATTGGTTGAATGACTTCATAACTACCTTTCTCACATCTTTAGGAGCAACTTTTGATGCGGCAAGTAAATAGTTTAAGTTTCTTGCTATCTCCTTCTGTTCCTTGGTTAGATATTTTGTTTTTCCATCATATGTCTTTATCTCTCCAGTTCTTTCAGCTTTGACTAATTCAAAGTCTTCTGACATTTGATCACCAAGGAAACCAAAAGATCCATAGTTGTTATCATTATCAAATATCATAAGTCTTGTTGTGTTATTCTCGATGTAATTTGCTATGAACTCTTTTCTTTTTATATCGCTCATCTTTTTGCCGTCAATTTTCTCTTGATCTTTGATGGCTTTTTCTATTTCATCAGACTTTGTGTATTCCTGCATAAGCTTTCTACCCTCATCTATAGCTGTCAATTGATATTTCTCTAAGAAAGGTGGTAACGGACTCAAATCTTTAAATAGATTCGTTATAAATATTCCTTCATTCTGTCTAGCTTTCTTTTCTGCAAGTTTTATTCTTCTAAAAGCAGTTTCTTCTTCATCAGTCATAGGCTCCATTTCATTAGCCTTCCTAAGCTTATTCTCCTTCTTAACAGCTTCATTAACATCTTTATCTAACTCCTCTTCGTCGTATCCTGTTATAGCAGTAGCTATCTGAGTTATTATCATCTCTCTTAGCATAATAGATACAGCTGAGTATATTGCCACCTCAGCTACTGATGATGACATTGATTGTACAGCTGAAAGTCTGTCTTGCTTATCCGCATTCTTCCTAAGCAATATACTAAGGTCTGATATTATTGAAGCCTTTTTGTTTAGTATAAATGAAGACAAAGGCATTAGTAGTTTTACGGCACTCCTAGTAGACTTACTTGTATCCTTTGAGTATAACATTGAGCTCATGTCTGCATCAGATTCACCTTGCTGCTTGGATACTTGAGCCATAGCATAAGACTTAGCCTTTGGATCCATTGGTTTGCTAAAGTCTATTACTGGAGATTTACCACTTTTAACAAGATGCTTCTTGTAGTACATCAAGAAAGCAGACTTTGCCGCCATCTTATCACCAGTTACAAGGAATAGCTTCACATAAGCCTCTGGGAGGGCCTTTATGTTGTCTAGTCCTTTCTCTAGAACTGAATCAGCTTGAGACTTAAACTTAGCCTGATCTATCGTACCCATCGATTCGATACCCCTGAATGCTTTTATATCTACCATACCATCTATTAGCCACTGGTTGTATTTTTTAGATGCCACAAGTGCAAGTGGTGGAACCATACTAAACTTAAACCCAGCATTTTTACCAGCTGATAGGTATAAACCTCCTATTGATGCTGAGAAGTTTCCATTGTTTATCCCTACATATACCGAGTTTATTACAGTGTTTGCAATCATGGATACTGGCTGCTTGATTATCTGGTCAGCACCACCTAACAGTACAGATCCACCTAGTGTACTTATTGTTGAAACTATCTTATTTACAGATCTTCCTAGTATATTTTGTTCTCTGGACGACGCGGTGATACCTTTTGTGTTTCTTATGTATCTCTCCATTGCATCTACCATCAGTTTTCGGTTGCGCTCGTTAGCCACCATTTTCTGGAATGAAGCTGAGTTTATAAATCCTTGGAACCTTCTTATCGGTTTAGCTGTCTTTATATCTGTCATTGCCTCACTGAACGCATTACTCACAACAGAATCAAAGTCCATGTCTATATACATAGTAGTCTTTCTTACCTCTCCAAACTTCTCTGATGGAAGTGCATTAGGTCTATTTGCAACAGTTAATGATGTTGACTCTGTATCATATTTTCCGAACGCTCCATTTCTCGATGCATTCTCTGCCATCTTATCTACGTCAGTAGCTAGAACAGTGATAACTCTTTTGTATGCGTCTGGTATGTAATTGATATCAGCTGAAAGCTCTCTGTTGTATACAGACATTGACACCTCAGCCATTTCTGGGAAGTACTGAGCAAACTTTTCTATCCAGAACGAAACAGCGTCAGCATTCACTTTGTCTACTCTAGCTATTATGTCATCCCTTGTTACACCGTCTTCAAATATTCCTAGCTTGTCAGCAACCTCTCTAAGCTTTGCTGCCTTCCTTCTCATGTTCTCATCGGCAAATTCAGATTCAAAAAGCTGCACCTGTTCTCTTATCAGCTTCAATCTTCTAGTAAATTCTTTAGTATCCTGTAGCTTAGATCCATTTACTGATCTTATCAAGAATGAATACATCCTTCTTTCTATTCTGTTAAACTTAGAATCAAAACCTTCACCGTTGGCTTTTTTCTTTGCAAACATAGAGTCATACTGGTCTACAGCTTCTCTGGCTATCTTTATTGCTTGAGCTTTACCGTCTTGTATTGCACTGAATCCAGACCTCAAGAAGAATTCTTTAAGTCTGTTCATACCTCCAAGAACCTGAGATGTTATCAGCGTTATGCCCGAAGCAGGGTTTACTATAGATGAAACAACACTACCCTCTGAATCTAATCGCCCTTTCTCTTTATACATTTTGTTGGCTTCAATTCTCCCTTTTATCTTCTCAACAAAGGTAGATACAGAGGATATCTCCTGGTTTATAGCCGCGTTCTGAAGTAGATCCGTGAATGTGAACATCTCCTCTAGTGTTAGGTTGTTCTGATCTATTTTAAGTAGCGACTTTAAGTTTTGTATTTCTTCAGCTGTAAGAACTATGTTCTCCCCAGTCATTGGATCCTGTTCGGATTTTATCATATCGGATAGATATGCTGCCATAGCATCAATACCTGCTGACAGTCTGTCGCGCATCTCTTGAAGCTTCTTCTCTGATATTTTTTTGTCAGTTTTTTCAAGGTCTATATTCTCAACGATATACATTGCCTCAGCAGGTGACATATCACTTGTTATCGCACCAGATTCAAACAGTTCAGGGAACGATAGCTCTATCATATCCATCTTAACTTTATTCTGGTACTCTATAGACTTATCTATGAATTCCAATACCTGATCTACGTTTGCTTGTTGCTTAATGGATAGAGCTCCTCTTCTTATTCCTGTTTTATCTAATGATGACAGAACCTTTTCGGCATTCTCCAGGTATTCATCTATACTCTCCGAGTACTTAGGATCAAGTGATAAGAACTTTTTAGCTAAAGACTTATTATTGTCTTGGATATCCTTTTGCTTTAACTTCTTTCTTATTCTAGATCTTAACTTGTTAGAATTTGATAGTTTTTCTCCATATTCAGCGTCTTTAGATAGCTTTATAACATAGTCTGCAAATCTATCAGCCATTTCTGGATTAGATAGGTTCATGTTCAAGGCTCTATTGATTACAGTTGTAAGCTTATCACCTTTTACAATACCTTTTATCTTACCTATTCTTTCTTTTAAAAATTCAGCTAAGTTTCTTCTGGCATCCTTCTCAGATTTAGCCGCCTCTCTAGCTGCTCTAGCTTCAAGCATAATCTGATCACGTAAAGCGATTCTCTCGTTTACAGTGATCGTCTGATCTTTAGGTTTGCCTAATATTCTACCAGCAGATGGAGCTGATTTTTGTTTTATTCCGAGTTGTTTCTCGAGATCTCTTACAGCACTGTTTCGTTCTGTGTCTGACGCATTCTTGTACCAGTCATTCTTCTTTAGGTCGTTTATCGCAGCGTCGATTGCTTGTAGCTCAGTGTTGCCTCGTTTCAGGCTCAAATTGTACTTGTCTTGAGCTTTATTTATAGCTTCAGTTCGATCCGGTGAGCTTATTCGTTTTTTACGAGCTGGAGCACCTTGCTTCCAAGCGAATTCTGGAAGTATTCCAACCTTCTGATCAGCAAACTTCATCTCCTCATACACCTCTCCTACAAGTGCATCAGCTTCTTCTATCTTTCCTTGTTTGCGTAGCTCCCTAGCTTTATCGCGCTTCTTGAAAACCTCCTTATTTACACCACTGAAATTAACCCAACTGTTTTGACCTCTCGTTTCTGATGTCATAGCTTTAACAGCTAGATCAGAGTACATCACAGAGTGAACCCTCCATGCGTTTTCCTCTCCAATTGGCCCAAAGCTGTTACCTAATTTCGCATGACCAAAGAAGTCATGAACGAATCTGAATAGGTCGTTTGCAAGAAGAGGAACTCCGTTTGCGTCTTTGTACTTGGTTTCTTTTAGTAATGGATTGCTTTCTCTTTGTTCATCTGTTATAGGCTCGTCTCCAAATCCAGACTCAGTAGAGAATATCTTCATGCGCTTGTTCTCTCTAAGGTCATTTATCATGTCCTCAGAAGATGAATATGGCTCCTCGTTGTTTATCTCAACAACATATCCGCTCTTGATAATCTCCTCGTACTGATCGATGGTCTCATTGATCATCGCATCGTAAGCTTCTTTCACCTCTGGATTTGTAGGATCGTCCTTCATCTGGTCGTATGCATTAGCTATACGCTTTGAATTGTTTTCGTCCAGTTTTGATATCTTCTCGACCTGCACATACTCCATACCAGCTCGATCCATGTAAGCCTTAGCGATATCTGTTGCTTCAGTAAGTGGCTTATTGAATAACTTGTTGCCTGGAACTGGCTCGGTCATTCGTTTTTTTCTTCCAGCTAATCTATCCCTGACAGTATCAGATTCAATTCGATCAATTCCTGTTCCTCCATCGCTCTCCCTGTCGCTAATTCCAGCCCCTTCTTGAACAGGCCCTCCTGCCCAGGTTGGATCATCGATCCCTCCTGCTCTTTCTTTTGAAAGCTCTCTTGCTTCTTGTTTTGTGATTTCTCCATTCGCATATTTATTCCATATTTCGTTAATACTATCTACATTGCTTGATTGACTCTTAAATGTATCCTTGTACAAGCCTCTTACAGCTTCCCATGTTATACTTTGAACTTGTCTCGGTAGTAAACCTGTCTCTTTAGCGGCTAAAGCGTATGCATCGGCATATGCGTAGTATAGCCCTTTTATTCCTAATGATCCAGAATTAGCTGTTCCAGTTCCAAAATTTTGACTAACCTCTTTTGAATTGCCAGATAATGGCTTTAGCAGTGCTGCTGCAACTGCATGAGTATCTATAGTGACATCACCATCCTTACTCATTGGGTCTATTATATTATTGTAAAAATTCCTGATCTTGTGCATCTGGCCTAATGACCTTGTGATATTATCAGGTGTCCCATCATTATAAATGGAAACCGCTTTCCCTATTTCAGTATATGACCCCCACGCTAGTTTTGCTTTAGAGCCATCTTTTTTTGTGGCAATACCAGAAACATTTCCATCTGGAGTCAGCTTATTGTAATCTTTTGTGGTGTTTACTTCATGATAAGTTCTTACTACATATGGCTGGACATGTTCAGGTATCGACTTCAGATTCTCACCTATATGAGATTCTAACATGGCCATAACTTTTGATACTGCATATTCAGCCTTTATCATCTTATCCCTAGCGATATCTAAAGCTTCTTTGTTTGCTTTCGTCTTTGACTTCTTGTATTTATTCTCAGCCTTCTTTAATTTCTTCCCTGGAGACGTATTGTTTTCGTACAATCCAATATTAGCTACAGACATTTGATAGTCAACCATTTCCTTGGTTACTATTGGATTTTTAGCATATGCATCTAACACCAGCTCCGCAAGTCTAACATTCATATACCAATCTTTCTGAGGTGATAACGACGCTATTATTCCAGCTACTTGCTCGGGAGTTGTTCCATACTTTTCTGCTAGGTTGTTAGCTATAAGATTAGCTCCGTCATACCACAATGTAGAAACATCTCTCAACTCTTGATTGAATTCACTCATTAGGTACTTCAAGTTATCCGCAACCTCTCTAGTGAATATATTGTATACATCTTGAGCCTGATCAAGTGTTGTTACCTTGCCAAACTTCTTTACACCATTAACCAGGTGGTATGACGCTAAGATATTCGCATTAGATATAAATACTTTAGGAGCGTTTTTCTTCACATATTCAATTGACAATCCGTCGGTTTCTGTGGCAATTTTATTATCTCCTGAACCTTTTACAGATAAGCCTTTTGATATCCTTTTACCAGGGCGATCTTTAGATCTAACCTTGTCTACATCAATCCTTTTTAACCTCTTCTTGATCTCCTCTTTTGTTTCCGCTTTCATCTCGGAAATATTTATCCCCCTCCCCTCTCGAAGCGACTTAGCCATTCTATTCACGAAGTCAACCACTTCAGATCGACTAGCTCTGTTCGACAATACTTGGGTCAACCCAAGTTTAGAAGCAATTTTATTGATGATAGTGATAAGCTTTTGCAGTCTTGTTGTGTCAAGCTTGCCTGCATTCGCAGCCAAATCGGATACTATCTCGGCTAAGAATTCCTCATCCCTTTCACCTCTCTCGTATGCTTCGGTGAACTTGTCAATCTTAGCAAGCAAGGCTTTATCTGTAACTACTGCTTTCAAGTCTTTGACCATATCGATCATAGCCTTGGACTCGATTCCGAGCTGCTTCACTATGTCGTGGAATACCTCGTGAAAAACCGTTTGCTTGTCTGCACCAGTAAGATCTATATGAACCTCTCCATCCTCAGTTAGATACGATCCGAATGTAGCCCCCTCAGCCTCTTCCGCTTCGATCTGAGTACGTGTCATCCCAGTTTTATTCGCTATCGCATCGAGGTACTCATCTCTCGTTTCGTGAACAACTATCTTTGTGTCAGGAGAAGCCTTTAAAGAGGTACGAACAGCTTCGTAAACGTCCGATTTTCTATCGTCGTTCTCATTCCTTTCTTTACCCTCAATAGCAGACTCCACCGTCTGGTAGTTTTGAGTCGTAACTGTGCCAGTTCCTCCTGTATCTATTTCTACTCCGTTTTGAAGATCGAATATAGCTTTCTGATTGGCGTCAGCACCCATCTTTCTAGCTTTATCTATATTGCCTTCATAAGTGCTTATATCTATATAAGTTTTCCCAGATTTTTTATCGAACCATGTCCCAACAAAGTTATTTGTATCATCAAGAAGATCAGCATTTTTTCTCTTAAATTCCTCTAGTTGTTGCTCAGTTACATTTTGACCATCTACAATTTGAGTCCTATCCGTATGTATAGAGACTGAGTAGCCTGGTTTTCCCATTAGGTTTTCTCCTGATTGACTAATAGAAGATCCCCCATCCTTTTCATGAGAAGATACTATTAATTCGTTTGCTGTTTTTTGGGTCTTTAATTTATCTAACTCACTTAGAACTTCTTCTCTCGCTTCAGGTGCTAAGTTTCCGTATCCGTTTTCCTGCATCGATTGATTATCTGATGCAATTATTCCTTCAAGTTCGTCTATTTTTTCTTGGTTACTTTTTTCGGTAACGACTTTAGGTTTTGATTCGGGTGTTCCTTCCTCCATTTTTCCGCCAACTTCGGTTTCTGGCTGAACAGGTACTTCACCTGCTGTTTGCTCTTGAATGGCATCTATTTGTTCTTTACTTAATGTTTCTAACTCAGCATTGATTTGGCTTATTCTATCTATATCATCTTTTACTAGAGCCTTATCTTTGCCATCTATTTGTTTCTCTATCTTTTGCTTTTCTAGTAAAAGGTCAAACGCCTTATCTATATTAGGCTTTAATCCTTGAGGTATTTTATTCATTATACCCATGACTTCATCGTATGAAGTCATTATGTTCTTAGCCTCATCTGTAGTAATCTCTCCTGCCATTATCTGAGTCTTTAGCTTTGTTGAAACTAAAGATTTCATATCTGCATCAGATGAGAAGTCTTGCATAATTGCGGCTAACTCCTTATTTACTTTAGATGATTTTATTCCTCTAGAAATCATTACAGGTGTTTCTAACGCACCCTTCATAAACATACCACCTATCCCCTCTAACAATGCTGATTCACCTATTTGTGCAGCACCACCTGATGAGAATAGTTGAGGGTCATCAAACATACGTTCTCCCTTAGCTAATGAATATACATCTTTCACTGCTAAATTTAGCACCTCCTGTGCAGCACCTGTCTCTGCTTCTATTATAGCACCACCTGCTATTCTAAATATTCCACTTGCTAATTCATTATCAATACCATTCTTTACTGCTGCTGCTATATTTTCTCCTCCCTTTGTTTTCTTAATAGCATTAAATACTACTTTGTTCAGCATTGATTTTGCAGCAGGATTCTTAGATAGCATCTCGGTGAATCCTAACCTCTCCAAATACCCCATGCCAATAGCATATGGTATTGCTATTAACTTCTTTTCATTCTCACTAACATTCTCAAAATCGGGGTCATCCCTCATTTCAGAATCAATGTGTGCATATGACATTGCAGCCATTGAAAATAAAGCCATGCCTTTACCACCAATACCTGTTGCCATTGAAGGTATAGATTCAGCTAAACCAACCAATGCCTTTTCAAACATATTTCTGTCTTCAGAATTTATATAAGCATCTGTTGTTTCAGAACCTATTAGCTCTACTAATCCTTTATCTAGTTCAGGTATTATGTCTTTCTTTAATTCTTTTTTGGCTATATCTATAATTTCAGCATCAGTCTTCCCCTCAGATTTATATTTTTCATATTGAATTTCAGGCATAGACTCAATACCTGCAAAGTCTAAAATTGTAGGCATAATATCTATCGCAAGACTAGCTGCTGCTTCTGATGTGTTTGTAATACCCTCTAATAGTTTATTATAGAAAGCTCCACTAAAAGTACCTATCTTTTCTTCACTTTTTCTTTTCTTTTCTAAAGCAATTCCTGTGGCTAGATTAATTAATTTTTCTTTTTCAGTAAGAGCCTTAACATCTTTATATAGAGTTTCTTTTTCAAGCTGAAGTTCAGCAATCCTTTTGTTTATATCACTATTCTTCTTCCCTCCATTAGCAGCTATAGCTTTTTTAATTTCATCTAAATCTTTAAATATTTGATTTTTTCTAGCTTTTATGTCTTCTATATTGCTTTTTATAGTTGACATAACTAGCTCTTCTGCTTCAAGTATATCTTTACCTATACTCCCTGGATCTTCAATATATTTTTCTACCTGATAATTTCTATATTCAGTCAATGTCATTCTTTCCGTGGCTACCTTTTCTTCTTGGGAGATTGACTTCATGAACTCCTTTAGTTCACGCATACCATCAACTGTCCTATCTATAATCTTAGTTCTACCATTGAAGTCAACAACTTCTATTTTAGACCCTGATTCATATGCGGTGATTCCCTTGTCTGACCAATAATTATTTAGATAGTCAACCACATCACCTTGACTTGAGTTCATTAACATGCTGAATGGAACTGCCTCTACTTGTGAAATATATTTTCTTTGGTCTAATATTCTTTTATTTGGAAGACCACCAAAATAATTTTCATCTAATCTAGATATTTCAGATTCATTATCAACCTTTCTCCATGGAGTGTATTCTGATTTCAATGTTTGTGATAATGGATCAAACCCTATAGAAAATGGATATTCTTCCTGTTTTTGTAGTAGCACTCTCTGAAAGTATTCTCCATCTTTAAATACTGTTTGAACACCTTTATCTATCTGAGGAAGTATCACCATCTCAGGTACTTCCATTGGCTTCTCATATTCAGCCTCTATTCTCTTTTCTTTTTCTAAAGCCTCTTTCTCCTCTTGAGATACTTGTACTCCTTTTGCAGCTCCAAACGATGCTTTCTCAGCTAATCTTGCTGAACCTGAAATACCCGATGGCAGTGTGACCTTTTTCTGCTTTGCGGTAGCCAATGTAGTGATAGGTTTTCTTTGTTCTCCATCCGATACCGTAGGCTCTTTTTTTTTACTAGAACCGAAGTATGAAGAGTAGAAAGACTGCTCATCAAGATCGGTCATGTTTTTGCTGGACAGATACTTGTAAATTTCTGAAGCCTTTGATGGATCAGAGTATTTAGAATAAAAATCATCTTGACTCAAGTCTGTCAAATTATTACTTGACAGGTAATTGTAAAGTTCTACAAATTTCTCATTCATAATTTCTTAACCTTTTGATTGTCAATTGAATTTAATAGTTGATCCGCTACCTGACTTACCACCAGCTTTTCTCCACTCGTTAACATCGTTTGTCCAAGTCCTCTGATTAACATTTATAAACTGGCCCAAATCGTCTATTGTGGCATCTCTTAATGTATATGACTCACCTTTAGCTATATCTGTAACGATCAAGTCTTTCCCAGACCATTTATAGTCATACTTGTTGTCACCAAGTATTTTAAGAGTTTCCATATCCTTTCCAACCCATGCGTCTGCAACGTCTTGAACTAGGGGATAATCTTTTGCAGCGGTGCTACCTCTGCTACCTGATCCTCCACCACCTCCATAGCTTCCAGCTGTAGATGTCTCAGATGTACCAAAGCTCATATCGATCCTAGACTTCACATTGTCTATAGCTTTCTTTTGTTGCTCCTCTGTGATGTCTGGCTGCCATGTACCTGAGTTGTCCTGATACATTCGTATCATTCGCTTCTCAATTTCTTTTGAGAATTCCTTCTTCTCTTCTTCAGACATCTTCTTGTTCATCACAATCTCCTTTGCCTGAATCTCTCTGTCTATAATATCCTGTTTGTTGCTGTACGACTCACTATCCATATAAGTTATATAGTTAATCGTGTTTCCGTTTTCATCTACAGAAGGATAGTCTAACAAGACACTTGCTGCAGCCCTGTCGTTTGACACAACCGCATAAGCTTGCGCTCTAGCCCATTCGTCATAACCCTCTTTGATTTTAACACCTTCTTTAGTAACTATCCTTGTGCCTTCTCGTTTAAATCCTTTATCTGCCTCACCAGTCTTCTTTATATTGGAAACTGCTGAATTTAGATCAATCTTGTTAAATATAATATTGCCAGGTTTATTCAGCACGTTAAAATCAACAGTACTAGCTATGTTTCCTTCAGCATCTCTTTTTACCATGTAAAAATTTCCACTAGATGGATCCTGGTACATCTCAGATCCATTTAAATCTGTCATCTGAGCAACATAACCCAATATGTCAATCTCCGCTTGTGAGGCAGCGACGAAACCATTCTCATCTGGCTCCTGTCTCTTCATGTTCTCAGCAGACCTTGTGTCAAAAGATTTTACAGAGTTTATCATAGCATCAAACGATGCGTTCGTATTGTTCATGAAGTTTCTATACTCTCTAGGAGTCATCTGTCCGTTCTTCAACAATACAGACGCATTATATATGTTCTCCTTTGCCTGAGTAGACCCGTCTAAAAGTAGCTCATTTGCAGATGGGCTTTTACCCATTTGTATATTGTCTACCTTGAATTTAGTGTCTTGGTAGACCTTTGTCAGCCTCTCCTGCTCTTTTAGCCTCTGCTCCTCTATTCCTCTAAATGTCTCTACAACATCTCCAGCTAGTTCAGACCAGTCTATTGTTTTCTTTGGAGCAACAAAACCTATATAACTTGACATAATCTATTCTTTTATTATTGTTTTGGCTTTAAAGTACCATCTGACATAATCTCATATAGTACGCCACCGATCTCTCTTAGTGATCCAGTTCCTCCGATAGCACTAGAACTAGCATTAAGAACGTCAAATTTCTGATCTATAAATCCTTTTGCTACTCCATATTTCGTAAACTCAGCAGCGGTAGCTCCTAACCCCGAAACAGCTTGCCCAATACCTTCAACCATCTGCTCTCTACCAGCAGCCTCTGCTGCCCTTGCTCCTTCCAACTTCATTGTAGCCTCTTGCCTTCTCATAGCTAGATTAGCGTCTTCTTTTGCTTGCTCTCCTGCCAATATCTTTTCTTGGGTAGCTTGCTTTGCTATACCTTGAGCTTGAGCAGCTTCAAGTGCTGACCTCCTTCCAGCTTCAGTTATCCCAGCTACATTAGCAGCGCCTTCAGGCCCCATATCTCGTAACGCCTGAACCTGCATCTGAATTTGAGATTGAGCCTCTTGAAATGCTAGTGAAGATACATCTGGAGTTTGAAGAGCTGCCATCTCATTTGTAGCCTGCTGCCCAGCCATAGTCGCTGCTGCTGCCTCCGCTGCTGCGTTAGCTGCCTTAGCTTGTTGTTGACCCTGGATAGCCTTACCAACACTAAGACCAATACCTGCTAGTGAAACTAAAGTTGACGTTATTGCTGCCATAATACCTTTATCATTTGAGTGCAGTTCTTATCAGATTCTAAGAACCCACACTGTTTATACTTTGCTTCTAGTCCAGGATTGCCCTGAAAACTTGTAAAGATGAATGTGAACCCCTTATCTATAGCCATAGAAGACAACCCCTTTATAAGCATTAGGATTGCATCAGATCTATCATCACCTTTATAATCCTTATCAGAAATTATAAATTCACACCAAGCCATCGAGCTATTAGTTTCATATAGAAACCCAGCACAAACAGGCTTATCGCTAGACATTACCATGAGACCACCAGTACCATTATCTGGTAAAGCAAAAGGAGCTGGTGCGTCCCATCCCCAATCTTTCCACCATTTTACAAGCGTTTCTTGGTAGTCTTGATCATTCAATTTTCTAACAACCATATTACGCAAAGATAAATAAATTATGGCATACTTTGAGAATATTCAGAAGATATAGAGAAAATTTCAACTAATTGTGTGTCATTGTTTTGTATAGACACATCCATATAGTATCCTCTCGCACCATAAGACTCGGCAGTACTGTCTTTAATAACTACTATCATATCCCCAGGAGACGGTGTAATTGTTACAGATGAAACAGTTATTGTATTGTTATCGTAACCAGCAATAGTCCCAATCAAATTGAATGATGCTCCAGACGCAAAGTATACCTTATCACCTACAGATATTTGAGACGAGATATTAAACGAGAAGTTTAAGTCGTTACCAGAAATAGATCCAAGCTTACCAACACCTTGAGTTGATGTAGCTTTGAAGTCTATAGTGTTAGGATTTCTTCTTATGTATGCGTAAAAGTTACCCTCCTTGTCTTTGAAGTAATCTCTATCTATCATTCCACTATCCATGTCAGTGTCTACAGTTACATCCCAAGTAGCATTACTATCCAAAGCTATAGTTCTAAAGTCTTTGGTATCGACAGGAGAGTCATTCATTACTAGAGTTATCTCAGATGGATAAGTATAATAGTCTTGAATAGCATAGTTCCAATAAAAAGCATTCCTAGTAGGATTTGTATCATGCTTGTATAGCTCTCCATTCTTAAATGTATACATGGAGTTATTCAAATGAACACCCCAATCAGGTAAGAAAGAAAATCTTGAACTCCACCCAGCGGTAGCAATATTATATCCTAAAGTAACCTCAGCCATATTACAAAAGTACTGAATTTTCTCCTACATTTTTTACAATGTCGTAATACATCTTAGAGCACCTGTTGGGGTCTATATCTAAATCCTCGTTATATGGTAGTTTTGTGACGTATGATGACTTAAAAAACATTCCAGACTTGTTATCAACTACCCCAGCATTATGAAAAAAACTCTTATCGTACCACTTACTCTCATGGTCTGTAGCCCAGCAAAAATCGAACTCCTTTGGAGTCATTACATTCTTACCTCGCTTCCATGCATTCCATAACTCACTCCACATAGACGCAGTCCATATCTGTATATCGTTCACATCTGAATCACCATAATCATCTTTATTTTGTAGCAACCAGTTATACAGGTTTATAGAGTCTTCTTCAACTTCTTTCCAGTATTCACTAGTCACTTTCTTCATTAACTTCTGCGCGCCACCTGCTCTGCCTCGATTAGCTCTAATCTTACATGCACAAATACCAACAACCTTAGCCATCATATCTAAAAGCATTATGCTCTTATCACCCTTCTTATACCCTTTACTCTCTAGATAATCTGCACCTATATAGTGATCCACGTTAGAGAAGTACCAATTATCATCATTTAGGTACGGCTGAAAATCAAAGTGTTTAGTAAACACAAAATCGCAGTCATGGAAGAATATAGCATAATCCTCTAACTCCCTGTATCTTAAAAAGTGATGCTTCAGTATATGAGCTTGGACAGCAGGTAGATAGTTTCTGTTTGGATCATTATCTATATAAAACGAGAAACGAACCATTGGATGCTTCGAAACCAATTTCATCCACGAATCTGGAATACTGTCCCTCTGTATAGAGCAAACCACATCTATATCTGTTTCACTATAACCTAGGCTAATAAAATTATATAGGTAAACCTCTACTTGCCATGCGTAGTAGTCAGTCGCTGGCTGTGCACTAATAAACTTAAACTTCATTTTATTTTATTTAAATACAACTATTCGTTCCTCCCCACAACTCAAG